>Ga0209420_1000118_pt1 | contig 48568 bp, 41 predicted proteins | sample BlaSpr_A8_OM1_O1_FD_187972 | JGI IMG/M metagenome (GOLD analysis project Ga0209420, IMG submission 187972) | Forest soil microbial communities from Thunder Bay, Ontario, Canada - Black Spruce, Ontario site 2_A8_OM1_O1 (SPAdes) (version 2) | ecosystem: Environmental > Terrestrial > Soil > Boreal... | reverse complement strand
AGCTCTTTGCGGCAAAAGGCTAGCAGGCCCGCATTGAGGGTCATCGCGCGATAGGTCTTGAGGGGGCGGAGATAGACCACGTCCACACCGTTCATGACCGTCTGACGGGTCGTGTAAGGACGTCCGTACCAGGAGGTAAGCACAGTGCAGTGGTGGCCACGCTGCACCAAGCCTTCCGCGATCGAGCGCACCTTTACGGTGGGTCCACCCCGTTCGAGGAACGGATGATAGGTTTGGGTTACGTGGAGGATACGCATTTTGGCCTGTGCCCGTGGTACGCGATCACCTATCTGGATCACCAATGCTGTGGCGCGTGCCATCAACTCTCTAGAGGTCTGTACGCAAAGCGTTCCGCAGACGTTCGCAGAACCGTTCGAAACTAAATTCCGCCTGCACCCAATCGCGGGCCTGTTCGCCCATGCGGCGTGTCTCCACCGGTCTTTTTAGCAAGTAGACCAGCGCTTCAGCGATTTCGCGCGGCTCACCAGGATTGACCAGCAGTCCGTCCTCACCTGACCGTATGAACTCTGGCGGAGCTCCCGTGTTCGGTCCCAGCACAGGCTTTCCGCGGGCCATTGCTTCTAGGTAGACGATGCCAAAGCCTTCCCCTCGTGGGGCTTGGGGATCCAGTTCCGTGCACGCCGGCATGGCAAATACAGCGCAAAGATCATAACAGCGATTCAATTCCCGCCCGGAAAGCGCGCCAAAGAACCGAACCGATCCGGCGATGCCAAGCTCATCCGCCCGGGATTCGAGTCGAGTGCGATCATCGCCATCCCCTACGATCCAATAGACCGCTTCCGGGACCTTACTGAGCACGCTAGACCATGCATCCAGCATGGCATCGTGACCCTTGTAGCGTTCAGACGCTGCCAGCCGCCCAACGGTAAGCACGACGGGCTTTTCGAAAGCAGCCGGACTTACACAACCAGGTCGCTCACTTGCGCCTTCAGGCAGGGGAGGCGGCAGCATCACCGCGGAAACCTCGCCCAGTTGGTGCTGGTCAACGGTCGCCTGAAGGCTGAACCGGGTGAGCGCGATATAGCGTTGGGCTGATTTGAGCGCGCGTTCCTTCGATGGTGAGAGCGCCCGCCAAACTTCGATTCCGTGCAAGCATTGCCAAAAGGGAATTCCGGTTACTTTTCGAATCAACCGAGCTGCCGGAGCCATGCCGATGTGGGCGCAAATCACAAGGTCCGGGCGCCCACGGAACACCTGGATAAACGCCGACGCCAAAAATCGCACTTTGGTGGCCGCACTCAAGGCCATAGTGCCGTCTGCTTGGGCGACCGGCTCGGCGGGCACGGCGCAGAGTCGGACGGCTTGATCGCCCAGAATCGTTTGCAGTCCCCGCACCAAGGCTCTGGTGTAATTCTGCACGCCGCCGATCCCGCTCATGGGGGGCGCCAAGACTAGGACTTTTCGAATGGGGTAGGTGCGGTGCTCCATTGCTTTAGTCTCAGCTTACGCGATTTCAGAGCGCGTTCGAAAAGTGTTCGCATTTGCTCGACGTTTCGCTCCCAAGTGTATTGGGCTGCGGTGCGCGCGGCGCCGGCGCCGAGGCTTCGGCGGTATGCCGGATTTTCAGCGAGATTTCGCAGCCAATGAGCTAGAGTAGCAACGTCGGCTGCATTTTCAAGAATCAGGCCATCTTCGCCGTGGTGCAGGATCGCGCAGACTCCCGCATTACGAGACGTGATCACCGGAAGGCTGCAGGCCATGGCTTCGGCGACCGGCAACGCAAACGAATCGCCGAGAGATGGGCTCGCGTATATGTCCGCGGACGCATAGTAATACTCGACGTCCGGGCGCGCAGGCAGAAAACGAACCTGTGCATCCAATCCTAGATTGCGAATGCTGCTGCGATATGAGGCGGACGAATCCTGTCCAACGACGAGAACTCGCACGCGCGACCTACTTAAACGCGCGACCGCTTCCAGCAGTAACGGCAATCCTTTCGTTTTCCAATCGTTCCCGATCAAAAGCACCGCAACGTCGTCTTCACTTAATTCAAACGCGGCGCGCGCGGATTTTCGCAAGCCGCCGAGGCGCTGCGCATTAAACCTTTCGCAATCAATCGCGTTGTAGACCACATCGATGGCGGCGGTTCGTCCGCAGAGCTGACCGATTGTTTTCGCGGTTCTTTCAGAAACCGCGGCTAGCAGCAGCTTTTGATTCCTATAGATTCGCCGCTCCAGAAAGGAAATCACCCGATAGTAGATGCGCCGGTGCAGAACCACAGGCCACCGCTTAAGAGCGTTGTTCGAAAACCTTAGCTGATCCCGGAGTTGGTGACGAAGCTCGGTAAAGACAGCGTGAGCGCACACGACGTCTGCGTCCAGGCAATTGACTCCGGCCGAGTAGATGATTTCAGGTTGCCGTTTGTTCCGGCCAGATGCCCGGCGGCGCTGTACGTGGTTGGCGATGAACCACCACAGATATCGAAAAAGGTGAGGACCCGGGGGGACATACACGCGGTGCCAGACAACACTCCTTCGGTCTACATCACCCACGCGCTCACTAAACAAGTGAATCTCATAATCGGATGCAAGACGCTCGATTTGTTCGGCAAGGACGCGTTCCGTTCCGTGACTCTTGTCGACGAACGGCGACACAATTGTCAGGCGCGGCCTAACGGGCGATGGCTGCGGCGGCGTGTCCATTATTTTGTTTTTCGCCTAACAAGTGCGGCAAGCGGAACAATACACCCACCATAAGCCACAGATACGCGTTCATCAGATAGTTTTCATAAGCATCAAGTCCGTACAACGTACCGATTAAGATAAGAAATACTGCGTACCAGAAAAACGCGAAGCCAATCGGAAACAGTACAGTTTGCTTGAGCTTGTGCACAACCTTCCAAGCGGCCAGCACAAGGCTCACCGACCAGGCCAGCCAGAGAAACGGCCCAATGATGCCGAGTTCGAGGATTAATGTGCCGATACCGCTTTCCGATCCGATCGGCGGTGGAGGCGTTCCCAACACCTTGACGATATATTCGATTCCCAATCCTGCGGTGCCGATCCCGTTGCCAAGCTTCCAGTTTGGCTGGGAGAACACCGATTCAAGATTTTTTTCCGGATAGTCCCAGGCGCGAAATCCGAACTCAGAAGACGAGCTGTTGGGCATCAGCGTTTCGGAATAAAAGGCCCAGCGCGCCAGGATCACCTTGGGGTAAAAAGCAACCATCAGCAGGATGGCGGCCCCGGCTAAAATCGCGGCCCTGCGAACTGCCTTGCCGATTTGAGCTGTTTGCCGCCGTTTCAGGGGCGCTCCCCAGAACAGTGCCGCAGATAAAATCAGCGCGTTGGCGATCAAATACACGAAGGGTCCGCGAGCCCCAGCCAGTATTGTAGCCAAAACAATGGCAGCCATCGCCGGGAACACGAGCGTACGGCCGCGTTTGCCCCGCAACAGGAAATACACCATTGCGCCAAAGGCGATCACGAAGAATAGCGTCAGGAACTGACCAAACCGGCCGTCGCTCACAAAGACGGACGTAACGCGTTCAACGCGCATGTGAGTAATCGGCGATTCGCGGACTTCGTGACCTAGCTCGCGGAGCTCCGGCGCCAATTCGGCTTTCGGAGGGCTCAGGAAATTCAACCCCAGGATGGACTGCGCCACGCCCAAACCAGAAACGACTAGACCGATCCAAAGATTGACGGTGAGAAACTTATACAGGTCGCTTTCGGTTCGAATCAACGCATATCCTGCGAACATCAGCGGCACGTAATAGAAGTAAAGCTTCAGACCGAGCAGACCATAGAGGATGCTCGGAGAATTCGGATTGAAGACTTGCAAAACGCCCGCCCAGAAAAAAATTGCGAGCCACAGAAAGAAGGGCGCCCGAAACATAGGGAACTTACGATGGCGCAGCGCGATGAGCATGCCCGCATAGGTGACGGCCACGATCGCATCCTTCGCAAAAAACATCGCCAGGTTGTTGCCCAGGAACTTGCGAATCAGGTCTTCGAATACAAGCCAGACGAGAAAGGCATACAGGCCCCGGCGCCAATCGTTCAGAATGGCAATGACGAGCGGGATAGCGATGCCCGCAACCGCGACGAAAATGATGTCGCGCAAATCCTCAGAAACGATCCAGCGAGAAAGCACCCAGCCAAGGCCCACCGCACCGACAGCGAAAGCAAAGGCTTTAGCCCCTTTTGAGTGCAGAAGTTCGGTTCGCGTATCAAACATTCCCAATATCCGACTCCGCGAAGCAGCGAGCCCATTGGTTCGAACGTAACGATATGCTTCCTATTCGAGAGATTTTCGGCTCCGCGGAAGAATTCTCCTCTGTGAGATCATTTCGCCGGTTCCGTTTTCTCGCCGCGCTGATGGAGGCAAAGCTCGAACAGGTTGTAATGATTTTCGACCATATTCGGAAGCGAAAATAGCTCAACCGCCCGGGCCCGAGCGAGCCTACTCAGTTTCGCCAGCAGCGCCGGTTCTTCCAGAAAGCGGCGCAAGCATTGCGCCAAAGCATTTCTGTCGCCGGGGGGGAAGGTGAGTCCGGTGTCACCGGCCAACTCGGCTGCTCCTCCATTGTTGGTAACGATCACGGGCCGGCCGCGCATCATTTGCTCCATCACGACCAGGCCCGCGGGCTCTTCCCACAAAGAGGGTAAGACCAGCACGTCCAAATCCAACGCGGCGCGATTCAAGTCTTCTCCGCGAAGTGCGCCTACAAAAACAATGTGTTGCGACGTACCGTTTTTTGCGGCGATACTTTCCAGGGAACTCCTTTCGGGACCATCGCCAATGAGTTTAAGCCCAATGGAATGTCCTTTGTCTCGCACCTGCTGTACTGCCTCAATCAAAGTCTGTACATCTTTTTCCTGAACGAGCCGCCCGACATAACCTACCGTCAGCGTAGGTGCGACGATTTTCTGCTGGCTGAAAGATTGAACCACTTCACGAGTGTTTGCCACATCGGGAACGCCGTAATAGATGACGGTTGAGCGCGGCAGGCGCACACGATTGGCCACGTGTTGCGTGATGCAAAGCTGGGCGGTTGCTAGCCGGCAAAGCCAACGCCGGGGCCATTCGAAGACCAGCATCTTCAGACTTCCGAGCCAGCCCGCTTCCTTCGAGTTGCATTGCAGGCATTGTAGGTAACGCCGCCGCATAAAGCAGTCGGGACAGGCGGTCCTCGTGGGCGAATACAGGAGTAGCCCGTTTGGACACACGGCCTGATAGGCGTGATGCTCCACTATCACTGGCTTGTGCAGCCAGATCGCAATCGCCAGCGGAAGAATCGCGGGTCCGGCGATGTGTACAACGTCTGCCTCGCGAATCAATCGAAAAAGCCCTAGAATCCCCGGCTTTCGTACAACCGTAAACGGAAGAGTGCTGTCGTCGAAATCGCCGGCCGCAATCTCCGTGACGCAAAAGACCTCCGGCGTGCCGTCAGGCTTGCGAGCCAAGCCTTCCGCCAGCAGCCGCGCGTAAGTTTCGACCCCGCCTATGGATGGCGGAAAGAAGCGCGAGTAAATCAAAATCCTCAAACCGTTCCCCGCGATAGCGTCAACCGGTTCAGGGCCTCCACGTACGCCTGAATGTTTTCGACCGGTGACCATTTTGCAAGCAGCTTCTGCGATGAGTCGCTCATTTTCTGGAGGATGCCGGGATTGCACACAATCTGATGCAGGATTTGCGCGAGGCGGTCAACGTCACCGCAGGGGAATATGAACCCGTTGTCCGGACGGATTAAATCACGCCCCGCACCCACACGGTCGCTGACTGCGGCAACGCATCCGCACAGGAGCGCTTCGTTTACCACCACTCCAAACGGCTCATACTCCGAGGGCAGCACCAGGACATCAGAGCTTCGATACACGGACGGCAATTCGGATTGGTTTACAAATCCAAGCAAGCGCACCCGATCCGCAACCTTCAATTCTTCGGCTTCACGTTTGATCTGGGATTGCAGCGGGCCGTCACCCGCAAACACCAGCACGACATTCGGATCGCTGACTTTCGCGAATGCCTGTAGCACGTCGAGGGGCCTCTTCCAAGGCTGAAGCTTCGCGCAAAACAGCAGGACCGTAGAATTTGCCGGCACGTTCCACCGCTCCCGGACCGTCTGGCGATTCACAGTAGCGGCGTGCCTTATCCACCATTGATTGTCAACGACGTAAGGGGTCAAGGCGATACGCTCTTCGGGAATGTGAAGGGAAAGCATCAGTTCCTTTGTTCCAGTCGAAGGCACCGTCACCTGGTCGGCCAAGCGAAAAAGCCAGCGCCAAAACCACCGCTTCACAAGCGCTTTCCATGGCGCACCATCGCGAGGGGCAACGCTGATGGCGTCAGTTCCGAATAGGACTGCGACACCGCTGAGTTTGGCGGCAAGCAGCCCGATCCAGAAGGTCGCGCACCGATATCCAGTCGAAAGGAAAACAGCATCGTAGTGTCCGCTCCGCAATTTCGTCCATAATGCAGTATTCAGAAAGCCCCAGAAATGGCCGGGGCCGGGGCGACGCGCTCGATTTGGCAGCAGAGTCCATGCGAAGCCGTCCAGGAGCGGCACGTCCCATCGTACTTCCCGGCCGAAATCAGCGTCCATGCCTCCCTCTGCGCCTCGCAAACTACAATAGGCAACTTCTATATCCAACTGCGGATGTTGCGCCATCTGGCGGAAGAGAGGGGAGCTGTACTGGACGACGTGAGTCGCGACGATGAGTAGGCGGTAACGGTGCATCGGCTTGGCGCAACCCTCTTGAACATCACGCGGCATTTTGCCCCCCACGTGAGATCAGTCGCCGCATCTCGAAACGGAGCATTCTCGGACTAATCACGATACGTTGTGAGATAATTAAGTAGTATACTAACACGATCTATACTTGCGCCCCTTACGTTCGATGGCTCGGGAAGATGGGAACACGCTCAAGCCGGCAACAATACTGATATCTTACAATCGCTGAGTAGACCTTGTGATATAGCCCACAACGGGCTAGTCGATACTTTTCAGATAGGCCTGAGCGATGGCGCCCCAGGAAAAATAAAGGTCGCGCGCCCGCAGATTCCTCATCCGGAGATTAGTGCGCAGCGCGTCGTCCGTTAGCACGCTGTGCAACGCTGCGGCCATCCCGTCACAGTCTCCTTCTGGCGCCAGCATCACTCCTGCCTCGGTGAGCGGCGGACCGGTCTCGCCGTTCGAAAACGCCACAATTGGGACGCCACACACGATCCCGGCGACGGCGCTTCCGCGACGTGTCGATATTCCCCCGCGCGCGAACAAGAGCACATCGGCGGCGGCGAGTTGCCGCGCGACTTCATCTGCCGGCAACAACCCCAGTATGACAACCTCAATATGGTACCGGTCTAATGCTGCCCGCAAAGGTGCGGCTGCACCTTCTGAATTTCGGCCGAGAACGACCAATCGGAGTCCATCAATGCTTCCAGACACAGATACAATAATCCGTACAACTTGCTCCAATTCGATTACGCCGGAGAAGCCTCCGGCGACACTAAAAATCGCGACGGTTTTCGCGCCACTTGCCTGCGAGTCTTTGAGTGTGAAATGCACCGGCTGGCCGGGAAGGTTCGCCCCGACTGGAATACAGACGATCTTGGCGCTGGTGCGCGGAATCCAAGTCAATGTCGATGGGGATATGGTCGTAATGACGAGTTCGGCCCGGCGACAGAGGGAACGCATAACCTGGGTTTGCACGGCGGTGCGTGCGCGTTGTAAGAACTGTCTACCACCGTACGGCGCGCCATCGTGGAAAACGACGGCGCACTTGGCGCGCCTCAGCTTGAGAATCGCCATCACCGCCAACGCGGGGACCGAGAAGCCACGGCGCGACCACTGGAGCGCTGTATATTGCAGAAATACCCAGCGTCCGCGCCAAGCTTGCGCCTCATCCCACAGCCATAGCAATCCCTGGAGCCAACCTTTTTCCACCCACGGGAGGCGCAGAACCTGCATTGTCCGGCCGTCCTGTGCGAACTCGTCGCGAAGAAAGTTGCAATAATCTTCGACCCCGTCTACAGGGTTGTCGCGGGCGCCGAGGAGGGCGATCAAGATCAGCCTGCTTCCGGCCGCGTAGGGGCGCGCTGGTATTTTCGAATCCTCGCCTGCAATGTCCTTTGCGAATTAAACACCGTGCACGGCATCGGAGGGCTCATCGAGCGGCAGCGTCTCGCGAAGGCGTTGCGCCAGGTGCTCGAGTGAATGTTCCTGCGCGTATTGTCTTCGCTGCGATCTTCGAGGATCGTCTGGAGATTCCGCCAGCGCCTGCCTAACCGCCTCCGCCAGCTCGGTTGCGGTATCACCCAAATACACCAGGCCGCCCAAATTCCAGAAACTGAGGATCGGCGTCGAAACAACGGGCAGGCCCGCCGCGAAATAATCCAAGCGTTTGAGCGGCAAACAATGGAAGCTGAGCGGATTGTAACAATCGTAAGGCATGAACCCCACGTCCAGCCCCGCCACAAATCGGCCAAGAGATTCCTGCGATTGCCAGGGCGCCGTATGAACATTCGGCAATGGAAATAATTTCTGGTCTCCAAATGAGACGAAGTGCCACTCGGGATGGGCCTCCAATAGCTCGCGGAGAATCGTCACATTCAGGCGCGCTTGCGGCAACCCCAAGTAGCCCAGCCGCGGGTGTGGGACGGAGGCAAGCTCGGGCGGATCGCCAGAACCATGCAACCCGTTTGATGCAATCCGTCCAGCGCTGGGGATCATTTCAATACGTTCCCCAAAGCGAGCCCGCAAAAGGTGGTAGATAATCCGTTCAATCACGAGCGTGCGATCGGAGAGCTGGACGTGCTCGAAGAGGAGTGGCTCCGGGTAATCCATGGCCACATGGACGAGGTAAAGACCGTGACGCTTCATTTCTTCTGCGATGGGAAGCTGATCTTCCGGCAGGTGGGAATACACAAAAATCGGGTTGCGGAGCTTTAGCCGGGCAGCTTCGTTCAGAATCTGGGCCGCAATCATCTTGGCCTGAACACGGGGCAGACCGGGGATACGATTGGCCTTGCTGCTTAGAAAGCGCGGCGTGAAGGAAAAAATTCCCCGCTCGAGTTCGCCCTGTTCGATTCTCTTCTTGCGGAAGTAGGAAATTGTCTGCGGGCAGTAGAGTACGCGGGCGCCAAGCGAAGCGAGGGCAATCGCATTCCTCTCGGGGATATTAAATGCCTCCCAAGTCCACCCGGAAATGACGATTGCGTCACGCATAGCAACCAACCATCAATCAAACAGGCTGTACTTGAAGGTGCACCACAGGCCCGGCAGCGCGTCACGCCACGAGATTTTCTTTCCCTCGGCATAGGTGCGTCCCGCATAGGAGATTGGTACTTCATAGATGCGCCACGGCCCTTTGGCTACTTTTGCCGTGATCTCCGGCTCGAAGCCAAAGCGATCTTCCTTGATATCGATTTTCTCGATCACCTCGCGCCGGAACACTTTGTAACAGGTCCACACGTCCGTAAGGTTCAAGTCCGTGCACATATTCGAAATCGTTGTCAGGATCCAGTTTGCGTTCGAATGCCAATAGAACAAAACGCGGTGTGGGCCGCCCAGGAACCGGGAGCCGTAGACGACGTCCGCGCGGCCTTTTCGAATTGGATCGAGAAGCGCGGCATAGTCCTGAGGGTCGTATTCAAGGTCGGCGTCCTGAATCAAAATCACCTCGCCGCGAGCCTCCCGAATGCCCCGGCGGAGCGCGGCCCCTTTGCCCTGATTCTTGTCTTGCAGGAACACGCGAATGTTAACCGCGCGCGGCGGCCTGCTGGGGGCGCCGAGAGGTACGGCAGTTTTGATTTCCCGCGACCCGGCAGCAAGCTCTTCCAGAAAATCCCGCGTGCCATCTTGCGAGCCGTCGTCCACAACGATGATCTCTTTTTCGCGTTCAACATCCACATCCTGCACGCGCTGCAGGATCTCTTCGATCGTTTTTCGTTCATTAAAAACCGGTATGACCACAGACAGCCAAAGCTGTTGGGGATCGGAAGTCATGCCGCCTCATCCGTTTCGAAGAAGAATTTCAAGAGCTGTAGTTTCGGCTCCCAAAGAAACAGATTGAGCATGATCTTACAAATGGCGTGAACAATCCATCAAATCGAGGCGGCCGGCAGGAATTCCAGCAACAAGACTCTGTGGCGGCCCGAGAATCATCCGACGCTTGTGGCTGCGCGCGCGACCTCCGTCACCTCACGGCGGCTTTCGAAATGCGCGATCACGCGGTCCACAATCTCCTCGAGTGTGGTGGAAGGGCGGAAGTTCGTCAAACGCTCGAGTTTCTCAAGGCTGGGAACACGGCGCATCATGTCTTCAAAGCCTGGCTCATAGGCTTCGTCGTAGGGCACGTAAGTGATTTCCGAAGAACTATTCGCACGCGCTTTGACCATTTCGGCCAGCGCCGTTACCGTCACTTCGCGATTGGTGCCGATATTGACCACTTCTCCCACGGCGCAATCGTTGGCCACCAATCGAAGGAGCGCTTCCACGGTGTCGCGCACGTCGCAGAAGCAGCGCGATTGCGTGCCGGTGCCATACACGGTGATCGGGCGTCCGCTCAAGGCCTGCGAGACAAAATTCGGCAGCACCATGCCATACCGGCCCGTCTGACGCGGCCCCACGGTATTAAAGAAGCGTGCAACCACAACGGGTAACTTCCTTTCCTTCCAGTACGAAAGGGCAAGGAATTCGTCGAGAGCCTTCGAGGCGGCATAGCTCCAGCGGCCCTTGGTGGTGGGACCCAAGACAAGATCATCGTCCTCACAGAACGGAACGTGCGTGTTCTTGCCGTAGACCTCCGAAGTGGAAGCCACAAACACGAGTTTTCGTTTCTTGCTGGCGGTTTCCAGCACGAGTTTCGTGCCGTCCACGTTCGTCGCAATCGTCCTAACCGGGCTTTCGACAATCAAACGAACGCCGACGGCAGCCGCGAGGTGGAAAATCGCATCGGATTCGTCCACGAGTTCCGCGAGCAAATGCCGATTCTCAATCGTATCGAGGAAGTAGTGCATGCGGTCGTACTTCTTGAGGTGCCGGATATTCTCCATACTGCCGGTGGAAAGATTGTCGAACAGCAGCACCTCATCTCCGCGCTCAAGCAGCCTCTCCGCAAGATGAGATCCGATAAATCCGGCGCCACCCGTAATCAAGAATCGCACAAAGCCTCCACTAGCAAGCAAATCGCCAAAAGCTCAAACTTTCGATGCCGGCTCCTCGGGTTTCGTGGCATCGTGGCTGTATCCCCGATAGGAGTATGGATAGTAGCGATAGGAGTAGTAATAGTCCGGCGCGTTCGAATCCACCGCGTTGAGCAACACGCCCAACAAACGGCTTCTCACGCCGCCCAACAGGTCTCGCGTACGGGTGAACGCATCCTTCGGTGTCTCGCCGCTTCGTACAACAATAAGCACGCCATCCGCGAGCACCGAAAGAATTACCGCATCCGTGGCCGCCATAATCGGCGGTGAATCGATCACGATGAATTTGTAGAACTGCCGCAGTTCGACGATGGCTTGCCGCAATCGTTCCGAGGAAAGCAGGTCGGCCGGATTTGGCGGCACCGGACCCGTTGGCAGAATCGATAGGTTTTCAATCACCGGGTGTGGGACGATCACCGAATCCAAGGCATTCACGCCCGCTAGATGCGAACTCAGCCCGGCATACTTATTATCGGCCATGCCCATGGTGCGGGAGACCCCGGGCTTGCGAAGATCAGCATCCACGAGAAGTGTGTTGTCTCCCAATTGCGCCAACGTCACCGCCAGATTGACGGCGGCTGTCGTCTTGCCTTCACGCGGCAATGCGCTCGTCACCAAAATCACCTGGGGAGGATGGCCCGCCTGAGAAAGCAGCAGCGACGTCCTCAGCGATCGAAAGGCTTCGGACATTTGCGACTGCGGCATGGAAAAGGAGGCCAGCTCCACGCGCAGATCCTCGTGCCCGTTTGAGCTGGATTTGAGGAGTCTCGACAGCCGTCCGCGCTTTCCCTCGAGGGCCGTAAACGCAGGCACCACTGCAAGGGACGGAAGATGAGACAGCATCTCGACGTCGTCAGGCGTCTTGACCGTATTGTCCATATACTCGCGGACGAACGCGAGACCAATTCCTCCCACCAAGCCCACGACGATTGCTAGCAGGATATTGCGGCTGGGAATCGGGCGCGCCGGCGAAGAAGGCACCATCGCCGCGTCGACGACGCGGATATTCGAAGAATGTAATCCGGCGGAGATACTGGCTTCCTTCAGCTTTTCGAGCAGTCCGTCATAGAGCTGTTTATTGGCATCGGCATCCCGCTTCAGGATGTTGTACTGAACCATCTTCTCGCCCATCTGATTCGTCGCGTTTTTCTGCAAATCGAGCGATGCCGTAATCATTTCTTCCCGGCGCACCGCGGTCCGGTAGTCTTGTTCGAGGCGCTTCACCACATCTTGCTTTTGGCTGGCCACGAACTGATCCATGCTCTTAACCTGTTCTTGCAGACGCTGGACCTTAGGGAAATTCGGTCCGTATTGGCTCAAAGCGTCATTCAACTGTTGATGTAAGTCCGTCTGCTTGCGAACCAGATCCTGAACGAGCTGGTTATCCCGCACCGCAGGCACCGAATCGATATCTCCGGCGGAGGCTAGGCGATAATCGGCCTCTTTCCTCATCCTGTCTGCCTGCGCGTCGGTGAGTTCCTTATTCAGGTCACCGAGCTTCTGGCTTGTGATGTCCTGTTTTTCGTCGATTTCCCAAATGTGATTGGCGCGTTCGTAGGCGAGCCGGGCGTCTTCCGATTTTTCGACTCGAATCCGGTAATCGTCCAGTTGCTGTTCCAGCCACTTCGAGGCCTGCGTCGTCGCTTCATAGCGGCTGCGGAAATTGTAGTCAATGAATGTTTGCAAATGCGCGTTCAGCACGCGCGCCGCTAAGTTCGGGTCGGTGGAGGAAAACGCAATTTCCAGCAAGCGGCTATTTGGCACGCGCTTCACGCTGAGCGATCCGATGAAATTGCCCAGAATTGCCGGCCGCGAAATTGGCGGCTGGCTGGAGTCGATGGAAGGGACGCTTACGGAACCGCCAGCCGTACCGCCGAATTCAGGGTTCGACGCGAGCCCTAACGATTTGATGGTCTCAAGCGCCAGCGTTTCGCTCAACAATACCTTGGCCTGCGTCTCAATATAAGTGTCCAGGTCTTCGTAAGCGCCGTACGGGTCTGTGTTTTGGAAAGGCAATATGTTGGATGTTTCCTGGTCCACTTCAATTCTTGCGCTGGCTTCATAAACCGGCTTCATCTTGAAGGTGGCAATCGTTACCGCCGTAACCACCGTGAGCAAGAATGTGAGTATCAGCCACTGGTGTTTGCGCACGATCCGCCAGTAATCGCGAATGTGCGGCTCGCGTTCGGGCTGCTCCCAGGGATGGAGTTGCCCTGGAGGCACGATCTCAATGGCATCGTTTGCCGGAATGCGGCGCGGAATGATCTTGTCTTCTTCCATGGGTTGATCTGTTCGCGGTTCCGTTTAGATTGACCCTGCGCGTATGATTGCTACACCTGTCGTCAGGCCCAATATGGCGGAGCCCGCCGTCCGCCAGGCGCGTTTACTGGCGCTATCCGGCACAAACAAAACGTCGTTCGCTGCGAGCGTCATATCTTCGCCTTTACGCTCCAATATCTTCTTCAGGTTTACCGGGATGTCTTGCGTCTTGCCCGTGACCGGGTCTCGGCGAACGATCAAAGCCTGGCTCGCTTTCGCCGTCGGAGTCATGCCTTGCGCGAGTGCGAGCGCTTCAAGGGTCGTCAACTTATCGGTGTTGTTTTGCAGCACGAAACCACCAGCGTGGACGACCGCACCCACAACATAAACAATCCCACCCCGGGGAACGGTGACGATGTCGCCCCCATGGAGCATCAGGTTGTACTTCGGATCGGGCGTCGTCAGGAGCTTGCCCAGGCTCACGGAGACCGTTTGCGGTTCCGCGAACGGGTCGGGGGGCACATCCTTGTCGCCGGTTCCATCCGTTCCCGTGGTCGTGGGTGGGGGCTCCGGCTCTTTTCGCGTAACCAGCACCACGTTACCGGCGTCGTCCGCAATTCCCCCTGCATCCGACAGAGCCTCCACCAGGCTCACCGGGCGTATCGACTGGATCACTTTGGGCTGGCGAACTGAACCAATGATCGTAATCGGCTGGCTATGTTGCTCCTTCAAAGCCACGCTGACTTCGGGATTCGACACAAGCCCCTTCGCCTGCAAGATTTCAGTAATCTTCTGCTCGACCTGCAGGCTTGTCAGGCCGTTTACCTGGATGCGCATCGGAAGCAGGGGTAGCGTGATGAAACCGGATTGGCTGACGCGAACTTCACGCGTCAATTCCGGAACTTCGAAAACCTCGACCGTGATGAGGTCGCCGGCACCGATCCGGTAATCGCCTGTTGTGACCTCCGAGCTTAGCGCGAGTTGCTCAAGTCTATCGTTGGCTTGCTGAGCGGTTTCGAACTTCTGCGGCAAGACCGGTGTCTGCGCAGTGGCTGCCAGTGCCATCACCGCGCCGAGAATCGAGCCTGTGAAGGCGCGAGATGTGACCCAATACCACGAAAGCATTGAACGTCCCCCCACGCACCGGCATCGGCCGGGACCTGCAGTTCTCTGGCACGGTACGGCTTCCCAAGCCGTGCCACCTTACGTGCGCATCAAGTTTTAGAAAGTGATTGATATAGTATAATCACATAGTGTATTAAACTAGTAAATTCAGAACCATAAGTTGCGAAGAACGCAATAGTACGGCTCACGTATTCGATGCAGCGTCAAATGCTGGCGGTTGGCTTCAGTCTGGGGTATTCGCCGCCGCCGCTAGGTGCGTAAACACGTTGGGTATCAAGAGTTAGGCCTCACAAAGCATTTCCGAACACTTCGCGCATCTGTTGAGTTTGAACTGGTCCATTTGATGCGCATTGTACCGGATTGGGGTCCGAAATTGCATTTGGCCGGCGCACCCAGGCCTAAGGGCGCGAACCTGGGAATTGCTGGCAATCGTCCGAAAATTGGGGGCTTCGAACCGTGAATCTCGAAACTCTAGAAGTCGCGGAAGCGCCATGTAGACACTTAGCGTTGGGTGCCAGGCAAGAGACTGTTGCCAGCGCGCCGCCTGTTTTGTTGCTCGCGCCGCGCACCCGATGGCTTACGGTTGACACCCGGGAGTTTTGGTACTACCGCGAACTGCTCTATTTCTTCATCTGGCGCGACATTAAAGTTCGCTACAAGCAAACCGCCGTCGGGGCCGCCTGGGCAGTATTGCAGCCGCTGATGACCATGCTCCTTTTTAGTTTGCTATTTGGAAGGCTTGCCAAGCTGCCGTCACAGGGATTGCCGTACCCACTTTTCTATTACAGCGCGCTTCTTCCCTGGATGTATTTTTCGACCACTCTCCAGAACACCACCAGCAAGCTTGTCGAGAATCAGCATGTCATCACCAAGGTCTATTTCCCGCGGCTGATGTTGCCGCTTTCCGCGACGCTTTGCGGATTGGTGGATTTTGGCATTTCCTTTCTGATGTTTGCGGTGATCTTAAGCTACTACGGTGTGCGCTTCGCGATCTGGCCCGGACTGGGACTTCTGTATTTTCCGATCCTTCTTTTGCTGACCATCTTGCTGGCGCTGGGTGTGGGGCTTTGGCTATCCGCCTTGAACGCCATTTATCGTGACGTGAAGTACGTGTTGCCGTTCTTACTGCAATTTTGGATGTTCGCGTCACCTGTTGCCTACCCCGCTTCCCTGATCCCTCCGAAATGGAGGTGGCTTTACGGCTTGAACCCCTTGAGCGGGGTAATCGAGGGGTTCCGCTGGTCGCTTACGGGGCGGGGCGACCTGCCGTACCGCCAACTGGCTCTTTCGGCCGCAATGATCCTCGCGATAGCAGTGAGCGGCCTTGCCTATTTTCAAGCGATGGAAGTCACTATCGCGGACGTGGTGTAGCGATGCACAGCGCCGCCATACAAGTGGAAGGTTTGGGTAAGCGCTATCGCGTCGGCGAACGCGAACACTATCGCTCGCTTCGAGACAGGATCTCCAGCGCATCTTCCGCCGCGACCCGCTTCTTAACGGGGGCGAAACGCAGGGCAGTAGGCTCACACGCGAGCGTCCTTTGGGCATTGAAGGATGTCTGGCTAAGCGTTCCCGAAGGGCAAGTGGCCGGATTAATCGGCCGGAACGGCGCGGGTAAGAGCACGCTGCTAAAGGTTCTGGCGCGCATTACCAAGCCAACCGCAGGGTTCGCGCGAATCCGAGGACGTATCGGCAGCCTTCTGGAGGTCGGTACCGGATTTCATCCGGAATTGACCGGCCGTGAAAATGTCTACCTCAGCGGCGCGATTCTCGGAATGAAGAGAGCAGAAATCGCACGCAAGTTCGACGAAATCGCGGCCTTTTCCGAGGTCGAGCGTTTTCTGGACACGCCCCTCAAGCATTACAGCAGCGGTATGCAGATGCGGCTGGCCTTTGCCGTAGCCGCTCATCTTGAGCCGGAAATTCTTTTGGTGGACGAAGTCCTGGCGGTTGGCGACACGGCCTTCCAGCGCAAATGCCTCGGCAAGATGGGCGAAGTGGCTCAGGAGGGCCGCACGATTCTTTTTGTCAGTCACAACCTGGGCGCAATCACGCGTCTCTGCTCGCGGGTTCTTTGGCTGGATGGAGGGCGCGTCAGGATGGATGGGGCCGCCGCCTCGGTCGTCAGTGCCTATCAATTGGAAGGCTTCTCACACCGCGCGCAATGGGCCCGCCCCGCGTCGCTCGCCGCCACGGGTGATTTTTCCTTCACCGAGGTTGCCGTGCAATCGCGGACAGGAGACCGCACGAGCCTTTTTGATGGCAACGAGCCGGTGAATATCGGCCTGGTGTACGGTGTCCGTCGCCGGCTTTCCGGATGCCAAGTCGGCATACGGGTGCTGAATGCCGAGGGGGTGGTGATTTTCACGAGCGGTGACGCCGATTTCCTTGGCACATCTGCTGCACCGAAAGATCCCGGGCACTACAGGGCCACCGTGCAGATTCCCGCCTGCTTTTTGGCGCCAGGCTCTTACTCGGTGCTTGTAGCCGCGCATCTGCCCGAACGGTCCGTTTACGAAGTGATTGAGGGTGCGGTCGCGTTCGAAATCACCGCGCCGGGATCACTTGCGGCGCTTGATGGAAGGCTTGGCGTCGTCACACCATTGCTCCCATGGAGCACCAATCGGTGCGAGGAGGCACAACCATGATGCAACTTCGGATTCGCCATTTCTTGCACCCAGTGCGGTCCGCGAAAGGGCTATACGGCCTAGGAAGGAAGGACTTCGCTAAGAGGCGGGCACGGCAGGAACTTTTGCGCCTCCGGAGAGGCCGCCGCGATAGCTGTTGGTGTGGCGGCACGCTCGAACCCTTTTCATCGAGGCCGAGTTACGGAGTTTGCCGCGCCTGCGGCGGATACGTAAATCAGCAGCCGCCGTTACCTGAGGAATTGAGGCGGCTCTACTCTTTCGGTTTGTACTGGCATCGCTTACAAGATCTGAAGGGGCATCCTGAAATTGAAAACAGATCGGCTATGGACCGTTCGGATGGCCGGTTGGATTTCTGGCTTTCCCTCGTCGAGTCCGCTGTACTGCCCGGCAAGCGCGTGGTGGAAATCGGCTGTGCCCATGGAATCTTGTTGCAGGAATTGTCCGACCGCGGATTTTCCTGCGTGGGCGTCGAAGTGGATCCCGAAACCGCCGCGTGGACACAGAAAATGACGGGACTCCCGATTCTTGCCGGAATGTTTCCGGGCGTGCGTGTGCCGGAGTGCGACCTGTTTCTCGCCTTTGACGTGCTCGAGCATTCCGTTTCCCCGGAGGGTTTTCTGCTGGAAGCCGCGAGGCTTTTGCCTCCCGGTGGCATGGCCATCATTCAATCGCCGATCGAGTTTCGGCAACTCGATCCACCATTTGACGCGATGTATGAACGGACGTTCGATGACACACAACACCTCTTTATCTTTTCACGCAAGGGGATTGAGCTGCTGGCTAGGCGGACTGGCTTTTCCGTCGTAGCCGAACATGATTGGCGCGTCGGTCATGAGATCGTAGTGTTGCGAAGGGAACTGGAACGTCTGTGAGGACAGGATCGAGAGGCAACCTATGACGGCAACCGGCTTAGCACCGGGCGTAAACAGTTCGAGGGCGCAGGGTATCCATCCCGGGATTAGGGAATCGGGCGCCCGTAACAGAATGCGCCGCATTCTTGCTCATCCTGTCAGGACGGTCGCCGCCGCTTTCTCACGGTTGTCGAATGTGCCTCTCGAAAACCTTCCAGATTCACCCGATCTGTTTCGCGGCTATCGGGTCTGGTCGGCACATCCCGAGGTCAGAAGGCGTCCAGGAGGGTGGGAATATCGAGAGAAATTCTATCCCGACTATTTGACGGTTGGCGGCGCCTGCCACGCCATATTTCCCGTCGCAAGGCAATATTGCCGCGGGAACGGTGCCGATATTGGAGCGGGGTTGTGGCCGCTACCCGACGCCATCCCTATTGATGTGTGGCGCGGCCCGGGGGCCTCGGAAACGATTTCACAGATTGCCGCGGGCTCGCTCGATTTCGTCTTCAGCTCGCACTGTCTGGAGCACAACGAAAACTGGCAAGAGACACTGCAAGAATGGATCGGAAAATTGAAGCGTGGTGGCACTCTGTTTCTCTATTTGCCACATCCCGAATGTGGCATTTGGGAGCCAGGATCGCCGTTCGTTGGAACCGGCCACAAGTGGGTGCCAACCCCGGCGTTGCTGAAAACCGCCATCGCTGAATTCGGGTGTGAGTTGGTCGCCCATGATGACGGGCCTGATGCCATGTTCAGTTTTTGGATTTGTGCAAGGAAAAGGTGATGGAGCTCACAAGTCTTTACACCAATCGCACACCTGCGGCCTTCACTACGATAGAGGCCGAGCTTGAAAACGGCCCGAGCACAAAATCGTCGCATTGGCCGATTGTAGCCGGCGGACTCCACGCAGTGGCTGCACGCCTAGGATCCCCTGCGTTAGCTCGGGCAATTGCCAGTCCCTTCTTGTTCGCTCGTAATCGCAGAATTTCTATGCCGGAAGTGTCGATCCGTGAAGCACGAAGCATTCTCGTGGTACGCATGGATTCGATTGGCGATTTGGTTCTGATGAGTCCCTTTCTTCGGGAGCTAAGGCGCTCAAATGAACTTGCCTGGATCACTTTAACCGTGGATTCGCGCTTCGTGAATCTGGTGCAACTATGCCCTTACGTCGACGAAGTTGTGGGATTCGATCCGCGGAGCGACAGCACGTTTTCCGCGCTGGCGCTGCACGCGCGTGCACTGGCCCTGTGCCGGGCGTGTCTTTGGAATCGCCGCTTTGACCTGGCTTTGATTCCGCGATGGGATGTGGACGCCTACCATGCCTCTTTTCTCGCATACTTCAGTGGGGCCTCCACGCGCCTAGCGTATTCGGAAGAGGTCTCGCCTCGAAAACAATTTCTGAATCGTGCTTACGATAAGCTTTTCACGCACGTAATTGATGACGATATGCCCAAGCATGAGGCGGAGCACAATCTTGACTTCTTGCGCGCGGCCGGCGGTGAGGTTTGCGAGGATCGCCTCGAACTATGGCTTGGCGAAGGGGATCGTGCCGTGGCGCTCGGGGCGTTGCGGAAACAGGGCGTGGCGGCGCAAGATTTTGTGGTCGCCATCGCTCCAGGCGCCGGGGCGGCAAAGCGGCTTTGGCCGCTAGACCGTTTCGCAGCCCTCGGGCGTTTCTTGATTGGCGAATTCGACGCGCGCCTTCTGATTGCTGGCGGACCAGAGGATCGCGACCGTGGTTCTTACCTCCGCGAAGAGCTTGGCTCGGCCGCCGTAAATCTCGCGGGTGTCTTAACGCTGCGCGAGACGGCCGCGGCGTTCGAACGGGCCCATCTGGCCGTGACGAATGACAGCGGTCCCATGCATTTAGCTACCGCTGCGGGAATACCTGTAGCGGCAATTTCCTGCCATCCGGCTGGTGGCGATCCCGTCCACGCGAATTCACCCGTCCGGTTTAGCCCTTGGACCTCCCGGCAATGGGTGTTACAGCCTGGCGTGTCCGCCGCTCCTTGTACCTCGGCTTGCGAATCGCCGGAAGCGCATTGCATTCTCGGAGTTCCTGTCGAGGCTGTCTGCGAAGCGGCCAAGATGTTAGTCTCACCCCTGCGGTTTCAAGAAGAAGCTAATGCGGAGGAGCGTCATGGCATCGGAAGGCCTGCGTCAGTTTCTTCAGCAGAATTTGCGCGACGGCGCCGAGGCACGTGCAAAACTGGTTGATGCGTGCTTGCCACAGGTTGTTGCAGCGGCGCAACTCATACACAAGGCGCTTTCGACCGGCAACAAGCTCCTGCTGTTCGGGAATGGGGGTAGCGCAGCCGATGCGCAGCACATGGCTGCGGAGTTTGTCTGCCGCTTTGCAGGGGATCGCCAGGCATTGCCGGCGGTCGCGCTCACCACGAATGGTTCGGCCCTGACGGCTATCGCCAACGACTACGGATTCGAGCAGGTGTTCGCACGCCAGATTCGGGCGCTGGGGCGCAAGCGCGACGTCGCCATCGGCATCAGTACGAGCGGGCGTTCTCGGAACGTTATCGGCGGAATTGATGCGGCGCGCCGCTTGGGCCTTCGGACCATCGTCCTGACCGGGGCGAAGGGCGCGCGTTTGGCGAGCCAGGCAGAGATTGCATGCATCGTGCCCTCGGCGATTACCGCCCACATTCAAGAGGGCCATATTGCGATCCTTCACGCTCTGTGTGCGGCCACCGATGCATGGCTGGTGAAATGAAATTATCAGCCAACAAAGCCGTTGGACAGGGGGCGCGAAAAGCCCCGAAGTAAACCGAGTGTGCTGGCGCCATCCCTACCGCAAGTTCCTGTCAGGTTTCCTCCAGAAAACCACTTGCCTCATAGTCACAATTAGTATACTAATCTACTAGTAATACATACCCCTAAGATTATGCTTACCCTTTTCACGGCACCAAAGCCATTTGCCGGGCACATTGGCGTCATCCAGCGCAATGCGTTGCGCAGTTGGGTCTCGCTCGGGCGGGACGTCGAGGTCATCGTGTTCGGCGACGAACCCGGCATCGCCGAAACCTGCCGCGAACTGAGGCTGCGCCACGAGCCCGAACTTCCGCGCAATGAATGGGGAACGCCGCTCGTAAATTACCTTTTCACAAAAACACAAAGCGTCGCGCGGCACGACCTGCTTTGCTATTCGAATTGCGACATCGTACTGCCGCACAGGCTCCTCGAACTGATGAAGCTCGCGTCGAGCCGATTCCAGCAATTCTTGTTAGCAGGTCGCCGGTGGGATCTCGACGTAACGGAACCACTCGACTTTGGAAAGGCAAGGTGGGATGAAGAGTTGCAGGCGGCCGCGCTGCGAGCCCAGCGTCAACGTCCCGCATGGTGGATCGACTTCTTCGCCTTTCGGGGCATGTTTTTTCGAAACATGCCGCCGTTCGCCGTGGGCCGTCCTGCTTGGGATAACTGGTTTATCCGGAATGCACTCGCGAAACAGGTACCCGTGCTGGATGTTTCCAAAGCCATCGTCGCTGTCCACGAAAACCACGATTATCGTCATCACCCGGGGGGCATGAAGGGCGTCGCTGAGGGCGCGGAAGCCATTCAAAATCGTTTACTGGCTGGACGGCATCTCGCCACAATCGATTCTTGCACCTATGAAATCACTCCAGGCGGGCAGGTCCGCCGAAGAGGGTGGCGACGGCATTTAGGGCCGCTTCGGTTTTTTTGGGTCCGTCGCATATCGCCGGCCCTGAACCGTTTAATGGACCAAACACTCTCTTTCCGCCGCCTTTTCGGCTTGCGCCGAACTGGCTGGCTCGGCAGCGTACTTCGGCAGCGCAATTCCTAACGAGCCAACCACTCTTCTTCCCCTCATGGTTCGCTAGCCATCTGAAAAAAGACAGGTTAGGATGCTTCGTGGATTGCCGGTTCCATTTTGGGACGTGAGGGCAAGCGTCCAATCGCTCTCCGCTCTCATCTGAATCCACATATGGGATATAGGAAGCCAGTCAAGGCATTCGAAGCGTGAAAATCGTCCACATCAGCCGTACCGACCTGATCGGCGGAGCGCCGCGCGCCGCATACCGATTACATGACGGTCTGCGCCGTCTCGGGCACGAATCGAGTATGTTGGTGGCAGAAAAGGTTACCAGCGATCCGAACGTGAAGCTCTATGTGCCGCGCAACGGCCTGGTGCATCGCCTGGCTCGCACCTCGCGGCGGCTGAAGCTCGCGATGCGCCGCTACGCGGAGAATCTGCCAGACAAGCGCACGTACTTTAGCGAAGACCGGACGATGTATTATCGCGAGCCGCTGGCGCAGCTCCCCGCAAGCGACGTACTGCAGTTGCACTGGTTCGCGGACTTCGTGGATTATGGCGCGCTTTTCGAATGGCTGCCGGCGGGCAAACCCGTGGTTTGGACGCTGCACGACATGGCGCCTTTTACGGGAGGCTGTTGCTACGATTTGGGGTGCGGAAAATTCGTCGAACAATGCGGCGCTTGTCCGCAACTTGGTTCTAGCACGACGGCCGATCTTTCGCGGCAGGTCTTTCAACACAAACGCAAATACTATGCAAAGCTGAATCCGGAACTCTTCCACATCGTCAGCCCCAGCAACTGGCTGGGCGAAGAAGTGGGGCGAAGCAGCCTGCTGGCCCGGTTTCCACGCTCCGTGATTCCTTACGGGCTGGACACCCGGATCTTCCAGCCACGAGACCGCCGGATTGCTCGAGACGTTTTGGGCGTGCCGCAGGAAGCCAAGGTCGTCTTGTTCCTGGCGGATGCCGTCAACGAATATCGCAAGGGTTTCGAACTTTTGGCCGCCTCCCTTGCGGAGATCGAATCCATTCCGAATTTATTCTTGTTGTCGGTTGGCCGTGGCGTGCCCGCGGAGCTCGGGCGCTTTGCGCACGCCCATATCGCCAACGTCAGCGAAGACCGATTGCTGTCGTTTGTTTACAGCGCTGCGGATGTGTATGCCGCGCCGTCCGTGGCAGACAATTTGCCAAACACACTTCTCGAATCGATTGCCTGTGGCACGCCTGTTGCAGCATTTGACGCGGGCGGGATGCCGGACGTGGTACGGCCGGGCGTTACCGGGCTGCTCGCCCCAGCGGGCAATGCGCGCGAACTCGCGGCGGCAATTTTTGAGCTGTTGAGCAACGATGCGATGCGGGCGCAGTTTTCCGCAAACTGCAGGCGCGTCGCCGTGGCCGAATATGAGATCGGCATCCAACCGCGCCGCTACGCGAAGCTCTACGAAGAATTGCTGCGCCGCGCGGGCGGCCATTTTCCGCTTGAGATTGCTGCTCCCGTTTCGAATGAGCGTGAGATTGCGAACGCTGTGGCCGCCGCCGCCGCGTCATCCTCGGCCACATAAGCCTCACTTTTCAGAATGTGTCTTATTTCGCGCTCAGGTCGCGCCAGCGACGCGAAAGCGCCTTGCGCAGCGTGCTAAACGCGGGCCGGATCGCGCTTTGGATTGGATGTGGATCGATGGCGCGGACTTGAATCGCTATCTCGCGCTTCAGCCCACGCGGGATTTTGCGGCTCATCAGAACCGGTACCCAACGTGCTGACTCTGCTCTGTACAGCCTGTCGAGTACGCAGGCGTCTGGTGTTACTTGGCTCAAAATCCAGCGGACCACGCGAAGATTTTCGGCGACATCCACACTCGTTCTCTCCGTCTTCTTCCGCACGCTCGCCTCATGGCTCCGAAAGTAGTTGAGCGGCTCCCCGATGTACGAGACGCGTCCGGCAAGGGCCATGGCAGCCCAAAGTTTCCAGTCGCCGCAAACGCATAGACTTTCGTCCGCTCCACCGACGGCCTCATACAGGGCGTGCCGGAAGACGACGGCGCTGGCATTTGGAACGGAGTTTGCAAACACAAAGTAATTCTTGCATTCCTCGCGGCCATCGGCGCTGTAATCAGCCGTCCATCGGTGCGCGTCCAGATGCTCCAGGTAGTAATCGGCAAATCCATCTTGCCTTCCGTTTTCATATACACGGCGCGATCGGCAGTAGGCAAAGGCGACGCTAGGATCACGGTCGAGCGAGGCCGTTAGGCGTTCGAGCAATCGTGGATCGGCATAGTCGTCGGATTCCGCAAACCAGATATATTCTCCGCGAGCCAGCCGCGCGCCTTTGTTCCACTGCTTGAACGTGCTTCCCGAATTCACGTCATTGAACGCCAGCTTGACCCGGGGATCGTTTGCATAGGAGGACAGCACGGATCGGCTGTCATCCGTCGAGCAGTCGTCCAGCAGGATCACCTCGAAATCCTGAAACGTTTGGCCGAAAATACTGTCCATCCTCCGCCGGAGGAAATGGGCGTGGTTATAGTTCGGCACGATGATGCTAACTTTTGGCATTCCTGGGCGCATTGCTCGGATCAGTGCTCAGCTTTCGCGCGCTGTCCTCACGATCGTTATTTCGTCGCTTCGCAAATCAGCAATGTTTCCTTACGGGTCTCGCGATTGCGAAGTTCCGCGTGTTGACTGGCGCCCCAATCCGCGGTCTCAATATGCTCGAAGCCTGCCTCGCGTAGGCGTCTTTGAAGTTCTTCGAGATCGTAAAGCCATTGATGGTCCCACTCGCGAAAACAGACATTAATGTATTCGGCCCTCGTTTTTATCCAGGCATAACCATATTTTTCGAGCCACGGTTGTTGAGCCCAGTCGTTCTCATGGTAACGCCGGACTACATCATCTGCCGACGGCATAGCGATCCGTACCACGCCGCCCTTTCGCAAAGATCGATGGCATTCCGTTAAAAAGTGGACGCCCTCCTGAACAGGAAGATGCTCGAGGAAATGTTCGCTATATATAAAGGCGCACGTGTCATTGGCAAACGGCAAGCCGTCCGTGATGTCCCAAATGATGTCGGCGCCCGACTCTGGATCCAAGTCCAGGTTCGCCCAACCTTGGAAGGGTTCTTTGCCGCATCCAACATTTGCCTTAAAGGGAGCGGCAGAACTGGCCAGCCATCTTTTTGCGTTTTTGTATCGCTGCGCTTTGGCACGCTTCGCCCCAAAAGCATTTGCACGCCGGCCCAATCCTGACAGTACGCGAACCGGGTTCAAATATCTCGAAACCGACACGAACTCACCTCAATAGAACTGCCGACTTCTGGTTATAAGATAGCTGTTGCCATCCGAACGGAGCCAATTATGTGGCGACCAGGTAAGCTCGACAAGTGAAAACCGAATCTGATCTACTGCCGCTGCATTGAAGTTAGGGGGCCGTACAGGGCCGGAGACCCTTGCTCTCGACAATGCATCCATATACTAACGAAGTAGACCTGCAGAGAGTCGAGAAGAGCGGCTGGCGGCCACAAGGATCCTTTTTCGTATGAAGCTCAGCGTAGTGTTGATTACGTACAATCAAGAGCGTTTTATCGCGCAGGCGATCGAGAGCGTCGCCACGCAGCGGACCAATTTTGAGTATGAAGTTGTAATCGGAGACGATTGTTCGACCGATCGGACGCGAGAGATCATCACTGGTTTTCATAACCGCTATCCTGACCGGATTGTACCGATTTTCCGAGAACACAATCTTGGGGCAAATCGAAATTTGGAAGCGGCACTAGAGAGTTGCCGGGGAGAGTACGTTGCCCTCCTGGAGGGCGACGATTACTGGGTCTCCGCAGATAAACTGCAACGACAAATAGATTTTCTTGATTCCCACCCGGACTATGCCATTTCCTGCCACCGGGTTCAGATGGTAGACGAGATGGGCACGGGAGGGGCGGGCCTATTTCCGCCGCGTTCGGCCGGCACTTACACAATCGAGGACTTACTAGCCGGTAATTTCATCATGACGGCTACGACTGTATACCGAAGGAGCCTAGCGCCTTCACTTCCGGATTGGTTCCATGAATTCAAGTTGGGAGATTGGCCGCTCTGCGCGTTGATCGCGAGGTTTGGCAAAATACATCTCATGGATGACGCGATGGCGGTCTATCGGATTCACTCGGATGGCATTTGGTCGGGCAGCTCCGAAGCGAACCGGTTACGCGAGACCGCGCGGATGCTCGCAGCTTTGGACAGCACACTTGCATTTCGTTACACGAAAATAATCCGGCAAACCATCGCCAAATCGTATTGCAGAATGGCCGCCCTTTCGCGTGATCAGGACGATCGCGTCGCAACGGTGAGAAATATTCGCAGCTGCCTTCAAAGCGGCGGTTTAGGAGAGGTTCTCACCGTTCGCTCACTGGCGGGATTCGCCGCATACTTGCTTATCGGACAACGGTATAGAACGTTTTCAAAAGCTAGCCGGACCACGCAACCGAGAGCCTGAGTCTCCTACCGAGCCATTGCAGCTGATTTGTCCACAGCGGCAGCCGCGGATTCCGCGATCCGCGCCTTCACCGCCGACGCGTTCGAGATTGCCGTGCGAATAATCCGGCATATTCTGCCGATGCTTTCCTCGTCCACGGTCGTTCCGGTTGGCAATACCAACACGCGCTGGCAGAGCTGTTCGGTGCGTGGCAGAAGCAGGGAAGCGTGTGGAAAATAAGAGCGGTAAGGCTCCATCCGGTGGCAACCCGGAAAGAAATATCTCCGCGCCAAGACATTTTCCGCCACAAGAACACTTAACAAGTCATCACGAGTGAGCCCGGTGACAGCCTCGTCTATTTCCAGTACAACGTATTGATAATTTGTTCTCTCGTTCTCGTCGTATTCCGCCAGCTCTACCCCCGTAAGTTCCGATAAGTTGCGGCGGTATGCGAAATGGTTCCGCCGATTGACCTCGATGAATTGATCCATGCTTTCCAGCGAGGTCAGCCCCATCGCGGCGCAGACTTCCGTCATCTTGCCGTTCGTGCCGATGTAAATCACATTGTCATGCCCGCTAAATCCAAAATTTCGCATCAGGCGCAGCTTAGCAGCCAGGGCATCATCGCTCGTCAGAACAGCGCCGCCCTCAAAGGTGTTGAAGAATTTGGTCGCGTGAAAGCTGAAGACTTCGCAGCGCCCAAAACCGCCAATCAGTCTCCCCTTGTAGGAGCATCCGATGGCGTGCGCGGCATCGAAGAGCAGTTCCAAATTGTGCCGGCGCGCGATAGCTGCCAGGGCGGCCACATCGCAGGGCCGTCCCCACGTGTGCACTCCGATAATTCCGGTAGTTCGGGGCGTAATCATCCGTTCGACTTGAGCCGGATCGAGAGTGTGGGTGTGCGGGTCTATATCGCAGAAGACTGGTGTAATCTCCTGCCACTGCAGCGCGTGCGCGGTCGCGACGAAGGTAAACGATGGCACGATCACCTCGCCGCTTAGACCGAGCGCGCGGATCGCAATCTCCAACGCAATCGTCGCGTTGCACATCGCCACGCAGTGGCGCACCCCTGCGAATTCTGCAAGCCGCCGCTCGAATTCCTGGACGTAGGGCCCATCGTTCGTGAGCCAATTGCGGTCCAGCATGTCGGAAATGCGTGCCATCAAGCGGTCGCGGTCCCCGATGTTCGGGCGCCCGACGTGCAGCTTCTCACTAAATGCCGGAGCTTTCCCGAAGATCGCCAATTCCGGTTGCGCGGGCTTCGATTCCATCTTGGGCATGCTAGACATCGTTACATTAGACCTCAGCGCTGTGAACGCGTTCGTCGGTAGACCATTGAAACAAACCTGCTGGCGATCCCGTACCTCCCGGGAACACTAACCTTCTCTGGAACTGCCGATCCTGGACTCCTCTTCCAGCAATTCCTTCTCGAGGTCAAGAATCTTGCGAGACCTCGACGCACGCCGGACCGCCGGAATTCCCACAACAATGTCGAAATCGGCCACGTCCTTATTGACGAAACTCAACGCCCCTACGGAAGCACCAACACCGAGCGTGCAGGGCATGATCACTGAGCCGCAGCCGATAATGCAGTGCTTCTTCAGGGTGAGATCGCCGGTGGTAACCTTTCGGTATTTAGCCGGAACCGTAGGACCGGTCAGATGACCATGGATATAATCATCCGTCGCCGTGTATAGCAGGGATCTCGCGGAAATCCCCGCGAAATCCTCGATCCTTATCTTCCCTCCCGAACCGAAAAGACAGACTCCCGCCGCTATGTGAACGTGGTTTCCGATCGTAATTCCTTGCTCTCCCGCACTGAGCAATGAAAAGCAATCCACGCGTACGTGCGAACCAAGATGAATCCGCTCTCCACCAATGACGATGCAAGATTTGTGAACGCGAACATCATCACCGACAGAACCGAATAGTTCCGAAAGCTCCGAGTCCGAGTAGTGCACTTAGAACCTCACAAACCATGGAAGCTGGCGCCGGGCTTGCCGAGATTTGTCCAGCTAATCAGACTGAGCTCTCGCAGTCGCGAGATCAATTTCGCTCGCATCTACCGCTTCACTCTTCCAAACCAATTTCGGCCGCACCGTCCCAGGAGTGGCTCCGTACCAATTCCCGGTGACTTCTCCCTCGACGACGTCAAAGGAGAGTACGTTGTCCTGGCGTAAGATCGGAACCGATGCGTCCTTTACGATGAGCATGTTAACGAAATAAGAGTTCGCATTGAGAAAGTCGCCGGGAATTTCGAGGATATGGCGGATCAGCCCCACAGCCCGCGGGCGGAAATCCGATACGGTGACAAGAACGCAGATCTCTTCGGATGTGTAAAGTAGCGCCGAAATATTAAGCACTGCACCGGGCATTGTGTTCCAATATGTGAACTCGATGGACAAGGGCGTATGAACAGTGATTTGGTCGGTCGAGTTGCTGCGTGAAATCAGCCGGACGCTTCTCAGTCGAATGCGATCGTCGCCCGGCGCCGATCCCTCGCTCCAAACGGATTCCGGATTTGCGATCGTATTCTTCCGCATGTAACTGCCGACCACGTCCGTGGTGTGGCCATTTTCCATCACCTTGCCGTTCTCGAGCCACACCGCGCGCGTACACAAGCTGCGCAAGGCCGTCATGTTGTGGCTGACGAAAAGCACGGTGCGTCCCTGCTTGGAAACATCATTCATTTTGCCCAGGCATTTTTTCTGGAATGACGCGTCGCCTACCGCTAGCACTTCGTCCACGATCAGGATTTCCGGTTCCAGGTGGGCGGCCACGGCGAACGCGAGGCGCGTATACATGCCGCTCGAATAAAACTTCACCGGCGTATCGAGAAACTTCTCCGTCTCGGCGAACGCCACGATCTCATCGAACTTGCCGGCAATCTCCCGGCGCTTCATCCCCAGAATCGCGCCGTTCAAGAAAACGTTCTCGCGGCCAGTCAACTCCGGATGAAAGCCGGTGCCCACTTCCAGCAGGCTACCGACGCGGCCATCAATCTCGATTTCGCCTTCGGTCGGATCGGTGATGCGCGAGAGAATTTTCAGCAACGTGCTTTTCCCCGCTCCGTTGCGGCCGATAATTCCCACCACTTCGCCGCGCTGCACCTGAAAATTCACATCTTTGAGCGCCCAAAATTCCCGGGCATTGGACTTCGCGCCGTTTCCGTTACGCCGGAACCGGCTGGTAATGGCGCCGGCCACCGACTCGCGGAGGGTCGGGTAGAGCTTCTGTTCGCCGCCAATGCGATACAGTTTGCTCAAACCACCAACTTCGATGGCGCAATCGTTCATGTTCGGGTCACTCAAATATGATGCTTCGTCGGCCGATTACGTGCAGGGAGGACGGCTGCGCGATTATATTAGATCGGCGAAGGTCTTTTCCATGCGGCGAAAATAAAAGAGCCCGCCGATCAACAAAGCAAAAATAGTGATCACGGAAACCAGCGTCATCGGTCCCGGCGCGGGCTTGCCATACATCGTCCAGCGAAAACCTTCCACTACACCGGACATCGGATTGATCCCAAGCACGATCCGCCGCCAGTGCGTTTTCACCATGCTCGCCGGATAAATCACAGGCGTAGCGAAGAGCCAGAATTGCACCAGGAAGCCCAACACGTAACGGACGTCGCGATACTGCACGTTAAGCGCCGAAAGCCAGAGCCCCACCGCCAGCGCCGCCAGCATTGCCAACAGAATAAAGACAGGCAAAAGCAGGATGCTGCTCGTGGGCGGCACGCGATACCAAGCCATCAGCGCGATCAGCAGCGCAAACGAAATCGCGAAATCGATCAGCGCCGTGATGATTGCCGCGATCGGAATCACGAGCCGCGGAAAATAGACCTTTGTGATTAAATGTTGGTTGTTGATAAGGCTGTTGCCGGCCGTGGTCAGCGAATTGGAGAAAAGCAGCCAGGGAAGCAGGCCACTGAAGTAAAAGACAGGCGCGGCCACACCGTCCGTGGAAAAACCGTTCTTCGCGAACACGGCCACAAAGAGAATCATCTGCAAAAACGGTTGAATTAACGCCCAGGTGACGCCTAGCACGGTCTGCTTGTAGCGCACCTTGACGTCGCGCAGCGCCAAGATCCACAGCAATTCGCGATAATGCCAAAGCTCGCCGAAATGGATGGGCTGCCAACCCGTTTGCGGGCGCAAATGCACGCGGCGCCCGGCAGGGCGAATCACGGGTGCGACAACGGGTACAGCGGACACGTCATCTCCTCCAGAAATACAGATTCTATGAGTTTGGATGTTCCGCGAGCAAGTTTCGCACGTTCTGAACGCGTCCTACTGTACGCGTCCTTGCCTAGCTTCTAAATTTTGGCAGGTTAGTTTGCCCGAAATGAGTGCGTGGGCCGATACAGTGAACTACTGGCAACCGCGCGGCGCATTGCGTATGGGGACACGCGCAGGAGAACTCAAGGGACTGTGAATGGGCGCGATTGCGCCGCCCTGCGCTTCGGGATACTCTGCCGCCGATGCGCCATCCATCAAGAACACGCGGTCGCTCTAGTTTGTCTAGTCTTACAAACGCAACATTTACCGCAGCAGTCTTCCTTTTAATTTCCTCGGCGATCTCGCCGCAAACGGCATCGCTGCCGCCGGATATTCCAGCGAACGCTACCCGTTACACCTTTCTGCTGGCGGGACAAAAAGCGGGAGCATTTGCCGCGTGGACCGCTCCCGGCAACGTCCGCAACACGTTCTATAGCTACAACGACCGCGGTCGCGGCCCGGAGCTGCGCGCCAGCCTCACGTTGGGCGCAAATGGCGCGCCGGTTTCCGTCCACGTGACTGGGCACGATTACCTCAAGGCCGAAGTCACCGAAGATTTCTCGATCAAAGATGGCGTCGCGAAGTGGAAGAACAACTCCGAACAAGGTGAGGGGCGCTCGGCCCATCCGGCATTCTATTTGCGCCTTTCGGAAGCGCCAGACGATCCCGCGTTATTGGTGAAAGCTCTGCTTGCGTCTGGCGGAAAATTGGCATTGCTGCCCGAGGGCGAGGCTCGTCTGGAGCACGTCGGCGAAGGCAACGTAAAAGCCGAAGGCAAGACGCTGCGCGTCACGCAATACGCCATCAGCGGCCTCGGATTCTCGCCGGAATACGTCTGGCTCGATCGGCAGCGAAATTTGTTCGCAGCAGGCACGAATTGGTCCGCGGTGATCCGCGAAGGTTGGGAGGCAAATTGGTCCGCACTGCTCGATATCCAGGAGCAGGCCGCTTCGGCGCATTTTCAGGAATTGGCCAGGACGCTGCGGCACAAGCCGTCCGCGCCGGTGATGTTCCAACATGCCGGGCTTTTCGACAGCGAAACCGCAACGGTTCGTCCGGGCATGACGGTTATGGTCAACGACAATCGCATTCAGGCCGTCGGCCCCGACGGCACGATTCCCGTGCCACGCAGCGCCGAGATCATCGACGCCAAGGGCAAGACGCTGCTGCCCGGCCTGTGGGATATGCACGTACACGTCGGCGGCGAAGTGGATGGCCTCGAGCACCTTGCTGCTGGCGTCACCACGATCCGAGATATGGCCAACGACAATACCAAGCTGCAGCGCATTCGTGGCGACTTCGATTCCGGCGCCGCTATTGGCCCGCGCATCCTGATGGCCGGTGTGATCGAAAGCCACAGTCCTTATCAGGGGCCGACAAACGTGCTGGTGGAAACGCCGCAGGAAGCGCGCGATGCCGTGGACCGCTACAAAAACTGGGGCTACGAACAGATCAAGATTTACAGCTCGGTAAGGCCCGAACTCGTGCCGGTGATCGCCGCCGAAGCGCACAAATACAATTTGCGCGTCAGCGGCCACATTCCGCAGGGGCTAGCCGCCGAGCAGGCGATCCGCGATGGCTACGACGAAATTCAGCACGCGAACTTCATCTTCCTGAATTTCCTCACCGATCGCGTGAAGGATACGCGCACGCCGGAGCGCTTCACCGCGGTGGCGAAATATGCCACCGAATTTCCACCGGATTCGCCGCAGATGCGCGGATTCCTGAAACTTCTGCTCGAACATCACACCGCGCTCGATCCCACGATGAATGTCTTTGAGGCTATGTTCACCGCGTGGCCCAATGCGATCAACCCGGTCTACGCCGCTGTGGCGGATCGTTTGCCCCCGCAGGTGCGCCGTGGGCTGATGGGCGGCGGCTTGCCGATTCCGCCCGGTGAGGAGCAGCACTATCGCGATTCGTTCCAGACGATTCTCGACGTGATCGGCGCTTTCTATAAGGCCGGAGTGCCCATTGAAGCCGGCACGGACGCAATGCCCGGCTTTACACTCGACCGCGAACTCGAGCTTGATGCCGCTGCCGGAATTCCGGCGCCGCAGGTGTTGCAACTCGCCACGCTCGGGGCCGCGCGCATCATGCGGCATGACACGGTGATGGGCTCCATCGCGCCCGGCAAGCTTGCGGACCTAATCCTGGTGGAAGGCAATCCGGCCGTCAAAATCAGCGATATACGCCGCGTCGTCCTGGTGATGAAAAATGGCGATATCTACGATCCCGCCCGCCTCGATCGTGCTATCGGCATCAAGCCCCTGCAATAGGCTTCTACGACCGTCCCCGGCAGCCCTGGGGCTACCACACTTTGCAAACCTTCGCCGCGGGCTTCAGCATTGCCTGCCCTTCCTTACACGAAAATGCCGAGGCGAATTCCGGCATGTTCACCACCACGCCGTTGATGCGGTATTTGCCCGGAGAATGCGGGTCGGTGATCGCATTGGCGCGCTCATTTTCAGGGCGATTGTTTTCGCAGGCCCATTGCGCGAAGCCGACAAAGAAACGTTGATCGGGGCTGAGCCCGTCGGCGCCGTGAAGTTCCATGCCCTTGGTGGCATCTTTCCAAGCGATGTAGGCGAGAATCGTGCCGCCGAGATCGGCCACATCTTCGCCCTCGGTCAGTTTCGAATTGATGTGGATGTCGTCCACAACCACGTACTTCGCGTACTGGTCCACCACGCAATTCGCATGCTCCACGAACGCGTCTGCATCCTGTTTGGTCCACCAATCCTTCAAATTGCCTTTGGCGTCAAACTGCCGTCCTTCGTCGTCGAAGCCGTGCGTGAGCTCGTGGCCAATCGTTGAGCCGGTATTGCCGTAGTTCGGCGCGGAGTCCATTTTCGCGTCGTAAAGCGGAGGCTGCAGCACGCCGGCCGGAAAATTAATATCGTTCATCTGCGGATTGTAATAGGCGTTCACCGTGGGCGGTGACATCTCCCATTCGCCGCGATCAACGGGTTTGCCCACCTTGTTGAACTGCCGGTGCGATTCGAATTCCGTGGCGCGGAGATCGTTGCCGTAAAAATCGGTAGGCGTGAGCGTGATCGAGCTGTAGTCCCGCCATTTGTCGGGATAGCCAACCTTGTTTCGAATGCCGTGGAGCTTTACAATCGCCTGCTGCTTGGTTTCTGCACTCATCCAGTCAAGCTGCTGAATGCGCAGCGCCATGGCGTCCTCGATGTGGCGCGTCATATCCAGTGTCGCGTCCTTCAATTCAGGAGAGAACGTTTTCCGCACGTAGGCTTGGCCGAGCGCGTCTCCGAGTTGACGATCCACATACTGCACGCACCGCTTCCATCGCGGCTGCAGCTCTTTCGCGCCACGCAGATACTGCCGGTAAAACTGGAAATTCTCATTGACGAACGCGGAAGAAAGCAGCGGCGACCGCGAATTGGCTACGTGGAATCGCAGGTAGGTCTTCCAATCGGCAAGCGGATTCGAGACGATCTGCGCGTCCAGGTCCTTGAAAAAGTCCGGCCACTCGACGTTGAGGATTTCGAATTTCGGCGCATTGCTCGCGGCGAAGTAAGCATTCCAATCAAAATCGGGAGCGATCTTCGAAAGATCGGCAGGCGTCATTTTATGTTTCAACTTGTAAGGATCGCGCATTTCCACGCGGGTAAGTGAAGCGCGCGCCATCCGATCTTCGATCCGCATCACGGTGGCCGCATTCGTCTTTGCCACGTCCGGCGAATCACCGATCAAAGTGAAAATCTTCTGCACGTGTTGCAGGTAACGCTCGCGAATCTCTTTGGACTTGGCGTCGTCCTTGGTGTAGTAGTCGCGGTCGGGAAGCCCCAGGCCTCCCTGATCGACCCCGACGATCACGTCTTCGGAATTATCGGGATCCTGCATCGAGCCGGTATCGAAGAGCAGCGCGTCACCCTGAAGGTGCAGTTTGGCCGCCAGCGCCGCCAAATCCTTCGTGCTTTTTAGGTTTGCGATTGCCGCGAGCTCCGCCTGCATCGGCTGCGCGCCGGCTTTCTCGATCGCCGGCTCGTTCATGCAAGCCGCGTAATAATCGCCGATTTCCTGCGTCACGGTGTCGCGATCCTTCGCGACGGCGGCTTCTTGCAAGATGCCCCGCAGATATCTCAGATTGTCCTCATACAGCTTGCCGTAGACGCTCCATGAAGTTTGGTCGGGCGGAATCGGATTGTCTTTCATCCAGCGGCCACAGGAATAGGTATAGAAGTCGTCGCAAGGATTCACCGAGCGGTCCATCGCCGCGGTATCGAGGCTGGGCGTGTATGGCAGCGAAGCCTCTGCGGCTTGCTGTACCGGTGCCGTTTCATCCGGCGCTATCGCCACTGCTGCCGAGGCCGTAGCCTCCGGCTTGAATTTCTGGGCGCAGAGAATCGCCCCTAAGAGGCACAAAATCACGAGAATCTTCTTGAAGTTCATGTACTCCTCCGCGAGTGGGGATGAGCATACCAGACGTCGCGGATTCTAGAAATCGTGTCCTGAAGCGCACTCAGGTCCAATTGTATTTGTAGGACCGAGCGCCTTGCGGTTAAGCTCGTCACCGCAAATCGCTCTTATGAGTTGGCATTGCGCGCCAGGAGGCGGCACGATGGCATTGACGGCTCGTTGGTGGGAAAGCTCGGCGTTTCGAAGAGATATTCGCGTGGCATTCTTTTCTGCGCTGCTTCTCGCAGCCTATCCCGCAATTCGGTTGCTCGGCTCGCCCGGCTCTCAGGCCACAGGCCACGCGCGAGCGGAAATCTCGTTCTCGCCCGAATCGAGCGCGACGCCCGTAGATGGCCGGGTCTACTTGCTCCTCTCGACCGACGGCACCGAGGAGCCGCGTTTCCAGGTACGCGAAGAAGAGGCGCAGTCGCAGCAGATCTTTGGCGTGGATGTAAATGCTCTTACTCCAGGAAGCTCCGCCGCTATCACCGACAACACGCTCGGCTACCCCACACGAAGTTTGCGAGAGATTCCCGCGGGGGATTATTACGTCCAGGCCGTCTTCAGCCGCTACACCACGTTCGAACGCTCCGATGGCCATCGCGTCAAGCTGCCGATGGACGAAGGCGAAGGGCAGCATTGGAATTCGAAACCAGGAAATTTCTACAGCAAACCCCAGCGCATGCACCTCGATCCAGCGTCGCCGGACGCCATTCGAATTCAACTCACGGAGAAAATTCCTGAAATCGAGCCGGTTCGTGACACGGAGTGGGTGAAGCACGTCCGCATTCAGAGCCAGTTGCTCACCAAATTTTGGGGACACCCGATGTTCCTAGGCGGGATTGTCGTGCTTCCGCAAGGTTGGGACACGCACCCCAACGCGCATTACCCTTTGCTCGTCAATCAGGGGCACTTCCCGCGCGATTTCAGCGGTTTTCGAACGGACCCGCCCGGTGCGGATCTAACGGGCTATCCGCGCGAGCGCACCGACGCGATGTATCAGTTCTATCAGGATTGGAGCACCGGCAAGCTTCCGCACATGCTAATTCTGCTGATCCAGCACGCGAATCCCTACTACGACGATTCTTATGCGGTGAACTCCGAAAACGTCGGACCGTACGGCGACGCCATCAACCAGGAACTGATTCCGTACATTGAGAAGCAATTTCGAGGGATCGGGCAGGGTTGGGCGCGCGGCGTCTTCGGAGGTTCCACAGGCGGCTGGGAGACGCTGGCCACGCAGGTATTCTACCCGGATAATTTTAACGGAGCGTGGGCCTTCTGCCCCGATCCGGTGGATTTTCATGCGTACCAGGCCGTAAACATCTACGACGACAAGAATGCGTTTTGGAAGGAGGGCCCGTTTGGACGCGTGCCGATTCCCGATATGCGCGGACCAGACGGCTTACCGGTAGCCATGATGGAGGGCGATGACCGGTGGGAACTCGTGCTTGGCACGCATAGCCGCTCCGGCGAGCAATTTGGCATTTGGCAAGCAGTGTTCAGCCCGGTGGGCGACGACGGCTATCCGAAACCGATCTGGGATCCGGAAACGGGCGTGATTGATCACCAAGTGGCGGCCTATTGGCGCGAACACTACGATTTGACGGCCATTTTGCAGCGTGATTGGGCCACGTTGGGCCCGAAGCTGAACGGCAAAATTCACATTTCGGTGGGCACACGCGATACGTGGTATCTGGACAACGCTGTCCGTCTGCTCCAGAAGGCGCTCGAAGCTACCAGCAACCCGCATTACGCGGGTGACTTCGATTACGGTCCCGATCAGCCCCACTGTTACACCGGCGTGCCCACGCTTTCCGCGCGCGAAGGTTCACTCACGGCCACGCGGCGCGTGATGAATGCGGCAGCCGATTGGATGGAGAAGACCGCACCTGCGGGCGCGGACAAGAGTTGGCGCTATTAAATCGACCAAATGCTCTCAGTACGAACTATCTCCACCTCGGCGGCGGTTGTGCAATGGTTGGCGAAGGATCGGGTACGGCCGTGGCCATGCCCGCCATCACGTAAAAGAGCAAAGCATTCGAAGGGATATGCAGGTTGAAATCCATGAGCCCATGCACGAGCAATCCAGCGCATGCCACCAGCGCGGCTAGATGAACAGCGCGCGCCAGCGGATCGCGGCTGCGTTTGATATTTAGAACGCCGAAACCAAAAAGCAGCAGGAGGAATGCCGCCCAGCACGCTCCACCGACCGCACCCGTCTCCGCCAAGAGTTCGAGATGATCGTTGTGCACGTGATCCACAACTTTGGCGTCGTAGGCCGTGTCGTAACGTGGAAACACCGAGATGATCGTGCCGAGACCAGTACCCGTTACGGCATGATCCAAAAAGATATGCCATGCGCCGCCAGCCATGGCAATCCGCCGCGCCTCGGTTACTTCCGGATTGTGTACTTCGGAAAACCGCTTCAATACCTGGCTAAAACCTAGCCACGAAACAAGCGCCGCCGCCACCCCGAGCACCAGCAGCCCGGCCAACAATTGGCGTTTCTGCGCCCCGCACAAGAGCAGCAGCAGAACCAACACGATTAGCTCGGCGCCAAACGAGAAAATCCCGCCGCGAGACGCGGAAAGAATCAACGCACCCACAGGAAGCGCCGTACAGAGCCCCACCAGAGGCAGTTGATCGCGCCGCATCCCGCGCACCGCTAAGAATGCCAAGCCCATGGGAACGATGAGCTCGATAAATCCTGCGAAGTGATTTCTGTTCACAAACGGGCCGAAGGGTACTCCTCCGAAGGGCAGTTCGCGAAACCAATAGATTTTTCCGTTAAACGTCAGATCCTGCAGAATGGCGAATACTGCAACCGCGAAGCCGAACCACAGAATGAACCAGCCAAATGCTTGCCAATGACGCATATTGCGAAACGCCTGCAACGACAAAAAAAGCAACAGCACATAGCTGGCGACGCGGAGCAACTCGAGCTTGGTGAGATACGGGTAGACCGTAATGTGAAACGCGAGTTGCGCCGCCCCAAACAACGCCAGCGCCAGCAAGGGCCAAAGCACCGGGCACCAGCGCACCTCCGTCCCTCTGCCGCGCGCCACTCCGAACGCCCACCATAGCAATAGCCCGGCGACAGCTATCTCCATTACGGACTCGGACCACGTCTCAACCACGCCACTGGCGAGCACCGCAAACACAATTACCAGGCAGATGCCGATGCGCAGCGGCCTCATGGTCGCGCTGGCCCCAATGGCGTCAGCGTGACATCGTCGAGCCAGATCGTGCCTGCAAGTTTGTTATCGAACTTCTGACTGGGATTGCGATTTAAGGCGATCTGCACGATGTGCGTGTTCGGACCGGTGGTGAAGTCCACCTGTTGTGTGAGCCAATCATGATCGCCGGTCAGCGACTCGAGAGAAATAGAAGGTTGGGTGGAAAATGTAAGAGTTAATCCAACTCCATTGTCCGTGCTAATTCCTGCCGTTCGAAGCGCGGCGGAAAAGTGATATCGGGTATTGGGTTCCACCGGGACCGGTTGCAACACGTCATGGTAGTTGAGGTTTCGTGATCCGTCGAAAGTTACGCTGAGCGCCCGGCGCCCGGAATGCTGGTGCGAAGTGTCATAAGCATACGTAATCCCGGGAACCGGATTCCAACGCCAGTCGAGGCCATCGTTCACCGGATCCGTCTCAAATCCTCCGTTGAACACAAGAGATTGAGGCGTGAGACCGCTCGCATCCGTGCCGCTGAGCGCCAGGGCCTGACGCCACACATTCTGCGCCGCATCGCCCTGGTCTTTGCTTACGAGCAGGTCCACGAGCGGCGCGCTGACCTTCAACGGTACGGGATGTGCAATTCGCACCATCTGATTCCACACCGCCAGCGCCCCTTGCGGCTGCTGGGCGTCAATCAGCCAGGTCAGCGCATCGCTCATCACGCGGTCGTTCTCCGGAAGCACTTCGGTGATCAGGATTTGCGGGTCCTGCGTCACGCGCCACACGCGGGAGACCGCGAGCGTGGTCAGAGTGGGGGTTGAGAGAAGCGCGCGATGAATTTCTGCGTACGCCTGCTGCAGATCGCCTTGCCGCAAGAGGAAACTTCCATATCGCCAATGCACTTCACCGGAATCGGGATAGTCGGCGACTGCCGTTTCGAATGACTGACGCGCCTGCGAAATCTCTCCCGTTTGTTCGTGAGCGTCGCCCAGCGCCATCCAATTGCCTGCGGAACGCGGATCGATGCTGACGGCGCGCTGAAACGCTTCAATTGCCGCCTGAGGATCGGCGTTTTCGAAATCGAGCATGCGATTCAGGCCCAAGCGGTACCAATCGTCTGCGTTTCCGGGTTCCAGGGCGACGGCGCGGGCGCGACCCTGCGGCGTGTTTGAATCGAAGGCGCGCGCCGCGAGCCAGTTCCGCGCGCTCCCCTCGATCATCAGAAAGGCCACGACCAAGGCAAGCGCCAGGGTGGTCCAGCGCGAGGCAGGCTTCGCCAGCCCAAAGCTCATGATTGCGTCACGCGCCAATCTTTATCGAGGAGCATGAAGGATCAGGTAGCGCTTTGCGAGACCGCCGCGTCCGCCGCACGTGAGGCCGCTTCTTCACGAACGATCGTGTGAAAATCAGACTCTCCCGCGAAGAACCAGCCCGCAAAAGCCGTGCGCGGAAAATCGCCGGTCACGGGACAAACGCGATGCTCGAGACTCGGGTCCACTCGAAAAATCACGGCATTCCCCAACCCGGTGTTTGCAATTTCGAAAAGGATCTCTTCGGTGCCAGCCCGGCGAATTTGTAGTGCGCCACCTTCGAAAGGCTGCCGAGAGAGGTTCAGGCTCATGGCCAGCAGGCGATCGCCACCGTGGCCCAGGTCGCTGTGCCACGTGTCGTAGTGGCCCTCCCCGGCGGTGAAGCGATAGATCCGGCCTCCGAAGTGTCCGATGCGCGGGCAGCCGGTTACGTCTTGAACGAACTTCAGAAAATCGGGGTGATTGACCATGAAATGCAGAGTGCCGGCGCAGGCTTCCGGCGGAAGCCAGGATTCGCGCGCGATGTCCGTGTCTTGCCGCTGTTCGAATGCGGATTGTCCCACGCGGCTTGCTACAAAATCGATCACTGCCGGCTCGATGAGCCCGCGAAACAATGCACAGTGGTGTTCGCGAAAGCTTTGCTGCAAGGCTTCCACTTCGCCGGAAGCCGGCAGGACGGTTGCACCGGTCCTCGTCAATTGCACCATTCCAAAGGCCTCACCCGCGGTTCCCGCGAACTTTTACGCTACCCGGTGCGCGGCGTCATCGGCGCGCTTTCGCGCAGCCGCTTTTTCGGAGCCGCGGCCAAATCCCCAGCCATACTTGTGAATCAGCCGCAGCGGCCGCAACACGATTTGCCGCAAACGCGAGCCGCGCGCCGATTCCCAATCTTCTTCCGTGGGCGACGCGATCAGACGCAGCAAGTATCGAATTCCGCTTAACGGTCCGCGTGTCGAGCGGATTCGAAACACAGCCCGTTGCGCCACTCCGGCCGGGGCGGCATCGCCGGAAAACATTTCTGCAAGAGCCTGTGCGGCAGCGTGTTTCACGGAACTGCCGGACGCGACGCGCCTGGCGATTTGTGGGGGCAATTCAAACGAAAAAATCTGTGAGGCCAGCGCGAGGCCTGTAAGCGTCATTCTTTCTGCGCCCAACTCTCCGGCGGATTCCATCGCCAGCGGCCACGAAAATTCATGCGTGGCATGCAGCAGCCAGGCCAGGTCGGTGACCCACTGCAGGCGGCTCCATAGATGCTTGCTGCCGTGAACAGCCAGAACGTTCAAAGCGTCCTCAGCGCAAAACGTCGCCGCCAGTTCTCCTGCGAGTGGGACAGTTATGAGCCTCGACCGCAAACGATCCAGATCGAGTGGTACCGGATAGTAGCGCAAGGTCTTCTCGGTGTGAAATTCCACCGCGCGGAAGTCCGGAGCGCGGTCAAAATAATATTGGCCCGGAACGCGGCTTGCTTCGCTCGCACCGGGCGGTTGCGCTGGTAAGAGCAAGGTGTAGCCTTCCGCTTGCATCAATCGCGTGACGCCATCGATATCTCTGTGGCGAACGAGGATATCGAGATCGCCGAAATCGCGTAAGCCCAAATCGCCGAAGGCTTGCAGCGCCAAAACCGGGCCCTTGTAGGGAATTCCGAGAATGCCGTTGGCTGCCAGCAAACGCAACAAACGCGCCAACTCCGCCGCGAATAAAAGGTTTTGCTCGATCTGTTTCCGCGAGGCCTCGTTGCTCACCTCTTTCCACTGTTCCGGAACGTTGGCGAAGTTAACGCCGTGCAACATTCGAAAAAAAAGCATGCGCACGCCATGCCGATCGGCGGCGGCAAAGAGATAGGGCCAGTCGGTCACCTGCGGGAGCAGAGATGCCGCGTTGTTTTCGGCCGAGGCGCTCGATTGGGGCTTCGCGCAGGCCACGAGCAACCGCAACTCCGGGCGCAGGTTCTCGATGGCATAGGGAATCTTGTTCATCGAATCGTAAAGACGCTACTCCAGCAACCCGCTGGAACACAAGCAGCTACGCTGCTGTTCCTATCTGGATCCGGGTCGATTCTCCGATGCAGACGATCCGCTACCAGCCGGTGACGCCTTTTGGCGATCGTGCGGTTGCCGGGGGAGAATGGTTTCCGCATCGGCCAGAATACAATCGCACAGTTCATCGAGTGGCGGCGCGCTCGATCCCAGATTGAGCTTTCGTACCGGCACTTCATTCGCGATGCGCCCCAGCAGCAAAAGCTCCCGGGCATAAACGTTTTGTGGCAAGAGCCGCACGTGATAGAGATTCGCGGCCAGACGTACGAGCCGTTCCTGCGGTGTCAGTTCGGAGACGGATGGATGCGGCGACGCCACGTTTTCGTCGAGAATATAGATTGCTCCCAGTGGCTGAGGCTCGAGTGCAAACCTCCAGCCCGGCTCGTCCAGCGGCAGATAAAACTTCGCATAATCTGCGCAAAGCATTTTCAATGAATGGGATGCGCCAAACAGCAATTGGGCGGCGGCGGGCCACAAAGTAAGAACAGGAAAACTCGGCTGCGCGAGAAACGCATCCTGACGAAAGAGTAGCGGCATTACATCTTCCGTGAGAATGGCATAGCCTCGCTTCGCTAACGCCGCCGCCGTGGTGGACTTGCCCGACGTGGAGGGCCCGCACAGCGCCACGGCGCGGCCCCGCATTTCGAATGCGCTGGCGTGGAGGCAAGGGGTACCCCGGAGTTGCAGGATTACACCCATCACCACACCGCGCAGTGGGATAGACACATCCTCCATGTCAAATTTGCCATTGTGAGATGCGAAGATATTCCGGCCCTGCCGATCAAAGCAAAATTCCGTGCCGTTCGCAAAGACAAGGCGAAAATACTTTCCTCCGTCCAGTTTCGAAAGTTGAATGTCGGGCTGGGCCTCAAATAGCTCCGGACTCGCGTGAATCAATTCCTGGGAAGCGCGTAAGGCGCTGGCGGCCCATGCGGGGCAATCCTGAAAAGTCACAGAAACATCAGGCGTTACAGGGCTATCGGTATTTTCGACGGGTGCTAGGGGCGCTAAGGGGATTTGAAGATTGGAAGCTACTCGAAGACCGTAGAGCGAATGGAGAAACACTTCCCTCGCCTAGGTCCGGCGGCGGAAACCCTCTTCACGGACATTGAGACGGCTGGATTGGGTGAGCACGCGAACGTCACCATAAGTCTTCAGTTCGGGCGTCTGGTAAGGACGCTTGGGAGATGTTGATCTGGTTTCAGCCACCGCAGTCACCTTCCTTCATTCTAGAGCGTACCCGCCTGGCACTTCAACCACAATAGGAGAGTCTTGGGACGAAGATGAAGCGAATCATTCACCCTAGCCTTGGCGTCGCTATGCGCGGCGAGGCGGTCCCAGCAGACAAACCGTAGAATCTCTTCATTTGGATGCAGATAGTCGGCTGGCGGTGTCGTTTCGAAATTGGCGCGCGCCATGGCAGCCTCGGGATCCTCGGCATAAGCGGTCTTCGGACGCCGCAGGATGGCTTCTGGAAGCAGTTCCTGAAGCGCCTGCCGGACGATCTCCTTCTCCGCGCACCAGGGCAGCGGTGGAAGCCTGAGCAGGAATCGCATCAGCCGCAGGTCGAAATATGGGTGGCGTGCTTCCAGGGGCTGGCGCGTGATCCCGGGCTCTTCCGTTTCGAATACCCACTGAAAGTAAGGCTCGAAGAATGCTCCATGAGCTTCAGGACGATGTGGATGCTCGGAAGGGGTCTGCTGAAGGATTTCACGCCAGCGCTCGCGGAGCGATAGCCTAGTCACGAAGTCTTCGTTGAGCCAGTTCGGAAATGGATCGGCCAAATCGCGCTGACCGCGCCGCCGCTGCCACCAGACGCGGAATCCCAGACGCGGATGCCGGCCTCCGTGAGAAGCAGCGTAAACGGCGCTGCCCCACAGAAGGCGGCCTAATCCGGCGCCCATGTACCCTGCGATTGAGGGCACCAGCCCCAAATCGCCGCCCTGCCCGGTGAAGAACACCGGAGCGTGCGCCGCCAAAGCGGTATAACACTTTCGAAAAATTGGGTTCGCGATACCTTCGTAGGGCTCGGCTGTCCGCAGACCTTCGGGTTCACCGGAGCCTTCAAATAGCGAACCGTCCGCGGCATTGAAATGCTCAATCGAAATTCCAAGATGCTTGGCGGCCACACTTGAATACTTCCGTTCTTCGTCATGTATCACCCGGTCATAGGATAGGCTCACCGCGTGAAGCTCAAAGCGCCCGGCGCGCGCCTCGGGTGAATCGCAGGCCACGGCCGCAATCGAGGTGGAATCCAGGCCGCCGCTCATCAGAATTCCGGCGCGACTGGTCCGCATCCGGTCGGAAACCGCCGCGCGAAGCAATTGCAGAAAATGCTCCGGGTAATTCTGCTTGCGGGTGTATCGCAACGGTTCTTCGACGGGAAAGGACCAATAACGCTGCGTGCGCACTTCGCCGTTTATGCAAGTGAGCTTATGTGCGGCGGGAAGGCGCTGAATTTGCGCGAAACTTGTGGTGCCCGGATTCCAATTCAACCCGACCAACAGGAAATCCGCGATGGCTTGTTCGTTGAGTTCCGAAGAAACCTCGGGGTGCAGGCGCACAGACTCCAGCGTGTTGCCGAAAATCAGGGCATCTTGGGTGCGAGCGTAATAAAAGGGCCGCACCGCGAAATGGTCGTTGGCGCAAAACAGCGCGCCACGAAGGCGATCCCAAATGGCGAAGCTGAAGTCGCCGCTGATGTGGTTGAGAAGACCTTCGCCCCAGGTTTGATACGCATGAAGCAAGAGTTCCACATCAGGCATCGCCTGCCGCACTTCGCGGCCATCTGTTTTCAGTTCGGCGATGAGGTCAGCCCGGGCATCGAGCCGGACGTCAGACACACACCAAACCACGTCGTCGAGTGTGGCTGGTTGCGTCTCATTCTCTGATTCGAAGGTGGTGCGCAAAAGCGCGTGAGCAAGACCGATACCTTCGCTCGCCCAAGCGCCCTGTGCGTCAGGGCCGCGAAACGCGAGCGAATTCGCCAGACGTTTTATAAATTCCGGATCGGCGCGAACCCCGTCGAAACGCAGCACGCCCGCGAAACCGCTCAACGGGATTTCTCCGGGGCAGAGACGCCGTCTTCAAACGGAGCATAATGATTATGCACTTCACCGGTGTCGTTGATTACCTTGCCGTCCACTTCCACCCAGGCATGCGCCTCAAAAAGGGACGCGGTCTTGCGCGCACCCAGACAAATTTGCGCCGGGACGTGCTTGCGGCGCAGGAGCCACCACAAAACGAGGGACCGTTCGAGGCAAGTTCCACGATGCAGGCCTTCGCGCGCGGCCGCATCGACCATTCGCGCAACGCGTTCGTGACTCACTGCTGAATTTGCCGGAGCGGCAAAGCCACCGGCAGACACCGGTGGCAACCTAGACGCGAGAAATTCATGCCATCGGCGGTATCCGAACATCCGAAGACCAACAGACGTGACGGGCAGCAGGCAGAAAGCCCGTACAAACGCGCTTCGATCCTGGCGAGGAAGACGCAGAAAACGCTGAATCCGGCCTGGGCGAGGCGGCGGAGCTTTCCGGCTGGCGATAAGTGCCGAGCGCGAAGGCGGCGTCGCGCGATGGGCGCTCGATTTCTTCATCGCGGCAACGAATCGATTAAGAGGCTTGCGCGCGAAGACATCAATGCTGCCTTGCAGCGGGGCTAACTCGCGCTGCCGTTACGAACCTCGATCAACCCTTCCGTTTGGAGCTTTCCCAGCAACATAAACAGGTCACCTTCGCACCTAGCCGGCTCGACTTCGTACTCGGCTACGATCGCCGTGCGGAGTTCTTCCACGGTACGCGGTTCCTGCATCAGATTCCAAATGCGCGCACCAACGGGGTCGAGGCCGTAATAAATTCCGGTTTGCATATGCAGGATCGCGGCTTCGTCGCCCAGCGAGCAAGAAACCTGATCCTTGGCCGCAACCACGATCGTTTTCAAGGAAATGGTTTCGGGCATCGCGCACTCCCAGCGGCGAACCACCCATCGATGCGGACGGAGGATTTTCGCTCCGTCCCAAATCAAAACCGCTTCAGCCGCTCGCCAGACGTTTGATGCAAGCTATCTCGGAACGAGCGCCATAAGTGAATAGCCTTAGTGCTTTACAGGCTTGCTCACCTTTTCCTTCGTCTCAATTCCCAAACCCAGTTGCTTGAGTTGCTCGATGCCTTGTTTGGCTTGCGCGCCCCAGGTGCCGTTCGGATCGAGGTCGATCGCTTGCTGATAGGCTTCGACCGTGCCAGGTTGCATCACCGGCGTAATCTTATCGCCTTCCTGCTTGTAGTCCATTGCACCCACCAGCGCAGCGCCCAGCAGGTACCAAGCCTGCGCATTCTTGGGATCGAGTTCCGTGGCTTTCTTTAAGGGGGCGACCGCATCCTTCAAGCGATTGGCGTTATAAAGCGTGATGCCGAAATTCAGATAGGTGCGGCCGGCATTGGCAGGATCGAGATCGACGCCTTTCTGGTATGCGGCTGTGGCGTCATCAATCTTTCCCAGGCGGGCGTACATATTGCCAAGATTGTTGTACGTTCCGGCGTCGGGTTTCAGTGCCACCGCTTGTTCGTAGGCTTTTGCCGCGTCGTCGTATTTCGCGTCAATTTCATAGGCCACGCCGATCTTGTCGTAGATCAAGGTGCGATTCACATCGGTCGGGCTCGTGGCCTCGAGGGCCTGCTTGAATTCCGCGACGGCCTGCGTAGACAGGGGATCAATTTGTGCCTGCAGGGCGGCCTTTTGATCGGCTGGTGCCGTCTTTAATTGATTGTGCAAAGCGTCGGCTTGTGTGAGCGCGGTCGTACCTGCCTGATAATGCTGTTTCAGGTTATTGATCTTGTTTTGCGCCGAAGCTTCCTTTTTGCGATCCGCCATTTGTGTCTGCAGGGCGGGGTCTTTGAAATTGAAGTCGCCGGGGGTTTCCGCACCAGCGGCGACGCCCGCTTTCACGGCGTACAAATCCTGATCGCCCTGCTTGACGGTGATAACGTAGGTGCCCACCGGGAGCTCGATACGATACTTGCCCTGCGCGTCGGTCTTTGTGGTGACTTCGGGGCTTCCCTTGTCATCTTGGAAGCTCAAGGTGATATCCGGCCATGGTTTGGCATCGGTGTCCTTGACGGTGCCGACTACTGTGCCCTTGGGTTTGGCTTTTTCCTTCTCCTGGGCGCGTAAGACGCCACCGGTCCAATCTGGAACAAGGCCGGCCACGAGCAGCAGCGCCGCGGCCAAGGTGATGTGTTTTGAAAGTCTTTTTTTCACGATGCTTCTCCTGGATTGGGCGGGCAAGATAACGGTGGAACCAATCGCCGCGTCCCCTGAACCGAATCTATATTATCGCTCAACTTTGGCCTGATAGGCGATAGGGTCTCTCTGGCCCGCCTCGGCAAACGCCCGAAGGCGCAGCAGGCAGCTATCGCACACCCCACAAGCCGCATCTTCCGATTGATAGCAGGACCAAGTCAGCTCCAAAGGCGCGTCCAGCTCAATCCCCCGGCGGATGATCTCACTTTTTCTTAACGCAATCACGGGGGTAACGATCTCAATTTGCGTTTCGGGCCGCGTGCCCACGCGTACCAAGTCCTGAAAGACCCGATAGTACTCGGGCCGGCAGTCCGGATAGCCGGAGCTATCCTGAGCCACCGCACCGACAAAAATCTTTCTCGCGCCGATCACTTCGGCCCAACTCACGGCCACGGAAAGGAAGTGGGCATTTCGAAAGGGCACGTAGCTCGTCGGGATGGTGCGGAGGTCTTCGACTTCAATATCTGATTCGCGTTCAGGCACGGCTATGCGCCGGTCCGTTAGGGCGGAGCCCCCAATTTGAGCGAAGTGGCTGAGCTGCACGAGTAAACGCTCGCTCACGCCGTAGTGGTCGGCAATGGCATGAAAGGCTTGGCGTTCGCGTCGTTCTGTCCGTTGGCCGTAACCGGCGTGCAGCAAAGCAAGCTCGTGCGATTGTGCCGCGATGGCCGTCGTCACGCAGGAATCCATTCCTCCACTGAGAAGGACGACGGCCTTGCTTGCCCTGGGTGATTCGCGCATGCGAGAAAAATTATAGCGGTTTCGGCCTACGCGCGAAATGTTTGTTCAGCGGAAGTTGGATTCCTCAGGCATGCTTTTTGAAACGGTCCTGGCTGGCGCTCATACGCCATGGATTGCGGGATCCCAGATGAACTTGTGGAGTTGCAGACCGAGCCGCACCGGCAAACCATCGGCCAGAATCCATTCGGAGAGCTCACGCGCGCTTAGACCGGGCCACGCGCCGTGAGGATCGGGAAAAACGGGCGAGAAGATCAGATGCGGCGTGCGCTTGGTCAATTCATGCTCAGCCACGAATTGCCGCGCGAATTCGTAGTCGCGGCGGCTGGCGATGACGAATTTGAGTTCGTCATCGGGGCTGAGCGCTTCGATATTCGGCAGAAGAAACGTATCGCCTTCCTTCGAATCGGGACACTTCACGTCCACGATCTTGATCACTTCCCTGGGAAGGGACGTAATGCTTCGCTCGCCGCTGGTTTCGATCATCACGATGTACCCGGCGTCCAGCAGCGACTGACTGAGGGCCGGTGTTTCGGGCTGAAGTAACGGCTCACCACCGGTGATTTCCACCAGGCGAAGCGGAGTGCCTTGAGAGGAGGCGTGGGAGAGATCACGCACGCGACGCAAAACTTCGTCCATCGTCATCTTCGTGCCGCCGTGAAAGGCATAGGCAGTGTCGCACCAGACGCAGCGCAAGTTACAACCCGTCAGCCTTACGAAGATGCAGGGTAGGCCGGCGCGGGTTCCTTCGCCTTGAATTGAACGAAAAATTTCGGTGATGACCATGCGATCAGCGCGGGCCCGGCCGGGCTTTTCGGCGCGTGTAGGAATGGACGAGGTAGACGGCGACGCCCAACGCTACGGCTGCCCCAATCATACGGGGATAGGCCAACTTAACCCCGGCGTACGCGCTGAGCAGAAAATAGGCGGTACCCACAAGAATGGCGGGAATCAGAACGATCAGGAAGGAGCGATTCATAGGCGCGGCTTCACTTACGG
>Ga0209420_1000117_pt1 | contig 48904 bp, 39 predicted proteins | sample BlaSpr_A8_OM1_O1_FD_187972 | JGI IMG/M metagenome (GOLD analysis project Ga0209420, IMG submission 187972) | Forest soil microbial communities from Thunder Bay, Ontario, Canada - Black Spruce, Ontario site 2_A8_OM1_O1 (SPAdes) (version 2) | ecosystem: Environmental > Terrestrial > Soil > Boreal... | reverse complement strand
GTAAGGAACGCCTCTCCGCGGTTTCAGAGCAGGTCTCGGAAAGCTGGCGGGACGTCGGCGCGACTGTCAGCCCGAATGCTAATCTAGAACCCGCCGTGAACGCCGAATCCATCCTCAAACTCTTCGAGCAAGTCCGCCGCGGCAAACTCACGCCCGACGCCGCCGTCGACCGCCTGCGCCATTTACCGTTCGAAGACCTCGGGTTTGCCAAGGTCGATCACCATCGTTCCTTGCGCGCCGGCATGCCCGAAGTGATTTTCGGAGAAGGCAAAACTCCGTTACAGGTCGCTGATATTTTCGCGCGCTTGGCCAGGCATGGTGGCAACATCCTGGCCACGCGCGCCAACAAGAAACAGTTCGCCGCGGTCAAGAAGAAAATCCGCGCCGCAGAATATCGCGAATTAGCCCGCGCGATCGTTCTCCAGCGTGACCCAAATACCTATGGCAAGGGAACGATCGCCGTGGTTTCCGCAGGCACCAGCGACATCCCCATCGCGGAAGAAGCCGTCGTGACGGCCGAACTCATGGGCAACACAGTAGAGCACTTCTACGACGTCGGCGTAGCCGGAATCCACCGCCTTCTTGCCAACCATGAAGCCCTGACCAAAGCTCGCGTAGTGATTGTCTGCGCCGGCATGGAAGGCGCTCTACCTAGCGTAGTGGGAGGCCTGGTCGGCGTTCCCGTCATTGCCGTCCCCACCAGCGTCGGTTACGGCGCGTCATTCAAGGGATTGACCGCGCTGCTCGGTATGCTGAACTCCTGCGCCTCAAACGTGAGCGTGGTAAATATCGACAATGGATTCGGGGCGGGATACGTCGCGTCACTGATCAATCGCTTGTAAGCAGAAAAGGGCGCGGCTCGCGCCACGCCCCCCTGCCCACCCCGACCGCATTACATCCCAGATTGTCCTGACTCCACGTCCAGCTTGTTCTCCACGCCAAAGGCGCCGGGAATCTGATTCGCTCGCAGGCCAGCGACGTTTCTATCCATGGTGCTATCAACCGAGCCGTAAAGCGTCACGTGTCCATTCACCACGACAATGCGAATTGGCCGCGCCGGATCCATCGCGTACTTGCTCAGCACCGGATCGCGGTAAATCGCCCGTGCCGTGCGCAAGCGCAATCCTTCGTCAAAGGGCGAAACTGGCTCGACCGAGATGCTCGAAACCACATCCTTCACCCCGGGCATCGAATAAATGTCCGCGAGAGCTTCGTCCCGGCCCAGCCCGGTTAGATCCTGCCCCTCCACCGTGACTACGCCATCCTTCACGCCGAGCGCGAAGTAATCGAAGGTGCTGTCGTATCCTTCTCTCACGTAAGTAAGCTTCCGAACCAGTTTCTGCGCCAGTTGCTCATCGGGAACGTTCGGGCCGGCCACCGTGATCAGATTGTCCACGCCCTGCACGCTCGCAGTTTTTCGAGCGAGCTTGGCGGCATCCAGTTTGCGCTGGTAGAGATCCACCGTGCCCGTCAAGGTTACAATACCGTCCTCAACGCTGGATTTCACATCATTGAACTGACTTTTCTTCGCCAGTTTCTCCGTCACGCTGGTTTGAATTTGATTGTCGTAGCGAGCCGCAGCCGCCGTCTGGGCGACAAGTGTCGCGCTCAACAACCCCGCCGCCAGCAGCGATCCTGCCGCCTTCACCAAACTTGTTCCGGTCATAAGGTCACCTCCGACCCAATTGACAAATCTTTACGATTTAACCGTATGGTTAATTAACTAGTAGTAAGGTGAACCCGGCGAGACCTGGAAAGTTGCGGTAGAAGTCAGCGCCGCTTTCTGGATGTGCGGAAGTGCCTGACCGGTTTGGCGACGTTCGATTCGCGCGCGCTTGCCGTCGGCCGGTTGGCTCCAAACACGCGAGCGAAAATTTTGTCGACGTTCTTCAGCTGACGCCGCAAATCAAAAGCATGCTCGACTTGCTTGCGCGGAACTTTCCTCGTGATCTCCTTGTCGGCAAGCACCAACTCCTGGAAGTCGAGACCCTCCTTCCACGCCCGCATGGCGTGCCCCTGCACCAACCGGTAAGCGTCTTCGCGGGAAACTCCATGCTCCACCAGGTCAAGTAGCAACTGCCCGCTGAAGATCAGGCCATGGGTGCTCTCCAGATTGGCCCGCATCCGTTCGGGATAGACGAACATCGTTTCGATCAAGTTAGAAGTCTTGTTCAACAGGTAATCAACCAGAGTGGTCGAATCCGGCAGAATCACGCGTTCGGCCGACGAGTGCGAAATATCGCGCTCGTGCCACAGGGCAACGTTTTCAAGCCCCGCCTGCGCATTGCCGCGCACCACTCGCGCCAGCCCGCTGATTTGCTCGCTGGTGACCGGGTTCCGCTTGTGCGGCATCGCCGAAGACCCCTTTTGCTTTTCGCTGAAGAACTCCTCGGCCTCGCGTACCTCAGTGCGTTGCAGATGCCGGATCTCGGTCGCGATCTTATCCAGCGTCGAAGCAATCACCGCCAGCGTAGCCAGATACTGCGCATGACGGTCGCGCTGGATCACTTGCGAAGAAACCGCCGCCGCCTTCAGGCCCAGCCGCGCGCAAATCTTCTCTTCGATTTCCGGCGTCAGGTGGGCGAAGATTCCCACCGCACCGGAAAACTTGCCCACCCGCATGTCCTCGGCCGCAGCCTTAAAGCGCGCAATATTGCGCTGCGTCTCCGAATACCAGTTCGCAATCTTGAAGCCGAACGTGATGGGTTCGGCGTGAACGCCGTGCGTCCGCCCTACCATCGGTGTGTCTTTGAATTCCCACGCGCGGCGTTCGAGCACCTCCGCCAGTCTTTCAAGATCCTGCGCAACCTGCACCGACGCCTGCTTGATCAACAGCGCCTGCGCCGTATCGACCACGTCGTTGGAAGTGAGGCCATAGTGAAACCAGCGCGCATGCGGCCCAACGATCTCGGCCACGGCCGTGGTGAAGGCAATCACATCGTGGCGCACCTCGGCCTCGATTTCGTGGATGCGCTCCACGCTGAAATCCGAGCGCTCGCGAATTGCACGGGCCGCCTCCTTCGGCACCATGCCCACTTCGGCCAAAGTCTCGGTGGCCGCAACTTCCACGGCCAGCCAGGTACGAAAGCGATTTTCATCGCTCCAGATGCGGCCCATCTCCGGGCGGGTATAACGTGGAATCAAGGCGGATGCGCCTCCTATAGACTCGGGTGTCAGTGGGACAGAGGATTCTAAATGGAGTGGGGAGAAAGAGGCTAGCCCAGCATTTCCTCCACCCCAGGTGAGCTCAACTCAAGTATTCTTTACCGTTCCGCGCAATCATTCCGCGCAGAGGATCTCATGAAGATACGAGCCAGTCTTTGCCATCTCCTCATTGTCCTTGCTGTTTTCGAAACCGGCTTCCTGTACGCGCAGTCAACAACTCCATCAACCGCGAAAGACGCTTCGCAGGAGGCGATGGACAGAGACAGAGACCTGTTCGAAATCACGATCCCCCAGTTGGAACAGCTCTACCGCAGCCACAAATACACAGTTACAGGGGTCGTGCGCTGGTATGTGGCACGCATCCAAAAATACAACGGGATCTACCGCGCCGTGCAGAATCTTGATCTGCCCGGAGCTTTCGCCACCGCCGCGCGCGAAGACAACGAAGCGAAAGCAGGTGGCATCAATTTTGTGCGTGGCCCCCTGTGGGGCGTTCCGATTGTGACCAAGGCCAACACCAGCATAAAAGGTCTGATCACTACCGATGGATGGAAAGGCTATATGATCCCGGGCCATGAGTTGGTCGCGCCCAAGGATGCGACCATCATCGCCAAGCTCCGCGCAGCCGGAGCCGTCATCCTCGGCCAAACCAATATGCCGGATTTCGCCGCCAGCGACACCAATCGCAGCACTGCCTACGGACGCACCGGCAACGCCTACGACGTTCGCTTCAGCCCCGGAGGCTCGTCCGGCGGCACAGTAACAGCCGTCACTTCGAACTATGCCGTGTTGGGCAATGGAACCGACACCGGCAATTCGATCCGAATGCCGTCTGCCACCAGCTCCGTCGTAGGTGTTTTCCCTACGCGCGGCCTGGTGAGTATCGCAGGCATCGCGCCGCTCGACTGGCTGCTCGACAACACCGGACCAATCGCCCGCGACGTTACCGACGCTGCCATCGCGCTCGGCGTGATGGCCGGAGAAGACCCTTTAGATCCCCGCACCATCGGCTTCGCCGCAAAAGCCCAGCCCGGCCCCTACACGCAGTATCTAAAAACAGACGCGCTCAAAGGAAAACGCTTCGGCGTGCCCGCCTTCATCCTCACCGGAGCCGGCATTCCGTTCCAGGGCATTCCCGCCTCTGAGTCGCCCGCTGAGGTTGCAACCGACACGGAAGCAGCTCGCCTCCCGCTGCGTCCCGAAACCCGCGAGGCGTTCATGAAGGCGCTCGACGGTCTGCGAGCCGCCGGCGCAGCCGTCGTCTTCGACGATTCCATCCTCCCCGACAGCTTCGCGGTCACCATCGCTCGCGTCGGAACATTCCCCTACGTCCGCGAAGGAACAGAAAAGTTCCTGGCCGAGTATGGTCCAGCCCAATACCATTCAGCCGACGAATACCAGAAAGCCGTCGGCTCTCCTTTGCCCTCCACCATCATCGGAGGCGTCGATGACATTACCCGAAAAGATCGCCCGCCCGTGATCCAGGCCGTGTTCGAGACGGATCCCCAGGCCGAGGCCAATGTTCTTGCACCCAGGCGTAAGGCCCTCGAGACTTATTACGAAACGCTCGACCGCCTCCACCTCGATGGATATGTCTATCCCGCGACACAAATGCCTCCGCCCGATGAGACCATGCCGCAAGACGGAAAGATTAGCGAGGGCCCACACAGCGCCACGGGATGGGTCAACATGATCGGCGTTCCCGCGGTAGTCGTTCCCGGAGGGTTCTATCCGAGCGGTCTCCCGTTCGGCTTAGAGATTTCAGCGCGCCCCTGGAAAGACGGCGACTTGCTCGGTTGGGCCTACGCCTACGAGCAGGTCACCCGGCACCGCAGGCCCCCCGTGCTCGTGGAAAAAGGCTTGTTACCCAACGCGAGATGATGTCCACCAATCACGCACCGGTATGAAACCACCCCGCGCTGGCAGCTTCGTGCCCAAACGGCATACAATGTTTATTCGAGCCCCGCTATGTCGCCCACGCCAGAAGATTTAACCATCATCAAAGATGACATGATCGCCTTCATCGAAGGCCATGGCATGAGCCGCTTCCACGGCTACGTGGACTACGAAGAAGTGCAGTGCGTCATGTGGGAAATGGGAACCAATCCCGATGGCTGGAAGGATTTCGTTGAGCTCGCCAAGAGCGCCGGCGCTCCGTTCCTCACCATGCATTCCTGGAAGCTCGAGCGCGAGGAACTCGAAGAACTGGTGCAGCGCCTCACCCACTCTGAGTTCTCCGACGGCGACGATGTCGAAGATGCGCGCTGGCTTCGCGCTCACCTGGGCAAAGTGGGATTCCTGCAGTTAGGCTGGGCCTACCAGGGATCAATGTTTCTGTGCGAAGTCAGCACCGATTGGTACGAGCGCTACCAGCGCCTGCTCGAAGTCTCCGAAGATTTCGGCGGCATCCCCATCGACGAACCGGACCAGGACGACGAAGGTTAATTGTGCGATGGGAACTGGCTGCCGAAGACGCACTTCGCGTGCAGAGCCTGGCTGCGGCCCTCCGCGATCTACCTGATCTTCCGATTTCGAATCGACCGGGAGGCACGAAGCAAGCCAGTTCACTTCGCACTCTTGCCCGCTTGCTCATCCGTCGCGGAATAACAGATCCCGACTCCGCCGCTCGCTTCCTTTTCCCCTCTCTCGATCACCTGCATGCACCCGAGGAAATGCTTGGCCTGAGTGCCGCCGTCGACCGCCTCGACGCCGCCATCGAGAACAAAGAGCCCATCCTGATCTATGGCGACTACGACGTAGATGGCACCATGGCGGTCATCATTCTAAAGACTGCCATCGAACTCTGCGGCGGTGCGGCAGACTTTCACGTGCCCCACCGCATTCGCGAAGGCTACGATCTCCGCGACGACGTAATCGAGCGCGCCGCAGCCGCGGGCATTCGCCTCATCATTAGCGTCGACATGGGCATCCGGGCCTTCGCGCCCGCCGAAACCGCGCAGCGGCTGGGCGTCGACCTGATCGTCACCGATCATCACTTGCCCGGCCCCGACGGCGTGCCCCGCGCCCTGGCAGTGGTCAATCCCAATCAGGCAGGATGCCAATATCCCTACAAACAACTTTGCGGGGCAGGAGTAGCGTTCAAAGTCGCGCAAGGATTAATGCAGCGGCGCCTCGTCGAACGCTTGGACAAAGACAAAAAAGATCAGCTGCGCATGTTGCGGTCGTTCATGAAGGTGGTAGCGATCGCCACCATCGCCGACTCGGTCCCGCTCACCGGCGAAAATCGCGTGTTTGCCAGCCTGGGCCTCGATGCGTTGCGCCGCGCCGTGAATCCGGGCCTGAAGGCCCTGCTCGAAGTGGCGCAGATTTCCAGCAAGCGTCCGCCCACCTCCACCGAAGTTGCTTTCCGCATCGCGCCGCGCATCAATGCCGCCGGCCGCATGGACGTCGCCCGCGACGTGATCGAACTATTCAACGCAAAGGATCCCGCGCGAGCCAGCGAACTCGCCGCCAAACTCGATCGTCTCAATGCCGACCGGCAGGCAGAAGAGCGCCGCATTCTGCGCGCAGTCGAAGAGCGCATAAGCGGCGACCCCACCTTGTGCGAAGCCTTCTGCATCGTAGTGGATGGCGAGGGCTGGCATCGCGGCGTAATCGGCATTGCGGCCACACGCGTAGTCGAGCGCTACCACCGCCCCGCCGTCGTAATCGCACGCGAAGGCTTAGAGGCCTTCGGTTCCGGCCGCTCCATTCGTCCCTTTCACCTGCTCGAGGCCGTCGAGTCGTCCCACAATCTCTTCACCCGCTACGGCGGACACTCCCACGCCTGCGGTTTCGCCATGCTGTCGGCTAACGTGCCTCAACTGCGAGCCGAACTCGATGCCTTCGCGCGCACCCGCTTGACTCCGGCGGATTTCGATCCCATCCTCGAACTCGAGGCTGAACTGGATCTCGACGAAATTACTCCGTCACTGTTTCGAGTGTTGCAATTGCTGGAACCCCACGGAGCAGGAAACCACGAGCCCGCATTCTCAGCCCGCAGCGTTCGTCTAATCGCTCCACCCAAAATTCTGAAGGACAAACACATCAAACTGAAGCTGAAGGCAGGAGAAGAAATCCACGGCCACGAGTTTTCTCCACAAGGATTCGCGCAAGAATCCGCGCAGGAGCCCGACAGACAAGAGTTGTCAGCGGTCGCAATTCTAGCCACCCCAAGCTGCCATCCCGACGGCGCAGCCATCCGGCGTGAAGAAAAAGCAGTCGCCAAAGGTTTTCAACTGAGAACTGAGAACCGGGAACTGAGAACTGGAGAAACGAGAACTGTCTTTAACGCTCTGGGTTGGCACATGGCCGAACGACTGCAGCAGTCGCCGCTCTTAGCCGGAGACGCCATCGACATCGCCTTCACCATCGGCCACAACGACCACCCCGACTTCGGCGGCCTGGAACTAACCCTGCGGGATCTGAAATCAACAACGCGTGACTCGGGAGGTGCTCCGAAGCTGCGATGATCCATTGTTGCCAGCCCCCAAGTTGAAGTTTTCTTCCAGCCATGTAAATATCGTCGTCGCCGACCGCCGCCCGATTGAACAGAAACCATATGGAAGCCCTTCTGACTAAGGTTCAAAAGCTTATCGCTGTCGCATTGGCGGTTCTTCTAGTCATCGTTGTAACGCTCTCCACCATACATCTAGGCTTCCTGATTGCAGAAGAAATCTGGACGCCTCCCAGGTTTCTAATCCCGGTGCAGGGCCTCCTCGAAATCTTCTCGTTCTTCCTGCTAATCCTTATCGGCGTCGAGCTACTGGAGACCCTGAAGGCTTATCTCAGGAAGGATGTCATTCACGTTCGTCTGGTTCTCGAAGTGGCCCTGATTGCGATGGCAAGAAAAGTCATCATCCTCGAGCCCAACACGGTTCCCGTCCTCACGCTGTTTGGCGTGGCAGCTCTCATCCTGGCGCTCGGCATAGCCTTCTACTTTGAGAGACAAGGGCATCGGGAAGAACCGTCCTGATTGATCCGGGCAAAGCGAGGCGACAATCTCAGGCGCGACTGCGCCGCAATCAGTAGTAAGTCAACGCACGCTTAATCACAGTCGATGACTGAAATGCTGCGTCTGGACTCGATCGGTATGAAATCGATTGCTCGATCCAATTTCCGCGGTCATCGTACTTGTAGGAATAGCGAGCTTCGGAGTGGGGAGTCGGTCCAGGGGCGGGAGTAGTTGGATCAGATTCCCCAACCAAGAGTGTTCTCCGCGTAATTTCTGATGCTAATTCCCCATGTTCGTTGTAAGCAGTCTCGATCTCGTCTGCATGATTGAAAATTCGCCGATTGGTAAGGTTCGTGCGGCCACGACTGTCGTAGGCATACGAAACCGAGTACGGCCCGCATTGGCCTGCCATTAGCTCTGTCAACTTCGCGCGTAACTCTTGCCGTAGCAGATCTGGGGAAGTCCCCGACTGTTCTGCTATCCGCGCGAATACCTCTGCCGGAAACATCGTCTCTGGATTATCCAGAATCTGTTGCTCTTCGAGAACGTGTCCCTCTTCGTCATATGTTCGTATAGCCCGTTTCACCAACTCCCCGCTGGCATCACGCACCTGAACTTCCGTGGCACGGTCATTTTCGTCATAAGTTGTGGTCGCGCTTCCTCCACCCGCCAGATTCGGTGCCCTGTCTGTAGCCTCAAACGGGGATCCTCCTTCTGCGATTCCTGGACGGTAGTCCGCCGGGCGAGAGATCTCAATCTTGCTTTTTCTTCCTTGATCGTCGTAACGAAAGATGATCGGCTCTTCAGTTCCGCTACCCCCGCTGATTTTCTGAAGCCTGCCTAGTTCAACATAGGAGTAGTTGGTCTCCTTGCTTACTTGCCCTTCAACTCCTGAGGTGGTTCGCAATAGCCTGGCGGAAGGGTCATAGGCGTAACGTGTCACCCATTGGGAGCCATCGGAGTTTCTGCTGCGCGTGTTCATCAAATGGCCAGCGATATCGTATTCCCATGTAGATTCCAAATGAACTTCCGGATGTGTCTTGCCTTCGGCGTCTGTCCACCCGGGAAAGGTTTGCTCTTCCGTGCAGGATTTTAAGGGACCGCGCAGGTTCCGCTGTTCGCGGTCAGACATAGTTGCTGTACTCCTTTGGGATGATGTGACCTGTGCCACCGTCAGTGGCGCAGCCCGACCCGAGATCCCATCAAAATGAGGTTAGTCCATTTCACAGCTGTAATTGCCTGCCGACCGGCAGTCGATGTCAACTGAATTGTCCCAATGTGCCTCTGCAACACCATTAGCGAATCGCCTTTTTTCGTACGCCGATCTCCAGTAGGGCACCGACCTCGAGTCACTTCCATTAGACTGAACCTAGCATGCCGCTGCCCATCTACCGCCTTCGACGATGGCTGGTCGTGATCGCGGTGCTCTTCACCGCAACCGTGTCTGGGATGTATTTCTACGCCCGCCTGCGCCAGCGCAACGTGCTCAAGGAAATTCCCAACAAGCTCGGCATCGATATCAAGCAGACCGCCAACGGATTTCAGTTTTCCAAGTCCGACGGCAAGCGCACCCAGTTCACCGTCCAGGCCGGCAGCCTCAAACAATTCCAGCTCGACGGCAGCGCCGAACTGCACCACGTCAGCGTGATTCTCTACGGCCGCGATTCCTCCCGCTTCGACCAGATCTACGGCGACGACTTCTCCTTCGACAAGAAATCGGGCAACATCACCGCTCACGGAGAAGTCCAGATCGATCTGGAAGCGAACCCTTCGGGCCAAACCGGACCTGATCAGGGAACTCCCCGAGAGCTCAAGAATCCCATCCACCTCAAAACCAGAGACCTGGTCTTCAACCAGAACAGTGGAGACGCTGCCACCAGCGAGCGAGTTGATTTCCGCACACCTCAGGCCACAGGCTGGGCCGTTGGCGTGCAGTATTCCGGGAAGACAAATATCCTCACCTTAATTTCACAGGTCCATGTGACCTTGAGCGGGCAGAAGGCCGCCACCCTTTTTGCCACTCATGGCCAAATCACCCACGAGCCACATGAAGTCCTGCTGGAACATCCCCGTCTGGTTCGTGAAGGCGGAACCATGCAATCCGAAGAAGCCACATTCTTCCTCGGGCCGGAGAACGAAGTACAGCGCATCCTGGCCACAGGCAACGTGAACGCCGAATCCACCGGACAAGAAGCCGACCAATTGAGCGCCCGCGCCGATGAAGCCGAGATGCTGCTGATCGGCAAACAAAACCTGCTGCATACGGCTACGCTGACCGGCAATGTCCATGTCGAGCGCATCGGAGCGCAACCCATGCAGGGCGACGCCGGACGCGCCATCCTCGATTTCCTCGGCCGAAACCAACTGCAGAAAGTGCATGCCACCGGCGGAGTCCGGTTGGTGCAGCACCCGAACAGCACCACCTCACTGGCAACGAACGCTTCCGAACATGCTCACGAAGCCCAGGACTTCGACCTCGCCGCGCCCACTGTCGACTTCTTTGTGGCGGAAGGACGCCGCCTCGAACACGCCGAAACCTCCGGAGCGGCAAAGATCACAATCTCCCCCGCCCAGAATTCAAACCCGGCGACCACGCGGGTTTCCGCCCAGCACACGGTAGTAACCGCCGGCCGCTTTGACGCGAAATTTGCTGCGACCGCCGACGGCTCGAGCCGCCTGACCTCAATGCACGGCGCACCCGACGCGAAGATCATGAACCTCACTCCAGGACTACCCGACCGCGTCAGCACCAGTCAGATGCTGGATGCCACATTTCTCCCGGAGGGAGGGATTGCGTCGATCATCCAGAAGGGAAGTGTCGCTTACAACGACGGCCAGGTTCCCACCAAACGCACGCAAGCTTGGGCCGATAAAGCGGTCTACACTCCCGCGGACCGCATTCTCGTGCTAACCGGCAGCCCGCGCGTCTCCGAGGGCAGCATGGTAACGACGGCTCGCACCGTCCGAATCAATCGCGCCACCGATGACGCCTTCGCCGACGAAGACGTAAAAAGCACCTACAGCGAACTCCAGGAGCAGCCGAACGGAGCGCTTCTGGCCTCGGCCTCGCCGATTCACGTCACTTCCGCCACCATGACCGCGCACAATTCTCCCGCAGTCGCTCTCTACCAGGGCAACGCCCGTCTGTGGCAGGACGCCAACATCGTCGAGGCTCCTTCGATCCAATTCGACCGGGCCAGGCGTTTCCTGGTCGCCCAGGGTACCGCCGCACAACCGGTTTCCACGGTTCTGGTTCAGGGGAAACTGCCTCAACCAGGCCCGGCTCAACCAGGCCCGGGCCATCTGGATAGCGTTCCCCCCAGCAAGGCTCAGGCCAAAGGAGAATCCAAAGGGAACACCAAATCTGAGGAAAAACCAGCCGATGACGGCCCCGTGGCGATAACCTCCGCCCGGCTCACCTATGCCGACGCCGAGCGCCTGGCTCACTACGAGGGAGGCGTGGTTGCCAAAGGTAGCAACTTCACAGCCTCTTCCAGCACCATGGACGCCTACCTTCTACCTCGAAGCCAAACCTCAAGCAATCAACCGCTTGCGGGTCCTATTTCCGGACCAGGTCAGCTCGATCATCTGGTCGCCAAAGGGAACGTAGTCGTGCAGCAGCCGACCCGGCGGGCCGAAGGGAAAACCTTGGTTTATACCGCTAAGGACGATAAGTTCGTCCTCACCGGCGGACCGCCCAGCATTTTTGATGCCGAACGGGGCAAAGTTACCGGCGTTTCGTTGACTTTCTTTAGGGGCGATGATAGGGTGCTCGTAGAAGGCGAAGCAAGTACTCCTGTGGTAACTCAGACGCGAGTGGCCCGTTAATGGCAAGATAAATGCGTACCCTAGCCACCGATGAAATTGGCAAATCGTACCGTGGCCGCCGCGTAGTAAATGGTGTCAGCCTGCGCGTGGAGCAGGGCGAAGTGGTTGGTTTACTAGGCCCTAACGGCGCAGGCAAGACCACCACGTTTTACGCGATTGTTGGCCTGATCCCCCCTGATACCGGCCGCGTCCTGTATGACGGTCAGGACATTACTGACGTTCCCATGTACCTGCGGGCCCGCCAGTATGGCATCAGCTATCTCCCTCAAGAAGCTTCGGTTTTTCGCAAACTTACAGTTGAGGAAAACATCCTCGCAGTGTTAGAGGCGCAGCCTATGTCCTGGCACGAGCGCCGCGAGAAGATGGAGAAGTTTATCGATGAACTTGGCTTGGAACACATCCGGCAGAATCGAGGCTACGCCCTATCCGGCGGCGAGCGCCGTCGCGTGGAAATTGCCCGCTGCCTGTGCATCAGCCCAACTTTCATCTTGCTCGACGAACCATTTTCCGGGATCGATCCCATCGCCGTCCTCGACCTGCAGAAAATCATCAGCAGCCTGCGGGCCAGCGGCATCGGAGTGCTGATCACCGATCACAACGTGCGCGAAACGTTAACCGTAACCGATCGCGCCTACATCATCGACGACGGCCGCATCTTCCGCCAGGGCCAGCCCGAACAGCTAGCCAGCGACCCGGAGGTGAGGCGTGTGTATTTAGGAGAAAGCTTCTCGCTGGTATAGGTTCCGGGAAGGATAAAGTTCGGGAAGGGCACGGCTTAAGCCGTGCCGTCAGGTTCGTGACGGGAGCGCATTAGGCTCCGAAGGGGAAGTAGCGATGACGATTGACGAACGCCTGGAAGCTTTGACTCGCAATCTAGAGTTGTTGTCACTAGAAAGCGAAAAACATGATCGCCAGCTTGACCGGGCGGCAAAGCTAGTCACCGAGGTTGCTGAAGGAACGGCGAGACTGTTGCGGGTTGCGGAGATGCACGAGCGCTTTTGAAACCTTGAAACCCTGAAACTTTGAAACATGGTTCTCTTACAGCACAAACTGAGCGTCAAGCTATCCCAGCGCCAGATCCTCACGCCGGGTCTGGTGCAGATGGTTTCCGTCCTCGCGCTCAACAAGCTCGAACTCAAGGACATGATCAACGCCGAAATGGTCGAGAACCCGGTTCTCGAAGAACTCGAAGATTCCGTCCCACTGATCGACGAAATAGGCCGCAAAGAAGAGGAGCGCGACCGCCCAGCCCCGGCCTCCGGCGAAGAAGCGCCCATCACCGCCGAAAAGAAAGACCCATTCGAAGAGATCGATTTCGGTTCCTTCTTCCAAGATTATCTCGATCCCGGCTACCGCACCCGCGGCGAGATGGAAGAGATCGAACGCCCGTCGTTTGAGAATTTCCTCTCCAAGCCCACAAATCTAACCGACCACCTTGCCTGGCAACTCGGCGCGCTCAGCCTGCGACGCGAAGTCCGTGAGGCCGCCGAACAGATCATCGGCAACCTGAATGAAGACGGCTACCTGATCGCGAGCGACGAAGAAATGCAGGGCGTAGCCCCGCCCGCCCCTCCCGAAGCCGACGCAGCCGCGGCCAGAAATATTGCCAGCGAAGCCCAGGCTCTGGGCCTAGTTCAGGATGACGTCCAAGACGAAGTTCAGGATGAAGCGCAAGCCGAAGCGCTGGGCGAAGCACCCTCCGAAGACGCCGCCCTTAACTCTAGCTCTTCCGAAACCGACGCAGCCGAACTGACCACTACTCCGTCCAGCCAATCCGAATTCTCCGCCGCCAATATTCTTACGGGAAACTCCTTCGCCGAGCCGGATGCCCTGCCGTCCGCTGCCCTCTCGATCGAACCCTTTCTTCCCGCACGCAACGGAAATGCCGCGGCAGCCGCAGCTCCAGCGCCCGAACCGGCGTCCGCCGCTCCACGTCCCGTCTACAAGCCCAGCTTCTCACCGGCCGATCTCCAGGAAGCCCTCGAAGTCATTCGCCAGCTCGATCCTCCGGGCGTCGGCTGCCGCACTCTCCGCGAATGCTTGCTGCTCCAGTTGCGCCATCACCAGCATCAGCTCGCGCACCACAAAAACGGAGACCGCGCCACAGAAAAGCCGGGCAACGACAAGCCCGGCAACGGCACCGCCCAGGTCCTCGAGGATGCCATCGCCGTAGTCGACCAGCATCTGCGCGCAGTCCAGAGCAAGCAGCACAAAGAAATCGCTAAGGCTATCGGACGCCCCGCGGACGCCGTTCAGCAAGCCATCGACTACATCCGCACTCTCGATCCCCGTCCCGGCCTGCAGTACAACAAAGTCCAGGCCCGCCTGATCGAACCCGACGTCGCTTTCATCAAGCACGGCGACGAGTGGCTCGTCCTGATGAACGACGACGACCTGCCCCAGCTCCGCCTCAACCCGGCATATAAAAAGCTGATCACCCGCGATACCAATGACAAGAATACCCGCGACTACGTGAAAGAGCGCTACAAGAGTGCCATCCAGCTCATCAAGAACATCGAGCAGCGGAAGCAAACCATCACCAAAGTCTGCTACTGCATCGTAGCCCGCCAGCAGGATTTTCTGGAAAAAGGCATCGACCAGCTAAAGCCAATGATGATCAAGGAGGTCGCCGAAGAAATCGGCGTACATCCCTCCACCGTGAGCCGCGCCGTAGCCAGCAAATACGCCCACACTCCCCAAGGCGTATTCGAGTTGCGCTACTTCTTCAGCGAAAGCGTGCAAGGGCCCGAGGGCGGCAACACATCGCTCTTAATCCTAAAGCGTCGCGTCAGAAAATTAATCGAAGAAGAAGACCCAAGCCGCCCGCTGACCGACGAGCAGCTAACTCGCATCCTGCAATCGCAAGGCATCCAGGTAACACGCCGCACAGTAGCCAAGTATCGCGAGGATATGCGCATTCCCAGCACCCATCAGCGCAGAGTAAAGGAATAGTAGCGCCGGCGTCCCGCCGGCAAAGCAGTGCCCAATTGATCGAGTAACACTCAAGGAGGGCCGCTCGTGAACGTGGAATACACCGGCAGGCACTACGAAGTAACTCCCAGCATCCGCAAAGAAGTTGAAACCGGCCTCACCAAACTACGCAAAATCCTCGGCGACAGATTTGAAACCAAAGTCATCCTCACCGTCGAAAAACATCGCCATAAAGCCGAAATCACCATCAGCCCGCGCAATGGCCCGCTAGTCGGCCTGGCTCAGGCCAAGGACATGTCCATCGCCGTCAACGAAGCCCTCGATCACCTCGAAAAGCAGGCGGTGAAATACAAAACTCGCTGGCAATCGAAGAAGCGCTCCGCCCGCAAGAGCGAAGAAGTAAAAAAGTGGAACGGTCACTCCGCGCAAGACGCCGCCACCGTGCAGACCGCCGTCGGCTTAACCGAAAAGACAGCCGTCGCCGTAGTCGTGCACCGCTATCCCGCGGTGTCCAAAACCACCGAAGTCCACCTGGTGCGTTCCGACGAAGCTGTAGCCATGCGCCCCATGACTCTGGAAGAAGCCATCAAAGAAGCCCACTTCCGCGACCGCGACGTCTTCGTCTTCCGCGATCCCAAAGGGAAAGTGATGGTCCTGCACCGCACCCGCGACGGCAAGATGGAGCTGATCGAAGCCCCATAGGAGCAGGCGTAGGGCTTCAGCAAAACTCGTGGAGAGAAGAAACTCATGTGGGGACAGCCGCCCTCGGCTGTCCGTCGGCCCCAGTAGTATCGGACCGCAGCCGCTACTCCGACGTCACTGTCCTCAGAAACCGGTAATAGAAATCCACGCCCTTGTAGTACGACTCAACCCCGAGCCTCTCATCCCGCCCATGCGCCCGAATGTCGTCGCGGTCAATCGCGATCCCTGCAATTCCGTAGGTAGGCAACCCCGCGCTCATGGTGTAGACGCCATCCGACGCGCCCGTGGCCATGTCAGGAATCACCGGGGTTCCCGGCCACATCTCAGAAGTGATTTTCTCCAGCGGACCAAACACATCCTGCCGCAGCGGCGGAGGCGGGAAGCTCTTCCGGTCCGGAGCAGTGTCGGAAACTCCGAAGTTGTCCGCGAAGCGGACAGTAATCTTCGGGTCGGCAAACACTTTGATCAGATCCTGCCGCACCTCCTCGGCCGAGTGCCCAGGCAGAATGCGGCAATTCACATTGGCCTCGGCGCGTTGCGGCAAGGCATTATTAGCGTGCCCGGCGTTGAAACGCGTGGCCACGCAGGTGGTGTGAATCGTGGAATTGTCGATCGGATCTTTCGATAGCCGCTCCACCGCGCCCGCGTCAGGCGGGTTTTTCAGCATCGCTTTAATGTCGGCAATGCGCTCTGGCGTTTCGAACTTCTCCATGCGCTCGTAGTAAGCGCGCGTTACCTCGTTCAGTTCGAACGGGAACTGGTAGCTTTGCAGCCGCGCCAGCCCATTTGCCAGCGCGTAGATCGCATTGTCCGGCCGCGGCAGCGAGCTGTGGCCCCCGGGATTCGTCACCGAGACCTGAAAATCCGCATACAGCTTTTCCGTCGCATCCACCGTCATCATCACAGGTTTGCCGTGGTCGCTCAGGATGCCGCCGCCATCGTGGTTGAAAACCATCTCCGCGTCAATCAGTTCGCGATGGTTTTTCAGCAGCCAGTCGACCCCGTTCGATTTGCCGCCCTCCTCATCGGCGGTCAGCGCCAGAATGATGTCGCGATCCGGCTTGAAACCCTCTTTCTTGAAGCGGATCAGCGTGGTGGCCATAATGGCATCGCCGCTCTTCATGTCCTGCGTGCCGCGGCCGTAGTAGAAACCGTCCTTCTCCACAAAACTGAAAGGATCAGTGGTCCAGTCTTCGCGATGGGCTTCGACAACATCAAGGTGCCCAATCAGCAGAAGCGGCTTGTGTTTTCCCGTCCCCCGCAGCCGCACCACCAGATTCTTCTTCCGGTCATTAGGACCCAGGAGCTGCATGTCGGCCTCGCCAAATCCCGCATCGCGAAAGCGTTGCGCCATCGCCTCCGCAGCCGCCGTCACGCTGCCCACCGAGTCCGTGGAATTGATCTCAATCAGTTGTTTGAAGATGTCGTGCGAGAGCTTCCGCGTGGCGTCATCGATTTGCGCCCGCGACGCCGGCGCAAGAAACAGGAAGCATACGAAAAGAGAACAAGGCAACACAAACCATTTCCAACGGTCCAATGGGGTCTCCTGGGACGACTGAGCAGAATTCTTTAATTTCTCTTCGAAACCGCACCCATCTTACCGCAAAGGCTTTCGCGGAGTGGGGGTTTCTACCTCAGGGTCTATTCCATTTTGCCAGCCGCCGGACCCACGCCCGTGGCCAGCCCGGTCTTGGGGTTAATGCCTATCAGCGCCACTCCGCCCACTGCTTCGCGGCTGCCGGTAACCACGTGGCCGCGAGCCCTCAAGTCGGCCTGCACCGCTTCGGGCAGGGTGTTGGGCACGGAGAGACTCCCCAGACGGGCACGGTCCTGACCGAAGGAGCTGATGAAATGCTCAGTGGAGAACCGCGGAGCCTCAAACGCCTCCTCGGGACTCATCCCGAACTCCACGTAGTTAAGAATGACCTGTATAGCCGCCTGATCTTGCATGTCGCCGCCCGCGACCGAGATCGCCATCACAGGTTGGCTGTCATTTTCATTGCCATGGAAAAGCAGCGTCGGGCTCAACGTGATTCGCGGCCGCTTGCCGGCCTCGATAACATCCGGAGTTCCCGCAAACGTGTTCAGGCTGCTGAGCCGGCTTCCGTGAATAATGCCGGTGCGCCCAGCCACGCCCGCCGTGCTCGACAAGCCGCTGGGAGTCGCCGCGATCGCGTTCCCAAACTTATCCGTCACACACATGACGGTCGTTCCCCCATGCCAGGGCCCGGTGATGGTGGGCGGCTTGGTCGGCTTCATATGGTACGGGTCGCCCGGCCTGAGCTCGAGAGATGCTTTTTTCGGATCGATCAGCTCGCGCCGCATTTCGGTGTACTGATCGGAAAGCAACTGCTGCATCGGCACCTTCGTAAAATTCGGATCGCCGTAATACTCGTCGCGATCCGCCAGCGCCAGTTTCTCCGCTTCAATCACCGTGTGGATGTAATCCGCCGAATTGAAGCCCATCTTCTTCAGGTTGAAGCCTTCCAGCAGACGCAGCGTCTGTGAGAGATAAGGACCCTGCGTCAGCGGACCGGCCTTGTACACCGTGTACCCGCGATACGTGGTTTTGAGCGGATCCACCGCGGGAGTTTTGTGCGCGGTCAAATCCGCCTTGCGAAGGAACCCACCCTTTTCGATATACCAGGCTTCCAGCGCGTCGGCGATGTCGCCGCGATAAAAGCGATCCGAGACAGCCTGCAGTTTCTGCTGCCGCGTACCTTTCGCGGCTTTTTCCGACTCCACCAATTTGCGAAAGGTCACCGCCATATCCGCCTGCCAGTTCACTCCGGTTTCAATCCTCGTCCCGCTGCCGGTATCGATATACCAACTGGGCCCGCCAGCGTCCAGAATCGCCAGCGTCGGCTGCACGACCTCCTCGAAGCTCTTGGTTCCATAAAGCTTCAGCAGGGTGACGATTGCATCGATGGTGCTAGGCACCGCGGCTGCTTTGACGTCACCATCCGGGATTCCGTGTTCCATATACCAAGCGATGGCTTTGGGATCGCGCGGAGCCTCTCCCTGTCCCTCGATCAGCTTCACATTTTTCTGGTCGGCGCTGTAAATCAGAATGGGAACCTCTCCTCCCACGCAGAACGCGCCTACATAGGTGACAGACAATGCCAGCAGAGTGGCGGCGCCAGCATCGGCGGCGTTTCCGCCCTGTTCCAGAATCTTGATGCCGGCCGCAGTCGCGGCAGGACGACCGGAAACAACCACGCCCTGGCTGCCGGCGGCGACACTCGGTCCCCGCGGCCTGACCGCCGTTTTCGTGGCCTGCGGCCAAGCGAAGGTCGCGAGTAAAAGGAGGCAAACAGATGATATCGAAATGATCCTGCGCATAAGAGGTCAACTCCGAAAGAAAACTCGTGTAACTGCAAAACTCGTGTAACCAGCAAAATCCATGTGGGGACAGCCGCCTTCGGCTGTCCGGCGGCCCGGCCGTATCGGACCGCTGTCGTTCGTACTATAGCCCTGCCATCCTGAGCGAAGCGGATGATTCTCGAAGAGAATCAGCCGAGAAGCCGGAGGATCCCTTTCGTGCCGGAGGCGCCCGAGGCTCAAAGAGGAGTGCCTATTAACGCTTTCACGACCGTGGAAAAGCGGCGCTTAAGCGCCGCGTGAAGCACCGCAACGATCCCCGGCTTCAGCCCCCGAGGTATCTGGGCGGAAGATCGTCCCGCCCGCCAAAGTTTTCCACCACTCTTGTGACATCCAACCTTGCCTCCAGCACTCATCGAGAATCGGACGATCCGGTCAATGACTGCGATTCGCGCGATTACATCAACTACTCATGGGCGAGAGCTGTCAACGCCGAGCAGTTTTTGGCGGCACCGGCTCGGGCCTCATGCTCCTAACCGACTAGAATGCAGACTGCCGGACAGAGAAGGTCGGCTGTCCGGAGAGTTCCTGAGTTGGCTGGTGCACTCCAGAATTGATGCGAATGAAGCGAATCGCGCGCGCGTCCCTCGCTGGTCTCTTGCTCGCTACCGTGTCCCTGGCGATCGTCGGCGCGGTCTACGAGATCATCGGGCGGTGGCGTGACGCGGAACGTTTCCCGCAGCGTGGCCACCTTGTCCAGGCTGGGTGGATCCGCATGAACATCGATTGCAATGGGCAGGGTTCGCCCACCGTAATACTCGAGAGCGGTTCGGGCGGCCCTTCCGTCGACTGGCTGATGGTGCAACCAGAGGTCGCGTTCGCCCGTGTGTGTTCCTACGACCGAGCCGGATACGGCTGGAGCGAATCCGGCCCCGAACCCCGCAGCAGCCTGCAGATTGCGCGCGAACTGAAACAGTTGATGCTGGCGGCCGGTGAAAATGGTCCGTACGTTCTTGTCGGACACTCTATGGGCGGATACGACATCAGGGTTTACGCCGGCCAGTATCCAAATGATGTTGCGGGAATGGTGCTGGTTGACGCGTCCCATGAAGATCAGGACCTGAGAAAGCCGGAGTCTATCCGCAAATGGTTACAGGACGACCGCAGATACCCCCGCCGGAAAAAACTGAAATATTTCCTTCAGCTCCATCTTGGTTGGGCTCGCTTGACGGCGGACGGCGAGGTGCCTTCCTTTTGGCCGAAAGCATTCCGGGAGGAAGAAGCTTTCCTGACGCTCCCGACCAAACATCAATTCGCCGTGATCGATGAGGATCAGGTATTTTCGACTTTGAGCGCGGCACAAGTGCGAAGCGCCGGAAACCTTGGGGATCGTCCAATGATTGTGCTCACCGCGACAAGACAGGACGATAGTCCTCCGGACATCCCGCCCCGGGAAGCACAAGCAGAGGAGTACATCTGGGTCCATCAGTTGCAACCTGAGTTGGCTCGTCTATCGACCCATGGCAAGCAGATCGTTGTCGACAGCAGCCACGAAATGCCAACCGAACATCCGGAAGTAGTTATCTCGGCGATTCATGAGGTATGGCTGGCAGTGCACTCGCGGGGCGGCAACTAGTTTCAAATACCCGGCATGACCGCTCTATCTGTGCGGGAGTTTTCCATACCTCCATGTGACATCTGACCTTATGCCCGCCACCTAATTCGAGCGATCATCGTCGAGGCAGACGTACTGAAGACTGCCTCAGCGGCGAGCCTCTAAGTCCTCTGTTCTCTAGATTTTGACCTCTAAGTTCTTTGACATGCGGATTTTACCGGCAGTTCCTTGCTTAACTCCATGATTTCAAACCCCGAGGGGGGAGGGGAATACCCTGCGTTTGCACCCGACTTCCTGGCCGGACACGGCTCGCGCCCAACTCTGTTTCGATCGGAAATTCACAGCGTGAGACGACGAGCGGATCCGAACAGCGCCGCAGTGCTAGAATTTCGCCGCCGGGGGAAACTGCCGATGACGAATTTCATACGCTCCACGATCTTCTCTGCGCTGGTTTTTCTTCTAGTGGTTCTGACTGCATCGCATCGGGCCAAAGCACAAGCCGTCACGCCGCAGCCCAAGCTCTCCGTTCACTGGGAAGAATTGACCGCCGCGGACTTCCGCGAGGGCATCCACCGCTCCCAAGGCACGTGCCTCCTGCCTTTCGGCATCCTGGAAAAACACGGACCGCATCTCCCGCTAGGCACCGATCTCCTCGATGTCCGCTACGCCGCGCTGCACGCCGCCGAGCAGGAGTACGCCGTCGTCTTCCCCGAATATTATTTCGGACAGATCGCCGAAGCCCGCCACGAGCCCGGAACCGTAGCTTACAGCCGCGAAATGCAACTCGCCATGCTGCAGGAAACCACCGACGAAATGGCCCGCAACGGCTGCAAGAAAGTAATCATCGTCAACGGCCACGGCGGCAACGAGCACCTGCTGCCGTTCTTCGCCCAATCGCAGCTCGATAAGGCCCACGACTACGTGGTCTACGTGTTCGACAGGAGAAGCCCGGAGTCAGGAGGTCCGCCGAAGAAATCAACCATCGACATGCACGCTGGCGAAAGCGAAACGTCGAAGATGATGATCGCCCGTCCCGACACGGTCCACCTCGACCGCGCCAATACCGAATCCGGCGCCGACCAGCACCGCCTGAATCTTCCCGAAGACGTCTACACGGGAGTCTGGTGGTACGCGCGCTTCCCCAACCACTATTCCGGCGACGGCTCGGTGGCGGCAAGGAAATTAGGAAAATTTCAGATGGACTGGTGGATCGACTCTGTAGCAAAAGCGATCCGAGCCGTCAAAGCCGACGAAGTAAGCCTGAAGCTGCAAAACGAATTCTACGAAAAGAGCAACCACCCTCTGGATACGCAGCCGTAGATGCTGCTGCAGGCAGGTCTCAGGTGTTAGGTCTTAGGCCTAGACCCAAGATCCAGGACCTAAGACCAGGGACCTAAGACCTCCCAATCAAAACGCCCGTGATAAAGACCAACACTCCGCCGAGGCCCACCTGAAGCGCAGCCGAAACCCAAGGACTGTCCATATAGCGATGTCGGACCCAAGTGATCACGCCCAATTCGGCAATCACCACCGCTCCCGCCGCCCACAGCGCAGCCCGGAAGTCGCGCAGCAGGAACGGCAGCGTGTGTCCAATGCCTCCCAGTCCGGTCATCGCACCACAAATCAAGCCGCGCACCCAGGGATGCCCGCGCCCGGTTAGGCTGCCGTCATCGGAAAGCGCCTCGGCAAACCCCATGCTGATGCCCGCTCCAGCCGAGGCTGCGAGGCCCACCAGGAACGCGTCGTTGGTGTTGTGAGTTGCGAATGCCGCCGCGAAAACCGGAGCCAATGTGGAAACCGAGCCATCCATCAGTCCCGCCAAGCCCGGCTGCACAATCTGCAGCACGAAGAGACGACGCTGCGCTCTCTCTTCGTCGGCTTTTACATTGGCGGGAAGTTTTTCTTTGTCCAGTTCCTGCGCGCGCTCTTCGTGCTCGCGCTCTTCATTGATGAGATCATCGAGCAGTTGCCGGACGCTGGCATCCTGCGTGCGCTGCGCCGCTTTCTCGTAGAACCGGCGCGTCTCCACTTCCATCGTGCTGGCTTCCTTGCGCACTGCCTCGATGCGCAGCGGACGAATCAGCCAAAGCGCCGGACGCTCCACGAATCCGCGCACGTCCTGGCGGCGGATCAACGGAATATGTTCGCCAAACTTCTGCCGGAAGAGCTCGATCAGGCGCCTGCGATGCCCCGATTCTTCTTCGCGCATCCCTTCAAACATCGCCGCCGATGCGGGATAATCAGGCCTCAGCCCTTCAGCAAAGTCGGCGTATACCCGCTCGTCCTCTTCTTCCAGCGCAATCGCGAGAGCCAGCACTTCGCGTTCCGTTAGTTCCTCAAACTTCTTCATGGCGACCTAGCTTACCTTTCCAAGCAGGCCTTAGACAAATCTGGAATAAATAGCGCGGGCATCTTGCCGGTCGGCCGCCGGGACGGCGGCGCTACGAGAAACAGGGTTTAGACGCACCGTCTTCAATGCTACTATCCAATTGATGACGCCTCGAAAATCGTCGGAGTCCCGGAAGCGCTCCAACGTGCCGCACAGGGGGAAGAAAGTGCCGCAGGCCCCGCGCAAAATGGCGCATAAGCCTGTGCATGCTCCGGAGCTAGTGATCATCACGGGAATGAGCGGGTCCGGGAAAGCCTCCGTGCTCAAGGCGTTCGAGGATTTGGGCTACTACTGCGTCGACAATCTTCCTGTCGAACTGATCCCGCGTTTCGCGGAAATGGCCTTGCAGTCGGCTGAGATCCGCCGCACCGCGCTGGTGGTCGACGTCCGCGAAGGCGCCCAACTCGACCAACTTCCCGGAATTCTGAAGGCAGTGAGGCGCATGATTCCGACCAAGGTCGCCTTTCTGGAAGCCTCCGACGCGGTGCTGATGCGGCGATTCAGTGAGACCCGCCGCCCACATCCCCTGGGTACAGACACGCCGGTCAATGCCTCGCTCAAGGCCGAACGGCGCCACTTGGCAAGGATCCGCTCACTGGCCGATATCGTCATCGATACGTCCAAGTTCAACGTGCACGAATTGCGCTCCCACATCACCGAACGTTTCCGCGAGCAAGCAGCGGAGAAAAGCATTCTGGTTTCGTGCGTGAGCTTCGGCTTTCGCCACGGAGTACCTGAAGAAGCAGACCTGGTCTTTGACGTGCGTTTTCTGCCCAACCCGCACTTCGTACCGGAATTCCGGCCGCTGACGGGCCGCGATCCACGTGTCGCCAAATACATCCGGTCCTTTCCGCAAGCGAAGAAGTTTATCCCTCGCATTTCCGATCTGCTGGTTGACCTGATGCCGCACTACATTCACGAAGGCAAGAGCTATCTAACCATAGGCTTTGGTTGCACCGGTGGCCAGCACCGTTCGGTGATGATCGCCGAGGAAGTCAGCAAGCGCCTGCACAAAGCCGGATACCGCGTGAAGGTCGTGCATCGGGATATGCCGAGGTAGCGGCCGTGCACAAGAACCGAAAGCGGCTACTTGGGGATTCCACAGCGGAGCAGTAAAATAGGCGCTTGCACTCCATGACTATGCCATCGTCAGTAAGCCACTGCGGCCTGCTGGGAGCGCTATGCTCCAACTGACGCGCCTCGTCCGCTACGCCCTTCCTTACTGGTGGCAGATATTGTCTTCCGTTGTGCTGATGGCATTGGTGGGAGCGCTCGACGCGTTCAAGTTTTTGCTCATCCGTCCCATCTTTGACCGGGTATTGAATCCGTCTACCGGATCGAAGGACATTCAACTGTTTGTCATTCCCGTGACCCATCATCCAGTTTATTTGCAACAGCTGGTGCCCTCGCATTTCACGAATGCGTGGACCATGGTTGCGGTTGCTCTGGTCGGGTCCACCATACTCAAGGGAATTTTCGATTACACGGGCACGTATCTGGTAAATCACGCCGGCTTCGGCATGATCACCGACCTGCGCGACGATCTCTATAACGCAATCCTGCGCCGATCGGCCGCGTTTTTCTCCAAACACACTACGGGAACCTTGCTCTCTACAATCGTCAACGATATCGAGCGCGTGCAGTACGCCATGTCAACCGTGCTGGCGGAGTTTCTGCAGCAGTTCTTCACTTTTCTAGCGGTGGCCGCCGTGGTTGTGATCCTTGGTGGGAACCTGGCCTGGGTGCTGTTGCTGTTCGTTCCGGTGATCGTTTATTCCTCGCGCAAGATCGGCTCTCGGGTCCGCAGCACTACCCGGCACGGACAGGACAAACTTGCCGAGATCCAGAACATCCTGCACGAAGCGATCACTGGCAATCGAATCGTGAAGGCGTTCAACAGTGAGAAGTGGGAAATTGCGCGCTTCCGCGGAGCAGCGCGCCGCTTGTTTCGCGCCAACTTGCGTTCCGTCGCCGCGACGGCGATTAGTTCGCCACTGATGGACATTTTTGGTGTATTTGGAATTGCGCTGTTGCTGATGCTCGGCCGCGAGCAGATCAAGCACGGCGAGATGACCCTGGGAGTTTTTGTTACTTTCATCACGGCTGTGTTCAGCCTTTACAATCCAGTCCGCAAATTCGCCCAGTTCAACAACAACTTCCAGCAGGCTCTGGGCGCATCGAGCGAAATTTTCAAGTTTATGGACATCGAGGACGATGTCCGCGAGAAGCCGCATGCCAAGCGCTTGCCCCCCTTTGCGAAGACCGTTCAATTTGATCACGTGAGCTTCACTTATGGCAGCGAAGGCCAAGACGCCCGCGTGCTGCACGGCATCAACCTCGAAGTGCGCCGCGGGGAAGTCGTGGCGATTGTTGGCTCCAGCGGTTCGGGTAAGAGCACTCTGGTTCACCTGATCCCGCGCTTTTTTGATGCCACACAAGGCCGCTTGCTCATCGACGGTTACGATGTGCGCGACGTGACGCTGGCTTCGTTGCGGGAGCAGGTGGGAATTGTCACTCAGGAAACCGTTCTGTTCAACGATACGGTCCGCAACAACATCGCCTACGGTCAGCCTCACGTCGCGCTAAGAGATGTTGAGGCCGCGGCCCGCGCAGCTCTGGCACACGACTTCATCCTTGCCTTGCCTGCGGGATACGATGAAGTGATCGGAGAGCGTGGCGTGCGCCTTTCTGGCGGAGAACGGCAGCGCATCGCCATTGCCCGCGCCATTCTAAAGAATGCGCCCATCCTGATTCTTGACGAGGCTACGTCGGCTCTCGACAGCGAATCCGAAGCTCTGGTGCAATCGGCGTTGCATAACCTGATGAGCGGCCGCACCGTGTTTGTGATTGCGCACCGGTTATCGACAGTGCGCCGTGCAGACCGCATTGTGGTGATCGAGAACGGCGCCATCGCCGACATTGGCGCTCACGAAGACTTAATGACGAAGTTAGGTACGTACCGGCGTCTGTACGAGTTGCAGTTCGCCGACTTCGAGCCGAAACTGGAGCCAGTGCGACCCAGCTGAAATTGACAACGGGAAGTTTGAGAAATTACACATGCCTCTCCGCTCCATGACAGGTTTTGCCCAGGTCAAAGGCGAACTCACAAGCCAGGCCGAAGGAAGTTCCCGTCCCGCGTCCGGCGTTTCGCCTGGTCCTCCGAGCAACGGGCATCTTGCCTTCGCGCTCTCATTGAAATCGGTGAACCATCGTTTTCTCGATCTGCATTTTCGTTTGCCCTCGGGATCCGACTCTTTGGAAATGCAACTGCGCCGCCTGCTCAAAGAAAAGATGGCCCGCGGGCACGTCGAGGTTACGCTCAGCCTGGAGCGCGGAGGCAGTGAAACCCTCGCTCTGAATCGTCCGCTGGTAAGCGCTTACATCGCCGCCTTCCGGTTGGCGGCTGGAGAGTTTGGCGTACCGGCTGAACCCGATCTCAATGTCATCCTGCGCATTCCCGGCGCGCTCGATTCCGCCAAGGATCCCGAGGATGGGGCGCTCGATTCAGCAGTGATGGCCAGAGCGGGCGAGGTGCTCGATCGCCTGAATCAGATGCGCGAGCAGGAAGGCCGCGGCATTGAGCATGAACTGCGCCAGCGCATGATCCACTTGCGCGAAGCCGTCCAGACCGTGCAACTTCACCGGCGCACGGTGTTGCAGAGCTACGCGGAACGTCTGCAGTCGCGCCTGCAGGAGCTGCTGAGTTCGAGCGCCGACAAGGATAGAGTGCTTCAGGAAGCCGCGCTTCTGGTTGATCGCAGTGATATTCAGGAAGAAGTTGTCCGTCTCGAAAATCACGTTCAGCATTTCCTGGGCTTGCTCGATGGAGATGGAGAAGTCGGAAAAAAACTGGACTTCCTGCTGCAGGAAATGAATCGCGAGGCCAACACTCTGCTTTCGAAAACCTCGGGCCTTGCCGGCGATGCGCTCAAGATCACCGAAGCCGGTCTCATTATGAAGGCGGAGATCGAAAAATCACGCGAGCAGGTGCAGAACCTGGAATGAGTTCTCCCGCCCATAAGCCACTCGTCTATATCATTTCGGCCCCGTCTGGATCGGGCAAGTCGACGCTGGTCAATGAACTGCTCAAGAAGGTGAGTGATCTGGAGTTTTCCATTTCCTACACCACACGCGCTCCGCGAGGCAGCGAGACCAATGGAAGGCAGTATTATTTTGTCTCGCGCCCTGAATTCGAGAAAATGATTCGCGACGGCGAGTTTCTCGAACACGCCGAGGTCTTCGGTAACTACTACGGAACGGCGCGCCGCTTCCTGCACGATGCCGAACAAAATGGCCGCGACCTTTTGCTCGATATCGACGTGCAGGGCGCGGCGCAGATTCAGCAAAAACTTCCCGACGCCACAGGCATTTTTATTCTGCCTCCGGATCGCAAGACGCTGGAGGAACGCTTACGCAAGCGCAGCGAAGATCGAGAAGAAGTCATACAGCGCCGCCTGGTGACGGCGACTCGCGAGATTGAGAACTACGACCGTTACAACTACATTCTCGTGAATGATCAGCTCGAGGACTCGATCAAAGCATTGCGAGCGATTGTGAGGGGCGAACGCCTGGTGCGGGCGGACCGGCCGCTATCCCCTGAAGAAGCCCAAACCGTGGCTCTCGCAGACCGCTGCCGCCTGGCCAATGTCCACGACCGTCTGAAGCCGATATTGGCCTCGTTTAAGCCGCCCTGCGATCCCGGGAAGGGTTAGTCGTCGGTAACATATTAGAGGGCCACTAGCCCCCATAACCTTGAGTTTCGTGGGAAAATAGTGGAGCAGGCATTGGCGTTGCAGACGAACGAAGCGCAGCAATTTTCGGCAATCAAAATCTTGCATCCCGGCAACAAGGGGAGAGAATCCATGAAATTGATCGAAGGCTTCGACAGCAACTATCGCTACATTCTGGTCGCCGCCCGGCGCGCCCGCCAACTACAATCCGGAGCTCCGCCGGTGGTTCAAACCAACTCTCGCAAACCTTGCCGCATCGCGCAGGACGAAATCCGCGCGGGCAAGGTGAAGTGGGAAATTCCCGAGACTCGCAGCGCGGCCGAGCAGGCCGCCGAAGTTCTGGACAAGGCCTTCGGAGACGCCTAGGCGCGTTTTGTCAGGACACACATGAAGGTGGCTCTAGGCGTGACGGGCGGCATTGCGGCGTACAAGGCGGCAGAGATTGTGCGCCTGCTGCAAGACCGCGGCATTCGCGTGCAGGTCATCATGACGCGCGCGGCCCAGGAGTTTGTTCGCCCGCTCACCTTCGCTGCGCTCTCCGGAGAAAAGGTGATTACCGGAATGTTCTCGCCCGGCGAAGAGCACGCCGCCAACCCTGATTCCCCGAATATCGATTCCGCCATCGAGCACATTGCCGTCGCGCAGTCGATTGACGCGTTGTTGGTTGCTCCTGCAACCGCCGACGTTCTGGCGCAGTTCGCGCAGGGCACTGCCAGCGACTTTCTCACCACGCTTTATCTCGCTACTACGGCTCCGGTCGTGGTGGCGCCGGCGATGAACGTGAACATGTGGAATCATCCCGCGACCCAGGCCAATCTGGAGATCCTTCGCCAGCGCGGGGTGAAGATCGTCGAACCCGGCTCTGGATATTTGGCCTGTGGCATGACGGGCTCCGGAAGACTGGCCGAGAATGAAGTGATTGTGGCGGCAGCTCTCGAGGCGCTAGGCACGTCACAGAATCTAGCTGGTGAAACCGTGCTGATCACCGCCGGGCCGACGCGGGAAAAGGTCGACCCTGCGCGCTACCTGACCAACCGATCCAGCGGACGCATGGGTTACGCCATGGCCGAAGCTGCGCTGCGGCGCGGCGCTCGCGTACTGCTGGTCAGTGGACCGACAGCGCTGACGCCGCCGGGAGCGGCTGAACTCACTCGCGTGGAATCAGCTGAGCAGATGCGCGAGGCTGTGCTCAACCTCTTGCCGCAGGCCACCATCGTCATCAAAACTGCGGCTGTATCCGATTACCGTGCGAAGTCAGCGTCTCTGCAGAAAATAAAGCGCAAAGGTCCGGTTACGCTTGAACTCGAACCTACAGCCGATATTCTCCAGGAAATTTCTTTCCGTAGACAGTCGCAGATTGTCGTTGGTTTTGCCGCGGAAACGGAGAACGTCCTCGAAAACGCCCGCCAGAAGCTTGCGGCCAAGCACCTCGACGCCATCGTGGTCAACGATGTTTCCCGCGAAGGCGTTGGTTTTGACTCCGATCGCAACGAAGTGACCATCATCACCCACGACCAGATCGTCGAGGTTCCAGAGACTACCAAGTGGGAAGTGGCGCAGCGCGTCCTCGACCAGGTGGTCCACCTGCTGCAGCGGCGCAAGTCGGTGAAAGCCTGACGAGAAATCGCGCTGCTGCGTTCGATCCTCCGCTAGCGTACAATTCCGTCGAACTTCTCTTTTCTCTCAGGAGTGTGCGATGACCCAGAAAGTTATCGAAGTGATTGGAACCTCGAAGGAAAGCTTCGCCAAAGCGGCGAAGAACGCGGTGGCCGAGGCGGCGAAGACCGTGCGCGGAATCAAGTGGGCGCATGTGGATTCGTTCGACATGCACCTTGAGGGAGCAAAGGTGTTGCATTATCGCGCGACGACGAAGATTTATTTTGATGTGGAGCACTGAGGAAGTGGCTCGCACACTTGACCCGGAACTGCGGCGCGCTCTTGCCGAACGCGTCCGCTACTGTCACGAGCTGGGTATTTACGATTTCTACCGGCGCGAAACAGCTCCGGTTGCCGTCGAGGACGTTTCGGTATCCTTGTCTCCAACTCAGTCAGAACTGCGAGAGGAAATGTCCGCCAGAAAATCTGCCGTCGTCTCCGTAATCGCCGAACACAATATTTTAGAGATCGTGACGCCGAAGCCGGAGTATGGTGTGGTCGATCCGGCCGCAGCGCTCAAGCTGATTCGCGAAGATCTCGGCGATTGCACTCGCTGCAAACTGCACAAGCAGGGCCGCAAGCAGATCGTTTTCGGCGTGGGTAATCCGCGTGCTGAGCTGATGTTCGTGGGTGAAGGTCCGGGCGCCGACGAAGACGCGCAGGGCGAGCCCTTCGTTGGCCGCGCCGGCCAGTTGCTGAACAACATGATCAAGGCGATGGGCCTGCGGCGCGAAGATGTGTACATCGCAAATGTGGTCAAGTGCCGGCCGCCGGGCAACCGCACGCCCGAGCCCGACGAGTGCGAGACCTGCTCTCCGTTTCTTATGCGGCAAATCGCGGTAATCAAGCCCAAAGTCGTTGTTGCTCTCGGAGCGACGGCAGCGAAGAATCTGCTGGCTATGAATTCATCTCTCGGCGAATTGCGCGGCCGCTTTTATGACTTCAAGCCTGCGGGCGTTCACACCAGCGATCCCTCGTGGCCGGGCGCACGTCTTGCCGTTACCTATCACCCCGCATACTTGCTGCGCGATCCGCGTCAGAAGGGCGAGGCGTGGAAGGACCTGCAGATGGTGATGAAGTATCTGGGGATCGAGCCGCCGAAAAAAGCTGTCGAGTAGCCGAGCAACGTCTGTCATCCCGAGCAGCGCGATGGATTTTGGTTCTTGCGCACGCCACAAGTGCTGCCGCTTCCGGCGGACGCCAGGATCCCTCGTTTCGCTCGGGATGGCGGCACGTGATGCCGCATCTACGCTGGGTTATCCTTCCAACTAATGTCCGAATTCTGTGACGTTGCCTTGCCCGTGCCGCTCGCCATGGTTTTCACCTACCGTGTTTCCGCCGAGCTCACTCCGGTGGTCGGAGGACGCGTACTTGTGCCCTTCCGTCAGCAGCGCCTCACAGGCATTGTGGTGGAACTGCACGATCGCAAGCCATCGGTCAAAACGAAATCCATTCTGAGTGTGCTCGATGCCACACCCGTGTTCGATGAGCAACTGCTGCGGCTCGGCCGCTGGATCGCCGATTATTATCTCGCTCCGCTCGGCGAAGTCTTCCGCACCATGCTGCCGTTGAACGCGGAATTCAAGCGCGCCGTTGCTTACCGCATCACCAAAGAGGGCCGGATGGCGCTGCATCTGGCCGGTATGTCGGGATCGTCTGCGCGGTCGCGGCGCACTCCTGAGGAACAAGCCGCCGAATTTCGCGTGCTGGATTACCTTGCCGTCCAAGAGGCTGTTCCGGGAGCGTCCGCTCAGATTCGCGGAGAAAGCCTGCGTTCGGCCACGCGCGTCTCCAGGTTGATCCTGACCGGAATGGTGCGAAAGAAGTGGCTGGTGCGTGAAGACGTCTCCGCCGTGCGCGACGCCACGCGAACAGTCAAGCTCGCGCTGCTCAAATCCGCCGACGGAAAACTCAACGACAATCAACGACTGCTGGTTGAAACCCTGGCCGCGTCCGGAGGACGGGTTCCCACAGAAACGCTGCCAGCGCTCGCGATCCCGCGAACGACTCTGGGCACGCTGGTCAGGCGCGGCCTTGTCGAGATCATCGAGGAGCCTGCAACCTTCGCCGTCTCGCGCAGCAAACCGCGGCCGTCGCCCTTTGCCTTCGATCTGAATTCAGCCCAGCAATCTGCACTGAATCGACTGCGCGAAGCGGTCGACGGTCGCAAGTTTTCCGGCCTCCTGTTGCATGGCGTTACCGGCTCGGGAAAAACTGCCGTTTACCTCGCGGGCATGCGCGCGGTGCTCGAGGCCGGACGTTCCGCTATCCTTCTAGTCCCCGAAATCGGCCTCACGCCTGCGGTTGCCGCCGATCTGCACCAGATCTTCGGGGACGAAGTCGCCATCCTGCACTCCGCACTTTCCGACAAGGAGCGCGCCCAGCAGTGGCATCGCATCAAGAGCGGTGACGCGCGCATGGTTGTCGGCACTCGTTCGGCCATCTTCGCCCCGGTTGCCGATCTCGCGCTGATCATCGTCGACGAAGAACATGATTCCTCGTACAAGCAAGAGGAGACGCCGCGCTATCACGCGCGCGATGTTGCCGTGGTGCGCGCCAAGATGGCAAACGCCGCCGTGGTCCTGGGTTCGGCGACGCCATCGCTGGAGTCATACTTCAACGCCAGGAAAAATAAGTACTCGCTGGTGGAGTTGCCCGATCGCGTAGAGCAGCGCCCTTTGCCGGAGGTAGAGATCATCGACATGAGGCAGGAATTCCAGGAGACCGGCCACGAGCAGGTGATCTCGCGAAAGCTGGCCGCGGAGATCAAAGAGCGGTTCGATCGCAAAGAGCAAGTCATGGTGCTGCTCAATCGCCGCGGATATTCCCCTGTGGTGCTGTGCCGCACCTGCGGCAAAACCCTGGAATGCCAGAACTGCGCCATCGCCCTCACACACCACAAACGTGAGCACAAGATGATCTGCCACTACTGTGGCTACACCGCGCCCGTGCCCAAAGCCTGCGTTCATTGCGGCAGCGAGTATGTGTATTTCCTCGGCACCGGCTCGGAAAAGCTGGAAGAGTTGCTGCACGGCATGTTTCCGCGGGCGCGCATTGCCCGTCTCGATCGCGATACCGTCCGCGGACATGAAGATTTCGAGCGCACGCTAAACGCGCTGAGCGAAGGTGAACTCGATTTGCTCGTCGGCACCCAGATGATTGCCAAGGGACACGACATTCACGGCGTCACCCTGGTCGGCGTGATCGGCGCAGACGGCGCGCTCGGACTGCCGGACTTCCGCGCCGCGGAACGGACCTTCCAACTGCTCACCCAGGTTGCCGGGCGCGCCGGGCGCGGTCAGTCTCCCGGCAAAGTGATTCTGCAAACTTATTTTCAGGATCACTATGCCGTGCAATATGCGGCTCGTCACGATTTCGCAGGATTCTACGACAAGGAATTGCGCTTCCGCAGTTGGATGCACTATCCGCCATATTCCGCGCTGGCGAATGTTCTAATCCGCAGCAACAAGCTTGATGAAGCTCTCGAGTGGTCGGGCACGCTGGGAAAGTGGTTTGAGCAAAATCGCCATGAGGGCGTCCGCGTGCTCGGGCCCGCTGCGGCGCCGATCATGCGTCTGAAACGCGAGTACCGCTATCACTTTGTGCTGAAATCGCCCAGCCGCGAAAAGCTGCACTTGACCCTGCGCGCCATACTGGCCTATGCAGCCCAGCGGAAGATTCCGCGCACGCAAGTGATTGTAGATGTAGACGCACTGTGGCTGATGTGAGAAATGAAACACGCCGCCGAGGCCTCAATCGACTTACTTCCCGCCGACCGCTCCCCGAATGACCACCACCGAGGCTGCCGGCAGATCGTACGTCGTGCCCTTTTCTGCGGTCAGCCTAGTATGAAGAATCGGCCCGTCGGGATCTGCTGAGCCCCGGGTCGTGGCCACGATCGTAGCCTGCCCGGCATTTTCCGCGTGAGCCATGAAGCGCATCTGTGCCGGATGCCACTGATACTGTGCGCTGCCGAAAGTTGAAACCTCCACTGGCCCGGTGAAGGTGCCGCCTTTATCCGCGGCTCCCTCAAACGCAATCCGAACCCGGTGCGCATTCTGCTGGTCTCGATTCACCGCCATCACCGCCCATTTTCCATCGGGACGCTTCACGGCATATGCCGTCACCAACTCATGGCCCGCGCCGTCTTCCACATCGCTCTTCGCGGCAAATACCTGATGTTCGCCGCCGGCGGACTGCGTCCACTCCAGGTTGATCAACTGCGCCACAAAAAACTGCGCCAGCGGTTGCTGAATCTGGTAGTTGGCGTCGATGGTGAACATTCCAAATGTTCCTGGGGACCCGTTGCATCCCGGTTCCATCTGCAGCGGAAGATAGTGGAAGAAGTAAACTGCATTTCCTCCTGAGTTCAGGAACGATCCAATGTAGTCAGCGAGCCAAATCCCGGCGAAAATATCCTGATAAGTTTCGCTCGCGCCCGATGAAAGATTTCCCTCCGTGACGAACATCGGCATATTCGCCGGAACGCCATCCTCATGCCACGTCTGCATGATGTGGCTCACCAACTCGGGCTCCTCATAGAGCACGCCCCACGGCGTCCGGCACGGGTCGTAGGGATAATGCTCGAACGAGAAAAACGCCAGATCGTTCAATCTTCCGTGCTGCTTCAGATAATCTATGAACCGCACCGTCCACGAAACTTTTCCATTTGCATCCGGCCAGGTTTCGATGTCCCTGTTGACTCCCTGAAACGACGGCCCACCCAGCCTCAACGCCGGATCAATGCGATGAATCGCTGTGGCCCACTGCAGGTAGAGTGCGGCATAGTCTTCCGGCAGCATGTACTGGCCGTCGGCCTCCTCGCCCATTTCGACGTAAGAAATCGGATACCCGCGCGCCTTGAGATACGCGATCTCAGCCGCGGCACTGTCGGGAGTGTCATACAGCATCGCGACCGGCACCATCGCCGGCAACCCGCGCGTCACTCCACTGGTAAAGAACAGATCGAACCCCACCTGCGCCTGCTTGGTCGATCCCAGATCTGACGCCTGATGCCACGGATCGACTGACGAACAATAAGTCGTAGTCTGCTCCTGATCTGCTGTGTGCCGCAGAATGTCGTGAAACTCGCCGTCTTCGGTGGTTGTGCCGAGGTAAAGTTCGCGAACGGTGTAGCCCACGCAATCGCGCGGATCGTTACTGCGCGCATCATTATTGTTTGATTTCGTGCCATCCGCTCCGCAGGTGTTCGAAGACTCGGTCATCCAGATCCGCACAAATCTCACGGCCACGGGACTTTCGTTCAAGCGAATGGTCTCGACGCCGCCTTTTCCCTCCGTAACCGCACCCTGCGCAAATGTCTGCCAGATTCCCAGTATCGGGGAATGGATGGGATCCCCGCCCGTCCAGTACTGGACTTCATAGCGCCTGGCGTAAGGTTCTCCCCATGCAATCCGAATACTGTTCACCTGCTGCGCCTGCGCCAGGTCCATCACCACCCATTGCGGATGCAGAGCATCGCTCTCGCCGGTGAAGTGCTGCGTAAGATACGGATTACTTTTCCAGAAAGTGTTGACATCTCCATCCGTCAGCCGCGAGAAGCCCACACTATCGGTACCGTCGTTCCGCGTAAATCCGCGGCGCGGCAGTCCATATCCGTAGGAGTAGCGCAGCATTTCTGTCGGAGTGGACGAGCCGGTGAAATATCCTTTGCCGCTCGCATCGCTCCCCTCGCTCCAAGTCCCCTGCGGATTCCAGTGCCACGCTTCAACTGCAAGTTCCGTGTTCTGACGGTAAGTGACCGGTTGCCAGCCAGAGGCCAGAGTCTTTTCGAGCGTTGGCGGCTGCAGATCTTTGTCGATCGCGTCGACCGCGATGCGGTCCACGCCTGCCCCCAGCGTTTCTTTGGGTACGAAATGGTTCGTGGGATGCGAGATGTCGATCGAGATGGTTTGACTGACGGTGGAAAGCGCAAACACAAGAGTCCCGGCGAGAACGGCGGTTAGTTTTTTCAAGGCAGAAGAACCTCCGATCGTTAATTAAAACGATTGAATAAGGGAGTATACGAAAGAAGAGGCTGCATGGGCGTTGAACGTCCCGGAAGTCATCCGCACGAGAATGCTACCGCTGCCGAAGCTGTTGCACAAACTCGGGCAGAGAGGCGTGGGCAAAAGGCGCCGGGGTCAGCGTGAGCACGAGCATCAGCAATGCAAGTACGGCGAGCCAGGTTCGTCCCCCAGAAACTCGTGGCCACTCCGCAACCTGTGGATGACGCAGGCTGCTGATTTGCAGAAGAATCGCCCACAGTAACCATCCCATCCACAAATAGTAGGCCATGGGCAGAAGAATCAGGATCGTCAGCCGCGAGACCAGCTTATGCGCCCGCGGCAAAATCGAAAAAACAATGTGTCCGCCGTCGAGCTGTCCGCCCGGCAACAAGTTGAGCGAAGTAGCGAACATTCCCACCCATGCCGCGATTGCCACCGGATGCAGCAGCACGCGATTCAAGGGCAAGGCTGCCGGTCCGCGCAGCACATTCATCGACGCCAGCAGTCGATGCATCCACTGAAAAACTAAGGGGTATCCGAGGTCATACTCCGCCGGGCCGAAGGCGGGTTGAGCCGGCCTCGACCAGCCGAGCGACACTAGGAGCATAACGAGCGCCACGACGAACCCGGCGATGGGCCCGGCAATTCCTATATCGAAGAGCGCCGTGCGCGAGCGAATCCGCGAGCGAATCACAATCACCGCGCCCATAGTCCCGATTAGCGTCGGCATCGGGATGAAGAAGGGCAGAGTGGCGTAAACACCGTAGCGCCGGCAGAATAAATAGTGACCCATTTCGTGAGCCATGAAGAACAGCATCAATGTGGCCATGAAGGGCAAGCCACCGAGTAGGCGCGCGGGATGCGACAACATCCACCCTGCGGGAAAATAAGGCACCGAATCATCGCCGATAGAAAGTGCCGGCTGGCCATGCTGAAAGTTGTATTGCATGCGCGCGCCCATCACCAGCGTGGTGAAGCAGGTCGCGAGTAGCAGCAACGCATGCAGCCAGTATCTCTGCCGCGGCGGACGCGGAGCATATAGCGGCATCGGTCGCAGGTATTCGACGGTGGAAGAAGCTATTGGAGGAGTAGGTTCCGACATGCGATTCTTCGGCCTCGCGATTCCATTGAGGCCTTTCTTTAGATGCTACTACGAGAAGCAGTACCCAGTACCGACTGCCGAGAAGGCACAGGCCCGAACCGGGAGCTGGGAAGAGAAATTAAAGATCAGATAAAAGCTGGCGAATATTCAGGCGGCGGCTCGAACGGGTCTTCCTCGGTACCAGGTACCAGGCACTGCCTTCAGTCAATCGACTGCAATTCTTTTCCCGGCTTGAAGCGCACCGCTTTGCCGGGAGGAATCGACACTTCAGCTCCAGTGCGCGGATTACGTCCGATGCCGGTCTTGCGCGGGCGCACGTTGAACACGCCAAATCCCCGCAACTCAATACGATTGCCGTGGGCCAGCGCTTTCTTCATGCTCTCAAAAACGGTTTCCACCGCCAACTCGGCCTTGGTCTTGGTGATGCCGGTTCTCGCTACTACTTCGTTGATAATATCGAGCTTGATCACGAACGGCTCCCGGACGGGGTGTGAGAATCATTCCTCAAGTGATTGATGCTATGGGAGATAACGGAGATTGTCAACGGGAGCATCAGTTCCGTAAACTGGCGGTCCGCGGGCTCGTATCACATCCGGTTCCTCCATTCCGACGAAGCCCGCGAATCCACTAGCTACGCCGACTTCAATGGCGGGTACCAGTCGCAACAGAAAATTGTGCTAACTAAACTGTAGCTGATCGTCTATCTCTCATCTCTGTCTATCGTCTATCTTTTATCTTTCATCTCTAAAGACAGCCAAGGTGGAACATGAGGCAGTCCGGATGCCGGGCGCTACTGCTGTTCATGACGGCAGCGAGCGCTGCTGCACAAACGCCGACCACCCCTGTGGCCCTATCTGCCGATCTTTCGCGCTACTACTTCAAAACTCCCGCGGAAGAAGTTGCCGCGCGCGCCGAGTTGAATGCGGCGATCGATCAGATGGCCAAGTTCAAGGGACAACTAAACTCCGCGCCTCAACTGCTGGGCGTCTTGCGCCAGCATGATGTCGTTCAAAAGCTTTTCGCGAAGCATGAGCGCTACCTGCACTTGCGCTGTGCCATCAATCGCAAAGACATTTCGTGCGATGCGGATAAAGCGCTTGAATCCGAAGTGGACGCCAAAACTGCGTTTCTCGATCCCGAAATCCTGGCTATCCCTGAGGATCACGTGCGCGTGTTCCTGAAGGAAGAACCGGCGCTGGCGGAATATGATTTCGCGCTCTCCGGCATACGGCGCCACCGCCCGTACCTGCTGCCGGAAACGGAGCAGGCGTTGCTCGACCAATTTCAGCCGCAAATCGGCGACTGGCAATTCGATTTGTACCAACAGATCGTGGCTGGCATTTCGTTTGGAACGGTGCAAACGTCTTCAGGGCAGCTCGACGTAATCCGGCAGCGAAACCTGATTGCCACAGAGCCGGACGGGCGGGTGCGCGAAGAGGGATACAAGCGCCGGCTCGCAGGATTCGCCAGCCAACGCAACCTGCTCGCTTTCGCGCTCATTCACACCGTCCAGGCGCAGAACCTATTCGCGAAAGCGCACCATTATGCGGACGCGCCAGCCCGTAAGTACGACGACTTATATTTCAAACCGGAGGAGACACGCAGCCTGCTCGCCTCGATGGCGCGACACGGAAACGCTGCCATGCGCTATGAGACGATTCGGTCGCAGGATGTCGAACGAAGCTACCATCAGCCGGCGCGGGCATGGGACATGTCGGCTCCGGATCCCGGATCTACCCCTCCCATCACTTCGCTGTCGGAGGCTCGAACTCTCTTTCACGAAGCCTTTGCCGGGCTTGGACGGGAGTATCAAACCGAATTTGATGCCTTGCTCGATCCCTCGAACGGCCGTGCCGACATTTTGCCGGGAGGCGCCGCCAACCGCTACGGAGGAGGTTTTTCCGTCGGATCTCCAGGGACCACCAGCATGTTGTTCTATGGCCGCTACGATGGAATCTTTAAAGACCTCTCTGTAATTGCGCATGAAGGCGGACATGCGGTCCATCGTCAGCTGATGACTGAAAACGGCGTTTCGCCGTCTTACGCGCAGGGCCCGAACTTCCTCTTCGAGTCATTTGCGGAGTTCAACGAGTTAGTGCTGGCCGACTTCATGGCTGAGCACGCCCAGAATCCGCAACTGCAACGTTACTATCGCCAACGCTGGATGAATGTCAAGGGGCTCGACGCTTTCTACGGCGCGCAGGATGCCTTGCTCGAGCAAGCTATCTACGACGGTGTTTCGGCCGGCACGATTCGCAATGCCGACGACCTGGATGCCCTGAGCTTGAAGATCGATGCTCAGTTCTCCCGGTTCCCGGCTTCAACGCCCGAAATGCGCACTCGTTGGGCGACAGTCTCTCTTATGTTTGAAGATCCGCTCTACGACGTGAATTATATGTACGGAGGACTGCTTGCGCTCAAGTATTACCAGCTTTACACGGCCAGGCGCGAGTGGTTTGTGCCGCGTTATATTGCCCTTCTGAAGAATGGTTTCAATCAACCGCCCGCGGAATTACTCAACCAGTCTCTGGGTATCGATCTTTCGGGGCCGGCTTTGTTGAACGACGATCTGGAGCTTTTGAATCGTCGGTTGGACCAAATGGAAGCGAGCCCTGGGGGAGGGTGACAGGCGTTGGGGCGTCAGTCACGAACGTCTTATCGAGGCGTCTAGCGCCCGTTCTCTTCTTCCTTGAACATGTACTTGATGGCGGGCTTGTAAATCATCAGGTTCGGCTGTCCATCTTCGCGGATCACCTTGATGCAGGTCTTGTCGTACCACTCGATGACGCCGTGTATTTCCTCGCCGTCGCGCAGCACGATCACCATCGGTGTTCGAGACTGCATTTGTTTCTGATAATAAAAGTTCTCGGCGTTGGTCTGCTCCGGCGGCGCGGCCTTGCGTACACCCCCGGGGCCCATCGCGCGGTCGCCGCGGTCTCCCCGTTCAAAGCCCCGCTCCGGCCGGTCGTGGCGCTCGGGCCGGTCCCGGCGTTCCATGACCTGCGGATGGCTGGAGTAGTGGTTCCCGTGGTTGTTGTGATCCGGGCGCGGCAGCGCCGGTCGGATCAGCTTACGGTTGGCAAAATTCTCCTCGTTCCCTGACGGCTGGGCGGGAATCGAGTCCATGATTTCCTTCATAGTGGCGCTACCCCGCACGCGCATTCGCGCAGACTGCACTATTAGTGGGCCCTGAAAAAGTATTTACGAAGGCGTGAAATTTCACCTACCGTAACACAGGAACCCTCCTGTGACAATGCCACCATCGTGCCCCCTGCGAGCATAGCGCCAAATCTTGCACATCCTGTGAACATGACCTCGAAACATATCTCTATCGGGCATTCGATAAATCCACTCCTCTGCGTTCCCGTCCACCTCCGGTGACCACGGCCACCAGCGCCGCAACCAGCAGAAGTGTCCAGGCGAGCACCGGCGCGAATGCTCCACCGTAGCGTTGCTCGGCGAGCTTGGATTGCACGACCCCGTTGCGGGAGGAGAGGAGGTTTCCCAGTTGATACGCGAACCCCGGGAAAGTTCCGCGTACCGCAGGCGGCGAAAGTTCATTCAGATGCGCGGGTATCACTCCCCACGCGCCCTGCACCATGAATTGCATCAGAAAGCCGCCCAGCGCCAGCATGGGAACGGTATGCGAGTACGCCCAGAGTGGAATGACCGGAATGGACAACAGCGCCGCGGTCACAATCGCCCTCCGCCGCCCGACTTTTTCCGACCATGTTCCGAAAATGATTCCTCCCAGCAGCGCGCCAATGTTGGCGATCACCGCGATCAACCCCACGACCTGCGGCGCAAATTTGTGGTCCTTCGTCAGGAACGTCGGATACAGATCCTGGCTCCCATGGCTGAACGAATTGAAGGCAAACATCAGCAGAACCAGGAAGGCAAAAGTCCCCAGATACGTCATGATGTCCTTGCCCGGCTGGCTCTCTGCCTTTCTCGCTACGCGTCCTTGTTCCCAGGCCGGAGACTCATTCACTGTCGTGCGAATGTAAATCACCAGAAACGCCGGGAGCGCACCGATCACAAACATCCCGCGCCAGCCCACGAAGCGGAACGCCGTCCCGAACACTAGGGCCGCGATCAGATAACCCACCGCATAGCCTTCCTGCAGCAATCCGGAGAAGAACCCTCGTCCTTCCGCCGGCAATGTTTCGAACGCCAAAGCCGCGCCCACGCCCCACTCTCCTCCCATCGCAATTCCGAACAAGGCCCGCGTGATCAGAAACACTTTCAAGGAAGGAGAAAACGCCGATGACAGCTCAAACACCGAATACGCGATAATGTCCACCATCAGTGTGGGGCGCCGTCCGAACCGGTCCGCCATCATTCCAAAAAGAAAGGCGCCCACCGGACGAAACGCCAGAGTGATGAAAATCGCTTCCGTAACCTCAGAAACCTTCGCGTGGAATTGCGTGGCAATCGCGCTGACGCAGAAGGTCAGAATAAAGAAATCAAACGCGTCCAGCGACCAGCCCAGAAAGCAGGCGACGAACGTATTCCGCTGCACCGGCGTAAGCCTGCGAAAATGGCCGATGAATTCCATGCAAGTTGCCTCCGCGTAATTCCGTACCCTCTGAAACGTCCTGCGGATGCTAGCATAGGTTTTTCAATCAGCAATCAAGATTAAACAAATCATCTACTCCATGCCCGATCTCGACCCTCCTCAACGCCAGGCGCCCGATTCGCTCATGCTCACCGGTTTCTGGTATCGCGCCTTGCCTGCCGATCAAATCCGTCGCAATCAGCTTCACAAAGCCACGCTGCTTGAGATTCCTCTCGTTATCGGACGCGACCCCCAGAAAAAGCCCTTCGCGCTCCGCGACGCCTGTCCCCACCGCGGCATGCCGCTAAGTTGTGGCCGGTTCGACGGAGAAAATGTCGAGTGCTCCTATCACGGCTGGCGATTCGACGCTCACAACGGCCAGTGCGAGCTTATCCCCTCACTCACCGCCGACCAGAATTTGAAAGTCGACCGCATTTACGCCGGCAGCTACCCCTGTGAAGAGCAGGATGATTTCATTTGGGTTTACCTTCCGGACCCCGGCCCGCCGGGCGCAGGATTCGGCGCCAGAGAAGAGGCTCCGGATGCCGCGCCGCTGATCGAGAAATTTAGCAACCGATACAAACTCGCCTATCTCACCGCCGACATGCCCGTCAGCATCGATCACGGCATCATCGGACTCATGGATCCCGCCCACGGGCCGTTCGTGCATCAGGCCTGGTGGTGGCGCAGCCGCCACAGCATCCACGAGAAGAAAAAAGACTTCGAGCCCATCCCCAACGGATTCCGCATGAGCGCGCACACCCCCAGTTCGAACTCCGCGCCCTACAAGATTCTACGGCTCTACGCCGCCGCGGATTCCATCACCACCACCATCGACTTCGTTCTGCCCAACCTGCGCAAAGAAATCATCCGGGCAGGGAAGTACTGGTTTTCATCGCTCACCACCGTGACGCCCATCACCCGCAATCAATGCCGCATTGACGTCGTCGCGGCCTGGAACATCTTCCGCTGGATGCCCTTCGGCCCCGATCTGCTCAAGTTCGTCTTCGCAAAATTTGTCGAGCAGGACCGTCGCACCATGGAACTGCAAGCTGAAGGCTTGAAGCACAATCCGCATCTCATGCTGATCGACGACGCCGACCGCCCCGCAAAATGGTATTTCCAGTTAAAAGCAGCTCATCTCGAAGCGAAACGCACCGGCACGGAAATGAAGCACCCGATGCCCGGCCCGGTGACGCTGAAGTGGAGAAGCTGAGTGTGAGGGTCAGTGTAGCGCGGGCGCCCCCGCCCGCGAATGCCAGTGTCTGATACGAAGCTCGGGCCCGAATCTATTCGCCGCCCACCAGCCACTCCAGCGCCTCCTCGCGCGTCCTAAAAGAGGGTAGCTCACGTTGCGAAAAGCTCTTGAAGTGCTCGTAAAACACGTGCGGCAAACTCTCCGTCCCCACCCATGCTGACCGCTTCACATACGGACGATCAAGTACGAGAACTTCCTTAATACGCGTGGCAACTTGCTTGTCGACCTCCGCGCCGGTGACATCCACGAACGTGAGAACAGATCCAGGGGCGTGCCGCGCGATGTCGGCGCGAATCAGGTCAAGCAGCACCAGTAGTTCCTTCGCATTGCAATGCGTCAAGTCAATCGAGTAGACGGCATGACCTTTATGCTTGATGAAGCGCAGCCGCTCTTCGAGGGACCCATTGTTTGTACTCATGCCAGTAACGACCCCACGACGGCGTACGCCCCGTCCAGCGCTGCATCCAGCGCGCCGGCATCCTTTCCGCCAGCCTCAGCCAGGTCGGGACGCCCTCCGCCCTTCCCTCCAACTTTCTGTGCCACCGGACCAATCACCTTGCCCGCCTGCACCCGGCCGGTCAAATCTTTTGTGACGCCCACGATCAGCGACACGCTGCCATTCGAAGCCGAACCCAGCACCACCACCCCCGAGCCGATTTTGTCGCGCAGTTGATCCACCAGAGTGCGAAGCTGCGCGCGTTCCAGATTATCCACGCGGTGCGCCAGCACCTTCACACCCTTAACATCTTTGACGCGATCGCCAATGTTCGCCGTGCTGACCGATGCCGAAGCCGACTTCATCCGTGCCTGATCGAGTTCGCGGTTGAGACGCTTGATCTCGGCGTCTTTCATCTTGAACTCCTCATGCAAGGCAGCGGCTACTCGCCAATGGCTTTCAAGTGTGAATTGTTTTATGGAGCCCTCCACTTCCTCGATTTTCGGAGAAAGTCCCTTTCCGTCCGCCACGATCCACTTGCGGGCCTCTTGCTCGGTGGCGTATGCCTCGCGGAAATGTTCCAGGGATCCCTCCCCGGTAATAGCTTCCACTCTCCGCACCCCCGACGAAACGCTGCCCTCCTTCAAAATCTTGATCAGCCCAATCTCACCCGTAGCACCGGTGTGAGTCCCGCCGCAAAGCTCAGTCGAGAAATCACCAATCCGCACCACGCGCACCTTGTCGCCATATTTCTCGCCAAACAAAGCCATAGCGTGATAGGTATTGATGGCCTCGTCGATGGGGACGTCAGTAATAGTCTCGACGATCTGATTGCGCAACACTTCCTTGTTGATGATGTCCTCAATATCCTGCAACTCTTCATCTTCCACGGCAGTGAAATGCGAAAAGTCAAAGCGCAAATGATTCGGCGCCACCAAAGACCCCGCCTGCTTCACATGTTTCCCCAAAACCTCGCGCAGCCCGGCATGAAGCAAATGCGTAGCCGTATGATTCCGCATGGTGGCCTCACGCACGTCGGCATTCACCACGGAGTCGACTCGATCGCCGACGCGAATCGCCTGTTTAGCGACAACCTGATGCGCCCGCACGCCCTGAATCGGCGAATAACATCCTGTAACCTCGGCAACAACAGTATTGTGATCATCTGAGTAAAACCATCCCCGGTCGCCCACCTGCCCGCCAGATTCGGCATAAAACGGCGTGTGATCAAGAATCACCTCGCCGGATTCCCCAGCCTTTAGTTCCCGCGCCCCCTGCCCGTTGTGGATGATGGCCAGCACCTCGCACCCATCCGAGCGAGTCTGCCGGTATCCTTCGAAGACCGATTTGGGGAGCTGCTGATAGACAGGGTTCGCAGTCTGCTTCGCGCCGCCCTTCCACGAGGCGCGAGCACGCGTCTTCTGCTCTTCCATCGCGTGGTCGAAACCAGGCTGATCGAAGGTGATGCCTTGGTCGCGCGCCGCATCCTGCATGAAGTCGAGCGGCATGCCGAAGGTGTCGTAAAGCTTAAAGGCCTCCGCGCCAGCGAGTTTGCCTTCCGAATTCCTGAGAAGTTCTTCGAGCTTTTCCAGTCCAATATCGAGCGTGTGCGCGAAGCGAACTTCCTCAACCTGCACGGTCTTGCACACGCGGTCGGCGGTCTCCCTCAGTTCCGGATACGCATCTCTCATGAGATCGCAGACAGCGAAGACCATCTCGTGCAGGAACGGCTTCGTCTGCCCCAGCAAGCGCCCATGCGTAATGGCGCGGCGGATGATTTTCCGCAGCACGTAACCGCGTCCTTCATTCGACGGCAGCACTCCATCCGAGATCAGAAACGTTGCCGCCCGCGAGTGATCCGCGATCACTCGCAGAGAGGCAGCCGACTTCGCCCTGGCTTCTTTCTCCAGTTCTTTCGTGAGCGATGTTCCCGTCAACTCTGCCGCCCGCCGGATCAGCGGTATAAACAGATCCGTGTCGTAATTCGAAATAACTCCCTGCAGCACCGCCGTGACCCGTTCCAACCCCATGCCCGTATCAATCGACGGCTTAGGCAGCGGACTCAGCTTCCCGCTCGAATCGCGATCAAACTGCATGAACACCAGATTCCAAATCTCCACATAGCGTCCACAATCGCAGGGGAAGTGGCACTCGGCATGTCCCTGCTCAGAAGCAGTCGGCCCCATGTCGTAATGAATTTCGCTGCAAGGTCCGCAGGGCCCGGTGTCGCCCATCTGCCAGAAATTATCTTTCAACCCCATCTCAAAAATGCGATCTTTGGGCACGCCCCGCCCCACCCACAGATCGTAGGCTTCGACATCGCGCTCCACGCCACCTTCGCCTTGGAAAATGGTCGCATACAGCTTGTCCTTATCGATCTCGAACCACTCCTTCGAAGTAATCAACTCCCACGCGTAGGAGATCGCATCTTTCTTGAAGTAATCACCAAAAGAAAAATTCCCCAGCATTTCAAAGAAAGTGTGATGCCGGTTCGTGAACCCGACATTCTCCAGATCGTTGTGCTTGCCGCCTGCGCGCACGCATTTCTGCGAAGTCGTGGCGCGGGAGTAGTCGCGCTTCTCCAGTCCAAGAAAAACGTCTTTGAACTGGTTCATGCCCGCGTTGGTAAACAGAAGCGTGGGATCATTCGCCGGAACCAAAGACGAAGAATGCACCTCCTTGTGCCCCTTCTGCACAAAGAAGTCGAGAAACTTGCGGCGAATTTCAGATCCAGTCAGCACGGTGTGGAAACAAAATATTCTAGCATCGGACGCGGGAGCCGATTCGAGGCGGACGCATGTGTAGATTCCCTCCCGCTTCGCTGAGGGCAGCACGTTCTCGCTTCGCTGCTTGGAGTGCGACAAATATAAAAAGGGATCGCACCCTGGCCCGTGCGACCCCGCGATGCATTTTACTCGCTAGTGCTACAGTTGCGGCGCGGGCTTATCCGCCGGCTTATCCTCGAGCTTCTCACCGACCTTCTTGATGCCATGCCCAGTATCCTCGGCGGCCTCCTTCACCTCGTGCCCAGTCTTGTCGGCAACCTTTTCAGTGCCCTTCGCGGTGTCTTTGGCCGCAACTTCGGTTGCATGGCCAGTCTTGTCGGCAGCTTTCTCGGTGCCTTTCGCAGTATCTTTGGCTGCTACTTTGGTCGCGTGCCCGGTATCATCGGCGCCCTTCTTCACATCCGTGGCCGCGTCCTGAGCCAGCAAAACCGGCACGGCGCTGAGCAACATGGCAGCGAACAGTGTCTTCAGACAGAAGTTCATAGCGTCCTCCAGGAAAACGGTCTTGGGATCGGTCTTGCAGTATGCAACATCCGAAAGGCTGTTGCCAAGTCCATCTTCCAGGTTAGATGCGCAGAAACACACAGAGGAAACGCTGCTCCCAGGGTCCGGGTTCCCGCAAGCGTTAGGCGCTCTCGCTCTCCAATTCGGTCAGGGTTTCCTCATCCACATCCCATTTCTTCAAGATGGAAAAGATGGTCTTGGTCCCAAACCCGCCCCGCGCCAGTTGCCTGAAAACGCGCGCCGCCGCCTTCTGATCCTTGGGTTTCACCAGCCGCTTTTTCCGCAAATACTCCCGAGCCTGCGTCTCTTCGCTCACCCCTTCGAAAGCCGCGTCTATAGCCTTGTCGATCACATCGCTGTGCATGCCCTTCGCCTTCAGATCGGTGACCACGCGCATTCGGCCAAACTTCTGGTTGTCCCGCCGCAGCGAAGAAAAATAAGCGGCGTAGTGCGAATCGTTCAAGTATCCGCGGTCCTTCAATCGCCGGACGATCAATTCCACCAGCGTCTGACCGTACTCCGTATCGACCTCCACCCGCATCCGCAGCAACCGCTTCAACTCCGCCACCGTCCGCATGCGCCGCGCCAGTGCCCCAACGGCGTATTCGTACAACTCATCTTCGGTGTAGAACCTTCTCTTGGGACGCGGGAATGCCATACCACTTACGATAGTCCACTTGAAGGCGGAAAAGAAGAACACTCGACCCAGCGGTGCGGGGTCAAAAAAGGGCGCGCTCTGCAGCGCCCCGCCCAAGGAGGAAAAAGAAAAGAAGCAAAATCGAAGCCCGAAGCCCGCTTTCTACCGTCCGCCGAATCCGGCAGACTGCATCGACTGCCGCGAAATGTCGGCGGTCGAAGCAATGCCCTGCATGCGCAGCTTGAAGTCGTCGGCGTTGGAAGCGTTCTCCAGCGCGGTTTCGTAGTTCACCAGCCCGGCCTGGAACAAATCCCACAATGACTGATCGAACGTCTGCATGCCGTATTGCGACGTGCCGGCCGCAATTGCGTCGCGCACCGACCGCGTCTTTTCCGGCACCAGAACGCATTCCCGGATGAACGCCGTATTGATCATCACTTCAACCGCGGGCACGCGCCCGTCAGTATCGCAGCGCCTCACCAATCTTTGGCTCACAATTGCCCGCAGCACCGCCGCCAACTGCAGCCGAATCTGTTTCTGCTCGGGCGGCGGGAAGATCGAAATTACGCGGTTGATGGTTTCCACCGCGTCCAGCGTATGCAGCGTCGAGAACACCATGTGTCCGGTTTCCGCCGCGTGCAGCGCCGTCTGAATCGTTTCCAGATCGCGCATTTCGCCCACCAGAATCACGTCCGGATCCTGACGCAAAGAAGCCCGCAACGCCGCGCTGAACGAAGGTGTGTCCACCCCAATCTCGCGCTGATTCACGTAGCCCTTCTTGTCGCGATGCAGAAATTCGATGGGGTCTTCGATAGTAATAATGTGTTCGGCCCGCGTCGAGTTCACCCGGTCCACCATCGCAGCCAGCGTGGTCGATTTACCCGAGCCGGTCACGCCCGTCACCAGCACCAGCCCGCGCGGCATTTCGCAAATCTGCTCGACAACCTTGGGCAGGAACAACTCATCCAGCGCGCGAATCTTGGTGGGAATAACGCGCAGCACCAGTCCAACATTCCCGCGCTGCTGAAAGATGTTCACACGGAACCGTCCCAGCCCGGCGACGCCGTAGGCCATATCGATTTCCGTGGTCTCTTTGAACTTTTGTTTCTGCCGCGCCGACATCATGCTGAACGCCATGTTCAGCATGTCTTCCGCGCTCACCCGCGGCTGTTCCGTCAACGGCGCCAGTTCGCCGTCAATGCGCAGGTGCGGATAGTTCCCCACCTTCAAATGCAAGTCGGAAGCCCGCCGTTCCGTAGCAATCCGCAGCAGATCGTCAATATTCATTGAGGAGATTCCTGGGAGGCAGTCAGCCTCCAAGTTCTCCTTATCATCACTCGAATCGTCACCCTCCCCAAGATGACCTAGGTAACGACCGCGCGCCAGCATCTGGACAGCACCTTAAGTTTGGGAAAGGACGGACTTGGGAAGGTCACGACTCAGTAAGAAGCCACGCTGGCCAGTCTCGATGCGTGAGATCGCGATATTTCAACAATCATCCCTCAGGTAATAGAATCCCCTACAATCCCGGGTACGGTTTGCCCGCGATTGCAGGCCCGCGCAAGCCACTATCGGAGGTCCTCATGCCAAGCCTGAAAAAGAGCAAGCTAGAGCCGCGAACGGAACGACCGCGAATACCCGGCTACGGCATTAGCAAGAGCAAAACCGGCATCTTGCCTTGGAAATGGGCGGTGAAGACTCTGACGGATTCTCGCGAGTACTGGATCGTCACCGTGCGTTCCGATGGTCGGCCCCACGCCATGATCATCTGGGGCCTCTGGTTCGACGGTGCGTTTTGGTTCGGCACAGGCAGCAAGACCCAAAAGGCACGCAACCTGTCGAAAAATCCAAACTGTATCGTGGGCACTCAGAATGCGGCTGAAGCGGTGATTCTGGAAGGTGTCGCCGAACTGATCACAGACAAAGCTATCGCGAAGAAGTTAGAACCAGCATCGCTCAGCAAATATGGAATGAGCGGCGGTGACGGCTCCGAACCCCTCTACCGTGTTCGCCCAAGACGTGTATACGGCCTTATAGAAAAGACCTTCCCGAAAACCGCTACCCGTTGGATATTCGATTGAAGTCAGTGAGTGATGTCGCGATGTGAGGCCTACCCCTGGCAAGTCCTTCCGCACGCTATAATGCCGCACACATGTCTCTAGCCTCTGGCACAAAACTTGGCCCCTATGAAATCCAATCCCCGCTGGGCGCCGGCGGCATGGGCGAAGTGTATCGTGCGCGCGATACGCGCCTCGATCGGACGGTTGCGATCAAGGTTCTGCCTCACCGTCTTTCCTCCAATCCTGATCTGAAGCAGCGCTTCG
>Ga0209420_1000116_pt1 | contig 48918 bp, 38 predicted proteins | sample BlaSpr_A8_OM1_O1_FD_187972 | JGI IMG/M metagenome (GOLD analysis project Ga0209420, IMG submission 187972) | Forest soil microbial communities from Thunder Bay, Ontario, Canada - Black Spruce, Ontario site 2_A8_OM1_O1 (SPAdes) (version 2) | ecosystem: Environmental > Terrestrial > Soil > Boreal... | reverse complement strand
TGCAGCTCGTCCATGCCGCGCTGCCCATGCTCCGAGGCGGGTTCAAAAATTGTAGCCACTGCGCGCTGCACCACGCCTGCTTTCTTCGTCCGCAACAGAAGCAGTGCTAGGATTACCGCGACCGGATGCGCGGTTACGCAGGGGCCCGGTTGCAGTTCCGGAGGGGGAATTTGGCCGCGTTCCCGCTCCGTCCACAATGACCGCACGCAGGCTCCCGGTTCATTTTCTAACGACGCAGAGAGATCAATGATAGCGCTACCGGCATCGCGAGCATCTTTTCCGTTCGCCCGCGTGCTCTGTTCTTCCGAAGCGAAAAAAGTAAAATCAACATTCTCAAACTGCTCCGCCCGCACTCGCTGAATAAAGCTGATCTCGTCGCCCATGGCCTCAAGTTGGCCCATGGATTCCTCGTCATCGAGCAAACGGATGTCGGCCGCGGGGAAATTACGTTCATTTAGCATCTCCGCGACTTCTTTCCCCTTGAGCGAGGCGGCGCCCACAATCGCGGCCCGATATAGATTTCCGCGAGCTGGGAAGGGGGGCAAAGCAGACGGCGATTTGACGGAGTCGTTCATGACACCGGCGAAGCCTCTCTGTACGGCGGTGGTGGCGGACTGGGACGCCTGCGGAAAATCCATTGCAGCCGCCAGAAAATACCGGAGATCATGTAGAACAAAGCGATCACAAAAAGCATGAGGCGCGAAAAGAAAAAGATGGAAGCAAAAAGCGCAGCCAAAAAAAGAATCAGCCGAAAGGGATGGCGGGAATGGAAATCGATGTCCTTGAAGCTGTAAAAGCGCCACGTGCTCACCATCAGGTAGCCGACCGTGGTCACCATGGCAACCCAAGTCAGCGCTGTGTACCACGACACCAGGGGATTCCCCTCCGCGAAATGAACCACTGCAGCGATCACGCCCGCGCCCGCCGGGATGGGCATGCCGACAAAATATTTCTTTCCGGGACGACCGGGATTCGAGGGCTGCGGGTTGCTCGTGATGTTGAACCGTGCCAGGCGGCTCGCTCCCGCCATAAGAAACAAGAAACTGGCGATCGCTCCCAATTCGGTCAACTTGATATGCCACTCGGTCAGCAAGACAGTGGGCATCAGGTTAAATCCCCAACTCCATGCCAACATGGCGGGGGCCACACCGAACGCGATCACGTCGGCCAGAGAGTCCAATTCTTTGCCGAAATCGCTGCTGGTGCCGGTCATGCGCGCGATGCGCCCGTCGAGCCCGTCGAACAGCACGGCAAATCCAATCGCCTTGGCGGCGTTGTCGAGGGGTCTGTACTCACTCGCGGTGGCGTGCATAACCTGCAGAATGGCGTAGTAGCCCATCGCCATATTCGCGGTCGTAAATAACGAGGGGAGAATGTACATCCCTTTGCTCTGCCGGCCTCGCGGTTTGAGTGCAGTTGGTTCCATCAATGCGCCCTCTCGGCTGCAGGTGCACTCGCTGCGTCCGTGAAATGGCTGTGCGGTTCGAGGTAAGCCAACACGCTGGCGCCGCCCTTAACCCGATCTCCGACTTTCACGCTCACCCGGGCAGAGGCATCGAGCAATAGGTCCACACGCGAGCCAAACTTGATCAGGCCCACGCGTTGACCGCGCTCTAAGCGGTCGCCAACTTTTGGATAGAACACGATTCGCCGCGCCAGCAGGCCCGCAATCTGCTTGAATACAATTTTTTGATCGTCGTCTTCCAGGGTAACAATATTCTGCTCATTCTTCTCCGCCGAGTCCGCGTTCATGGCGTTCATAAACTGGCCGCGCTGGTAGCGCACATCGCGAACCACGCCTCCGATCGGCGAGCGGTTTACGTGCACATCAAATACGCTGAGGAAAACGCTGACCCTCATCTGCTTCTGGTTTCCTACCGTCACCGTCGAAATGTCAGTGACCCTGCCGTCGCCGGGGGAAACCACCGCGCCTGCCTCCTGCGGGATCACGCGCTCGGGATCGCGAAAAAACCAGAGAAAGAACATCGCCAGCAAGCCAGGAATAATCGCCCATGCAGGGCGAGTCAGCCAGCCCAGCACGGCGGCGGCGGCGAACAAAGCCAACGCGTAGAAGTATCCGTCACGAACCATGAGAGACTTCAATTATAGAGCAGGCCGCCCAAGCTCCGGACGTTTTGGACGGTCGTTTCGCTTCGTTCCCCGGCTCGCCGATTCTGTGCCCAGAGAACCACATCCTCTGCAGCGGGCGATCCATCGCGCTCCCGGGCCCGTGCGTTTCATTCTGGTTTCCGCGCGAGGGCTAGCGCTTCTCTGGTTGCATTGTTCGAGGGCCCGTGAGATGCAATCCGGGTGGAAATTCCGGTTCTGCCGAGCCGTCGGTTCGCGCGTCGGAGGCGGCGAAGTTCATGCCGGTTTTTGTGTTGTGGTCGATCGCCTGACCGCGACCCATGTAAAGTGAGAAATCCCCGCGGAGATCGAGCTGATGACCCATCTCCGTGAGTTGCTGGCGCACTTCGCCGGGCACCCGATCTTCAATGAGAATCTTGCAGCCGATATTGAAATTGCTGCGCACCGTGAAGCGAGCGGTCTCCATAGCGGCTTGAAGATTCATGCCGTAATCGACTACGTTGGAAACGAATTGGGCGTGCGCCAGCGGCTGGTTGGCGCCTCCCATGATGCCAAACCCGATGTGGTCATCGCCACGCTCCATGAACGCCGGAATAATGGTGTGGAATGGACGCTTGTGTCCGGCGAGCGCGTCCGGTTTGGCGGGATCCAGCAGGAAGAGTGCTCCGCGATTCTGCAGGAGAAATCCCATGCCTCGTACGGTAATGCCCGAGCCAAAACCTGAAAAATTACTCTGGATGAGGGAGACAATATTGCCGTCCCTGTCGACCACGGTGAGATACGTCGTGTCACTGGCGGGTGGACGTCCAGCATCTGCATCGCAGTTGGCCTTCTGCGGGTTGATCCGTTGTGCGCGCTGTGCCGCATATTCCTTCGAGAGCAGACCGGCAACCGGAATCTTTGCAAAGCGCGGATCGGCGTTGTACCGCGCCAGGTCGGCGTATGCCAGCTTCATCGCTTCGATTCTCTTGTGCAACTCCTCGGCGCTGAGCGGTCCAGCTTTGGCTGGCGTGAACTGCTCGAGGATATTCAACATTTCAAGAGCTGCCATGCCCTGGCCGTTTGGCGGCAATTCGTAGACCTTCCATCCGCGGTAAGTAGTTGAGATTGGCTCGACCCACTCTGCCGAGAAATCCTGCAGATCTTGTGCTGTCATGGTGCCGCCGAGTTCGCGCGAGGTGGCAAGAATCGCTTTCCCAATCTCGTCCCTGTAAAACCCCTGCGGTCCTCCCGCGGCGAGCAGACGAAGCGCTTTCGCAATGTCCGGATTCCGAAAAACCTCGCCCACCTGTGGAGCTTTATCGTCAACCAGAAAAACGCGCCTGCTTTCCGGGTCTTTCAACAGCTTCTCTCGATCTTCCCCCCAGGCCAAGCTTATGATCTCGGGCACGGCGAAGCCGCTTTCCGCATAGAAAATCGCGGGAGCAAACAAATCCTTCCAGGCCACACGGCCGAAGCGCTGGTGCAACTTGTTCCATCCCTCAACGGCACCAGGAACGGTTACCGTGTCGATCCCGCTCGCCGGCATTTGCATGACGTTCTTCGATTTCAGGTAGTCGATGGTGAGAGCTCTGGGAGCCCATCCACTGGCGTTCAGGCCATAGAGTTTTCCGGGCTTGGCGTCCCAGTAGATTGCGAACAAGTCTCCGCCGATGCCGTTCATGTCCGGTTCCATCACGGCGAGAACAGCATTCGTGGCGATCGCCGCATCCACCGCCGAGCCGCCGTGAGACAGGATCTCCGCTCCGGCTTGCGAAGCTTGCACTTGGCTGCTGGCCACGATGCCGTATGGCGAGATCACCATGGAGCGGGCGTTGCTCCGATCTTGCGAGAACGCCAAGGCGCCGAGAGCAAGCAGCGAAAAGCAACTCAGAAACTGACGCATATCTCATCTCCTTAACGGCGGAAGGGCATTCTCAGTGCACTGGCCAGACGATGTCAACAGTACAGGCAGATCGCTCGATCCTGCCGATAGCCGACCAGCAAGCCCCTCCTCGGGCGGGGTGAATTTTTCGACAATTTTCATGGGTTATAGCGCGCCAGCCTTGCGGCAATTTCTCGAAACACATCCTGGCGCTGCTCCCATACCGCAGGAAAGTGCGGCGAACCCGGGTACGTCACCATGCGGGTCGTCTTGCCGCGCGCCGCCAACACTTCAAACAGTTCTCGCCCCTGATAGGTGGGGACGCGTTCGTCGGCCGCGCCGTGCAGGATGAGCAGCGGTGTGGTCACGTTTTCCGAATGCATGACGGCGGAAAATATCAGAAACGGATTGGGATCTTTGTCGGGCCAGCGAGCGTCGTAGTCGATCTGCTGAAGATCGCTGGTCCACATAAAGCTAAGCCAGTCGGTAATGCCCGCGCCTTCGATGGCAGCTTTGTAGCGATGGGTCTGAGTCACCGTCCAGGAGGTCATAAAGCCGCCGGCGCTCCACCCGAAGATGGTCAGCCGATTCGGATCAGCCCAACCCTGAGCGATCGCATAGTCGGTGGCGCTATCCACGTCACGATAAGCGCGATCTCCAAAGTGCTGGTAGATGGCGTTCAAGAAGTTAGTGCCATAGCCGGTCGAGCCACGATATTCCGGTTGCAGCACGACATAGCCCATGCCCGCAAATGTCCGGCAAAACGTATCGAACCGAAGCGAGTCATTGGCTTCGGGACCACCGTGGGGCAGCACCATAAACGGATAAGTGCGCCCAGCCTGATAATCCGCCGGAAAGGTAACGATGCCTTCCAGGGCAATGCCTTCCTTGCTGGTCCAGTGAACCGCACGGACATCGCCCAATGTAATTTTCGCCAATTGATCGTCGCCTTCGTTCGTGATCCGCTGCAATGTGTTGCCCTGCGCGATGGCGACATTGGAGGCGTGTTGTGGATCGGCGACAGTGAAAACCTGCACCTGCGGCGCGGAAGCAATCTGGGGCGAGATCGGACCATTATTGACGGTCCCGTCGGGCCACTGGTACGCGAGAATCAGCGAATCATTCTGAAAGGCATCAGTCTCCGACTTGACACCGTGCGCCACCGTCGCCCAGGCATTTCCCTTCGCGTCTACCGATAACTGCTCCGCACTACCTTCGAGCTTGGGTGTGCGGTCCATTGGAGTTCCACCCGCCGCAGTGACGGTCCAGACGTGGTCCGGAGTCAGCACCGGCGAAGTCGTACTCAGGAACACCAGGTCTTTGTCTCCGTTGATCCAGCCGATCCCGTTGGTTGCGTAGTCGATCGTGGCAACCTGGCGCGAACCCGTGGCGCTGCAAACGTCGATGAAAGAGCGGACATAATGAAATCCGATTTTCTGCGTTTGCGATCGAGCCGCGATAGAGGCGCCGTCGCGGGACCAGGCAATCTCCGCTATATCTTTCAGTGTCGAACACCACCAACCGCCGCCGGAACCGTCGGCGCCCATCACGTAAAGGCTGCTGGGCGGATCTTCGATGATGGTGTGTACCTCGGCCAGGGGATCAGGGAGCCGCGGATCGGCCAGGATTGCGTAGTGTGAGCCATCCGGAGAAATTACGGGAGAATGAATGCCCCTTGGCAGGGCGGTGAGTGGGACCGGCGTGGCTGCCGCAGCGGCGGGAGTATTCGCCGGCGCAAGCGGCAAGGTGGCGAGCTGCGCCATCTTGTTGATTTCGTACACTCCATATAGAGCACTACCATCGCGCGTGAATCCCACGGGATGAAATTTCTCGGGAAAATTGAGGTGACGGGACTCGCCCCCAGCCTCCGGGATCAATTGCCACTCCGTATTGTCGGGGCCTTTAGTGCCTCCGAAACGCACCCGGTAGAGAACGCTTTTGCCGTCGGGCGAAACCGCGACGGCAGTCGCGCTGCGCAGGGTAGCAGCATCGTCGAAGGTGAAAGGATGGCGCGTGCTTTGAGTGGCGGCCGTAATCGAAATCACGAACGGAAGAATGGATGCAACTATCAAATTGCGCATAACGTTCCCCCTCGAACGAACCAAGAAGGATATATCAGCGCGGGAGCAAACGAACCGCAACCGCATTTGTCCGTGCTCCGGAGAATGTTGGGTTGAGGTTTGGCTTCTGGATCCGAAGCTTGACACTCCAAAAAGAAAGGAGCAGTATTTGGCTCTGTATTAAACGCATTTAATACAGGCATTATCGGCAACGAGGAAGCCATGTTATCTTCTCGCCCCCACCTCTCCATCTGCATTCGATTGGTTTCAATCGCCATCCTTCTACTCCTACTACCCCTACTGTTTGCCGGGACGCCGACCGCCGCGGCGCAGTCTGCTTTCGTGCGCGTCAGTCAGGTTGGCTATGAAGCCGGAGAGACGCCTTTTCGTGCGTATTTGATGTCCACGGCAGTCGCCAGCGGAGCGACATTCAGGGTGATCGACTCGAAGGGCGCGGCCGCTTATTCAGGGCCCGTGGGTTCCTTGCTGGGCATCTGGAGCCATAGTAAGACTGTGGCCTACAACGTGTACGCGCTGGACTTCAAGGTTCCGGGAGGCCACCTTTACACAATTTCCGTGTCTGGGCCGGTGGCGGCGGCTTCGCCCGCTTTCGCGGTGGATGGCCCCCCTGCACTCTATTCCGGCCTACTCCTGAATACTTTGTTTTTCTACGAAACGGAGCGCGACGGAGCGAACTTCATCCGCAACGGGCTGCGCACCGCGCCCGGACATCTCAAGGATGAGAATGCACGAGTCTACGAGACGCCACCGCTCGACAGTAACGACTTTGTCGACAACGTGCCGCCGACACCGCCTCTCGTTTCGGCGAAGCTTCCGAATATCGATGCGTCCGGCGGTTGGTGGGACGCCGGCGACTACATGAAATACGTCGAGACGGTAAGTTATACAGCAGCGCTGATGCAGATCGGGATTCGAGACTTTCCCGGCCAGATGGGCGCCTATGCTCAACTGAATCCCCCGCCACCGCCCGGCTCTGTTTCTTATGCGGGTGACAGCGGCAGGGGAGCACCGGCGTCGTCCGATTTCACCGAGGAAGCAAAATTTGGGATGAACTGGCTGATGAAGATGTGGAATGACAAAACGCGAACCCTCTACTACCAAGTCGACAATAGTCAAGATTGGGATTACTACGGAGAAGGTAATCCGAGTTCGGCGATGAGCAACTGTGGCGGAACCTATGTGACGCCCTATTGCTTGATCACCGAGTACGACATCTGGACCTTGCCCCAGACGGCCGATAATTTCGAGCAAGCCGGAGATCCGCAACCGTGTGATCCGTACACGACATTCCTTATCTGCAATCGGCCGGTGTACGTGGCAGGGCCAGCAGGTTCGCCCGTTAGCCCGAATCTCGCGGGTCGCTTGGCTGCGGACTTCGCACTCTGCTATCAACTGAATCGTGCCGCCGACCCTTCTCTGGCCCATCGGTGCCTGCAAAATGCGGAGGACATTTTTGCGCTCGCCGACACCTCGTATCCGGACCCTGCGCCCACCGTAGGTTCAGGCACTTGTCGTACTTGCCTGCTGACAATTGTTCCGTTTGACGGTTATCCCGAAAGCGTTTGGGACGATGACATGGAACTGGGTGCAACCGAACTTTACTTTGCCCTTCAATCCGCCGGAGGAGACAACAGCCTGCCCGCCGGACTCCCGCACACAAATCCCATGGACTACCTGCAGCAGGCGGCGAAGTTTGCCGGGAATTACATCACCAACATCTACAAGACAGGCTATACCGACACTCTTAACCTGTACGACGTAAGCGGCCTGGCCCACTTTGAGTTGTACCGGGCTCTGGAAATGTCAGGAAATCCGCGCGGCCTCGCGGTCTCCGAAGCCAGCATTCGCAAACAACTCTTGCAGCAGGTGGATGACGCGATCTCCCAGGCTGGCAGCGATCCCTGGGGCTTCGGGGATCAATGGAACGCTGGCGATACGACTTCGCACGGCGCCGGTCTGTCGGTGATGGCCAGCGAAGCCTACTACCTGACCCAATCCAAAAGCTACGACATCTACTCGCAGAGATGGCTGGCCAACATCCTGGGCACGAATGCCTGGGGCTCGTCCTTTATCGTGGGCGACGGGAGCACGTTTCCAAATTGTATCCAGCACCAGGTGGCGAACCTGGCAGGCGCTCTGGACGGAACTTCAGGAGGTACGCCCGTACTATGGGGTGCGGCTTCCGAGGGCCCGGCGAGCGCTGCCACATCCGGTGTGGTCGACGGCATGATTCTGTGTCCGGCGAACGGAGTGGACACGTTCCAGAAATTCAACGGAAACGATGGTGCGTTTGATGCCTCGCAACGAGCGGTATATCGGGACAACATGCAGTCGTATAGCACAACCGAACCGGCTATTGACCTCACATCGACTTCGTTTCTCATGTGGTCATGGAGATTAGCCGAGCGTCCCACTTTCTGACGAAACTCAACCTGCGAGGGCGCGAGCACGGCGTTTCCCGATTCTATTCGGAGCGAAATGGCCGCAACTCTGACTCCAGGGAGGCGAGCAAACCTGAGGCGCCTAAGGCAGGCGCACTCCCCAGGACCGCCGTGACAGAGGCACGCAGGGAAGGATTCACAGAGAGAACGCCGGGAAGGTCCCGCCCGCAGCAGATCGAAAGAGCGGGATTGGTAACCCTCCGCGACAGTCGGCGCACCGGAGCTCTATCCCAACCAATGAAGGATCCTGAATAAAAGGCGTGGTTTCACCCGTGCAATTGGTGTTAGCTTTCGGCGTACTTGATGTTGCAAGGCCTTTGCAAGCGCGTAACGGAGGATGAATCATGGCAAACAGATTCGGTTCAGATATTCTGATTCAAGCGCCGGACCCAAGGAAGGCTGCGCTCTTCTACGTCGAGCATCTGGGGTTTGAGATCACCGACGACAACCCTAAGATGATCGGCCTCCATGGCAAGAGCATCAATTTATTCATTGAGCCCGGGCCAACGCTGGGGCCTGTTTTGGAGGTAACGGTGGATAGTGTGGAAAAAGCCAAGGGGCGGCTCGTGAAGAATGGTTGTGAGATCGTCAAGGACGAGCCAGACTTCCCAAGATGCTACGTGAAAGATCCGTACGGCTTGATTTACAACCTTACGACCTAACCGACCTTTGCCGTCTTCTGAAAACTGTGGGCTTGATCGCGAAAGTCGTCGAAGTTCGGAGCGGCGAGACGGTTCAATGTTCCCTTGGTGGTGATCTCAAAAATGGCCATGATCCGGGTGCACCATTTTGCTGGATTGCAGTCGAATGAGGTCAAGTCGGGCCATTTTTCCGGATGCCTGCAGCGGGATGGCCGGCTCAGTCAATTCGGAGAGTAAATAGCTACGGCGCTGCATCTTGGGGCAGATACATTCCTCCCTCAGCGGTCGAGTCCGCGTGGAGGTTGGCCAGAATTTACGCTACGTTAACGCCGTAGTGCTGTCGATACTCGCGCTCAATGGATTCCATCTGGTCCTTTAGGCGCAGTTTCAGCTTTTTCAGCCGGACCTCTTCCAGCTTTTCATCTTCGCTAAGGTAACGTTTTTGGGTGAGTGAATCGAGGCGCTTTGCATACAGCGTGTGTTCCTGGGCCAATCTGCGAAATTCTTCGTGATTGGTCAGGAGTGTGTCTCTCGAAGTCAGCATCCAGCAGACCTCCAAACCGGGATATGAAGTCAGGCTAGCACAGCCCAAAAATGGGTTCAATGCCAAAAAAGTGGTGCAATCTCAGGTGACAATCTCAGGAGGAGGAGGGGTTAGGGCAGAGTCCGACGATACAAAATGGCGTCTTCCGCGGGATCTGTGTAGTAAGACTTGCGGCGACCGGTCTGCTTGAAGCGTGCCATTTCATAGAGAGTTCGCGCGGCCATGTTCGACTCGCGCACCTCGAGAAATACGGAAGTGCTGTTGGTTTCGCGGGCCGCGGCTGACAGAGCATCCAAAAGCCGCCTTCCAATTGCCTTCCCCTGGGCCGCGGGAGCTACCACGATGTTTTCCAACTCCCATTCTGGAGCGAGATGCCGGGCGATCAGAAATCCTAGAACGCCCCCGCTGGGCGCATTGACTGCTCCGATAACGTCGGATGCGACAAGACTTGACGCTTCCGAAACGATCATGAGCCGGTTCGGGCCTTCGCGCTGGAACGCTTGCCGATATTGCTCTTCGGTCCAGTGGCCAGCGGTGGCACATTGCCGCTCCAGGTTCATCAGGAAAGGAATGTCGGCGCAAGTTGCAGGACGAATATTCACGAAGTTTCGGGATTTGGTTTTTTGAAGCCGAAAACCAGGAGCTAAAAACTTTTCTTCACGAACATCTCGGCGTCTGAACGCCGCATGTAATTCGCTTCCAACTGCTCGGGGAAGACGGTTTCTCCGGCTTGCAACTTCGTCCATCCCAACCGAGCGACCATCTCAGCGCCCGGAGGTTCTGCCTCGACCACCGAAATCCCGGCTTCCCGCGCCACCGCAGCCCAACGCTGGTGGGGAGTAATGACGGTTAACTCGCGTGCCGCGGATAACAGTTCACCCTTCGACAGCAACTGCTCCTGCAGAACCAGCAGGGACTCGCCCGCAATTTCGTACGCCCCGAAATAAACATCGCCGCGCCCAGCATCCAGAAGTGCGCCCACTTTGCCTTGGCTGCGACTGGAGGTTGCCACGACTTCCAGCAGCGATACCGGCACAATGGGCTTCCGCAAAATCTCGGCCAGCGCCTTAATCGCGGCCAGGCCAACGCGCAGGCCGGTAAACGATCCTGGACCGGAGACAACGATAAAAGCATCGATATCAGCCTTGCCAAGATGATGCTTGGTCAGCAGCGCTGCAATCTGCGGCACAAGTTGAGCCGAGAACATGCCCCCTGCCAGTAGCGCAACTTCCACCACCTCGACATCGTCTCGATCGCGCTCGCGTTCGCCTGCACGTGCCAGAGCAACGCTACCCTGCTTGCCGGAAGTGTCGGTGACGAGAAAAAGCATCGGGATTTTTTTATCGGTGAAATCTGAAGATTGACAAATCTTTTCATCCCCAGAAAAACGAGGGATTCAGGTGCTTGCCCGCTCAAGCTCGATTGCCGGTGCTGGCAAACACACCCAAATCCCTCGCTGCGCTCGGGATGACAACCGGTGTTCTTTATCCCTATCCTTGCACCAGCTCGAGCAGCACGCCGCCGGTGCTTGAAGGATGCACAAACACATAGTTGTGCCCGCCGGCACCAACCTTGATCTCCTCCGACACCAGGCGCACGCCATCTTTTTTCAGTCGCTCGACTGCCGCTGCCAGATCCGGCACTTTCAGGCACACATGGTGCAGACCTTCTCCGCGCCTGGCGATAAACTTCGCAATCGGCGAATTCCCCGACGTCGCTTCGAGAAGTTCGAGCCGGCTCTCGCCAACCGGCACCATCACCAGCCGTACTTCTTCCTGGTCCACGGTTTCTTCCGGCGAAACGCTGAGACCGAGCTTTTCATAAATCGACTTAGCCGCCGCCAGCGAATTCACCGCGATTCCGAGATGATCGATTTGGAACATCAACTCCTGCCTACCTTCGCAGCAATCTCTTCCACCAGCGTATACGGATCCCGCTTATGTTCGGCAACTTCCTTAGCCAGCAAAGCCATGTTTCCGTTGTCGAGTTGTGCACGCGCTTTTTCGAGCATGGCATCGCGCAGCATTTCGACCAGCCGCTCCTGCCAGTTCTGCACACTCTTTTTCAGCGCCAGGTTTTCTTCTTGCAGATAAGTCTCATAGCCGGCAATTGCCGCGGCCAGGTCGTCGACTCCGCTACCGTCGATGGCCACCGTCTTCACAATCTGCGGCGTCCAACCGTCGTGGCGAAGAGCGAGCGACTGCAGGGCGCGAATCTCGCGTTCCACGCGTTCGGCGCCCTCGCGGTCACTTTTGTTGATCACGAAGATGTCGGCGATCTCCATAATTCCCGCCTTGATGGTCTGTACATCATCGCCCATGCCGGGAACCAGAATCACGACAGTGATATTGGCCAGCCGCACGATATCGACTTCGTCCTGCCCGACGCCGACCGTCTCCACGAGAATGACGTCGCGCCCCGCGGCATCCAGCACGGTGGTGACGTCGGCCGTGGTGCGCGCCAGGCCGCCAAGCGATCCGCGAGTCGCCATGCTGCGAATATAAATTCCCGGGTCGGCGAAATGTTCCTGCATGCGGATGCGGTCGCCCAGTATCGCTCCCCCAGTGTAAGGACTCGTGGGGTCCACCGCGACAATTCCCACGCTGCGGCTCTGTTTGCGATAGAACCGCGCCAGATGGTCCACCAGCGTGCTCTTCCCGGCTCCCGGCGCGCCGGTCAGCCCAATCACGCGAGCCCGTCCGCTGTGCGGAAACAATGCCTTCAGCAAATCGGACCATCCCGGCGCACGATTCTCGACCACCGAAATCGCGCGCGCCAAGGTCCGCACGTCTCCTGCCCGCAGGGACTCGATCCATTCCGGAGTATTCCAGGCCTGTGTATTCAATGACGGAACGCCGTGATTTAAACCAGCAGTGTCCAAGCGAACAGTGTAAAGCAGGACTGGAGTCTGCGAAACCACCGGCGCCGTTGGTCTTTAATATCGAACGGCGTTGCAGGCGGGGCACGACCACCGATTGACCGTACCCACAACCAAAGGAATGGAACAGAACGGACAGACGGTGTCCGCGCTGGGCGGAATCGACGCCAGTTTCTTCCGAAGAGAGAGCGGCGTTGCAGTTCGAAGCAGACGAATAACAAGAAAAATTGCGCCCGCCGGAGCCCCCAGCCGGCCGATCCAACTGCCGAAGGCAAACTCCGAATCGACCGGGAGCCCCCAGAACAGGACTGATCCGCCAATCAAGGAATAAAGGCCGCTCCATTGAACGAGACGGCGCGCCTTCGCATGAGGCTTGCGGCCACACACGCTGCACACCCAATGCCTCCAAAAACCAACGGGCAAAATCGGAATCCAGAAGACGTGCCCCACATCGAAGCTACGGATGGCGATAGACCGACATGGCGCAAGGCACGACACGCAGTAGTCATTGCGAAACCCAACTGGCTTCCCGCGGTAATGGTAGGCGCCACGAACGATGTGCATAGGAGCCGTCGGAAAATGTCTGCGTGACAACTACGAAGCGACCGAATCGCGATCACGGGTCGATCAACGCGCCGCCCGGTCCGATTTTCAGCACTCGGCGAGCCAATCCGCCTACCACCGGATACTCAGCCCACTCCCCTCGCCCCGCCCTGATTGAATAAATGACCGCGATCAGAATTGTTGCAACCCAGATTCCCATGGAACCGAGCCAGATGAACGGGAATACAAAGAAAGCTGCAGCAGGAAGCGGGTTGTTGCCCCCGTGCGTGCGCAGAACCGCGAGCAAGATGCCGCTGAACCAAAATACCATCAGGCATCCCCAGACAACCGTGTAAATAAGTTGCAGGAACAGTACTTGCAGCGCGTGGAATGAGACGAATCGAGACTGCCGCTTCACGAAGAAGATCACCAGGGGCGCAATCCAGCCGCCCACCAGTTGCAAGGCATGCGCTAGGACGGCCATGGTTCGTTCGTCCTGAGTCGCGCCTACAGTGTCGATGGGCGTCGCGCCTGACATGCGTAGCAAACCCTATCACGAAAAAGTCCGAAACGCACTTGCACTGCACAGGCAATCCGGGGTGGCAGCTTTGGCTTCAGCGCTAAAAGCGAAGAGGCTAATCCTTCAGCAACTGTCTCGCGATTACGAGCCTTTGAATCTCGCTGGTGCCCTCGCCGATCGTGCACAGCTTCACGTCGCGATAAAACTTCTCCGCCGGATAATCCTTGATAAAGCCGTAACCGCCGTGAATCTGCACTCCTTCGTTCGCGCACCTCACAGCCACTTCACTGGCGAAGAGCTTCGCCATGGAAGATACCTGCGTGGTCTTCATGCCCGCGTCTTTCATCGACGCTGCGCGCATGGTCAGGAGCATGGCTGCGTCGATCTCGGTGGCCATGTCGGCCAGCTTCCATTGGATCGCCTGGAAATCGCTGATCGCCTTGCCGAACTGTTGGCGCTGCTTCGAATACTTCAAGGCCGCCTCGTACGCGCCCTCCGCCATGCCCAGCGACAGCGCGGCGATCGAAATGCGGCCGCCGTCAAGCACACGCATGGCGTCGGGGAACCCTTGCCCTTCTCCGCCTAGCAGATTCCCCGCCGGAATTGCGCAATCTTCAAAAATCAACTCCGCCGTGTCGCTGGCACGCAGGCCCAGCTTGTTTTCTTTCTTGCCGGGGCGGAATCCGTTGGTATCTTTCTCCACAACAAAGGCGGAAATCCCGTGCGTATGAGCGGCGCGATCCGTTACCGCGAGGACGACAATTACATCGGCATAATGCCCATTCGTGCAAAACGTCTTGGTGCCATTCAGCACCCAGTTGTTCCCTCGTCGGACCGCCGTCATGCGCGCGCTGCCCGCGTCCGATCCAGACGACGGCTCGGTCAGCCCCCACGCGCCGATAAATTCGCCGGTCGCCAGTTTGCTGACGTATTTCTTTTTCTGGGTCTCGTTCCCGGCAAGAAAAATATGGTTCGAACACAAGGACGTATGCGCAGCTACGATGATTCCGACCGAGCCGTCGACGCGCGAGAGTTCCTCGATCGCAGTGACGTATTCCACGTAGCCCATGCCCGCGCCGCCGTATTCGGGAGCGAAGATCATCCCCAGCATTCCAAGCTTGCCCAGTTCTTTAATGGTAGAGAGCGGAAACTCGCCGGCCTCGTCCCACTTCATGACGTTGGGCTTGATCTCGCGCTCGGCAAACTCGCGTACACTTTTTTTCAAATGCAACTGCTCTTCGTTCAGTTGGAAGTCCAAGTCTCCTCCGCACATTCGGGCAGCGCGCAACAAACTTGTCCCAAAGGCGCCGCGACCATCGCGCTTTGATTAGAACATAGCGCCGGAGGGGGCCAAAAGTTACCTCCGGAGGCGAGCCCATGAAACGCGTCCAGCTGCGTGATTACTGGTGATTTCGTGAGCCGCGATGGCATAGCCGACCGACCGGATGGTTTGGGATTTCTGCTGCGATACTCGTTTGCCGACGCTCTCAGGACTTTGCCGAGACGCCGGCAGGCGCAAGGAACGCCTGGAAAACGTCATTCGAAAGCAGTCTACCGCGCGCCGTGAGCTGAATGAAGCTGCCGACTCCCTCCATCAATTCGTCTGCGATCAAACCCGCGATCGTAGGTCGCAAATTTTCGACGGCCTGATGTCCGAAGGTTGCCGCAACCTCTCTCAGGTCCAAACCCCGGTTCAAACGCAGTCCAAGAAAGAAGTGCTCCTCCAACGCAGCCTCGCGCGAAACGTCGGTTCTCTGCAAGGGCGATCCAGCAACATATTTTTCCAGCGCGTCCGCGCAGGCAAAACGGACGGAGCACAGTTCCGGTGACGCGGAGACTAGCATCGAGTGCGCATCCACGCCAATGCCGAGATACGGCTGCCGCGTCCAGTACTTGAGATTGTGCCGAGACTCCGAACCCGCGCGCGCGAAATTGGAAATTTCGTATTGGGCGATGTTCGCAGCTTCCAATTGCTCGCAGGCGGCAAGATAGAAATCCGCAGTCGCTTCCTCGTCGGGTACAAAATGCGCGTGATACCTGGTTCCCCCCGCGATTACTTCACGGCCCAGGCGGGAATCTTCGTCCACCTCTAGCATGTAGACGCTGACGTGCGGCGCCCCAGTGGTAAGCGTCTCCGCCAGCGACTGCTGCCAGGTTTCCACGCTCTGGTGCGGAAGGCCCGCGATCAGATCGATATTGATATTGGCAATCCCCGCCGCACGTAGGCGTGTTATGTCCTCGAGAACAGTGGAGCGCTGATGCAATCGCCCAACCGCCGCCGCCTCAGCGTCAACGAACGACTGCACGCCCAGGCTGATGCGATTCACGCCACATTCCAGAAGACCCTCGACTCCTCCTGGCGCGAGCGTCCCGGGCGCACACTCAACGGTAATCTCCGCATTAGGCGCCACTTCAAACTGCTCTCGAACCGCATCGAAGACTCGCTGCAGTTGAACGGCGTCGAGCAGCGTCGGCGTTCCACCGCCGAGATAAATCGAGTCGACTTCCGGCTCGATCCGACCGCACATCTTTTTCGCAGTTTTCGGTGCATTGCCGATGTCCGCACACAGGCGATCCACATAGCGCCCAAAGACAGCCCGCGAAAATACGCCAGACGCGAAGTTGCAGTAGCTGCACTTTGTGCGGCAGAACGGAACCGAGATGTAGATGCCCAGGGCCACTGTTCTGATTATCCCACCCTCGCACCTTTTCCTGGTTACTGGCCCCGAAGCCGTCGGTTTGGGTTAACCTGTTATTGGCAGTCCCAGCGCCGCTGGCCTGTTTTCAAACCCGTTGCTTGAGACCCAATGGCTCACGAAGAGGAAGTGCTAGGAAAGGCATATGACAGCCGCCTGATGCGCCGGCTGCTCACCTACCTGCGTCCTTACCGCTGGCAGGTGACGATTGCCATTTTCTCGATCATTCTCAAATCCTTCTGTGACGTGCTGGGACCCTATTTAGTGAAAGTAGCCGTGGATCGCTACCTGGCTCCGGTCAAGGGCGATGCCTCGGGTTGGTGGAGTTGGCTGAGCTCGCAGCCTGGGCGCGGGATCGCGCAAATTTCCGCCATTTATTTCAGCCTCCTGGGCGTCACCTTCGTGTTCGAGTTCCTGCAAACTTACTTCATGCAATGGACCGGGCAGAAAGTAATGTTCGACCTGCGTAGCCAGATTTTCCGCCACATGCAACGCATGCACGTGGCTTTTTACGACCAGAATCCGGTCGGCCGCTTGGTCACGCGCGTCACTACTGACGTTGACGCGTTGAATGAAATGTTCACCTCCGGCGTGGTTTCCATCTTTGAAGACGTCTTTGTGCTGGTGGGAATTCTCGGCATCATGCTCTGCATGAACTGGAAGCTGGCGCTGATTACCTTCGCGGTTCTGCCCTTCATCGTGGTGGCGACTAAGATTTTCCGCGACAAGGTGCGCGATTCTTACCGCCGCATTCGCACCGCCATCGCCCGCATTAATTCTTATTTGCAGGAGCACGTCAGCGGCATGGTCGTGCTGCAGCTTTTCAACCGCGAGCGCAAAGCCTACCAGCGCTTCTCGGAAATCAACCGCAGCCACATGGACGCGTACAAAGACGCGATCCTGGCCTACTCCGTGTACTATCCGGTCGTCGACTTTTTCTCGGCGGTCGCGATTGCGTGCGTCATCTGGTTCGGTGGCCAGTATGTGATGCGCGGCGTCGTAGCCAGCAGCGTTTCGATCGAATTCAATCGCCAGACGCTCATGTCGTTTCATCTGGTAGCGACCGCGGCATCACTCGGCGTTCTGATCGCCTTCACCCAGTACGCGCAGCGCTTTTTCCGCCCCATCATGGACTTCAGCGAGAAGTACAACATTCTCCAGTCCGCGATGGCCGCCAGCGAACGCATCTTCAAATTGCTGGATACTCCGGTCGACATCGTCGGTCCCGCAGTCCCGAAGAAACCAGAAGGTCGGGGACGGATTGAGTTCGACCACGTCTGGTTCGCATATCGCGAAATGCCGGCGGAAAGCGGTGATCCCGCCGCTGCGCACGCTTATGTGGGGAGGGAGCATGGGGGAACGGCCCAGGCGGAGACGGCGGCTCCCGGCCGTCCGGCCGAGCCACGCTCCGCAGGCTCTTTGCCGGCCAATGGCAAAGCTGCCGCCCTCAACCTTACCCCCGACTGGGTCCTCCGCGACCTAACCTTCGCCATTGAACCCGGAGAGACCGTCGCCGTGGTCGGCCACACCGGTGCCGGCAAGACCACGCTAATCTCGCTGCTACTGCGCTTCTACGATGTGCAGAAAGGCGCCGTCCGCATCGACGGTGTGGACGTGAAAGAAATGGATCTCGCCGACCTGCGCGGCCGCTTTGGCGTCGTCTTGCAGGACCCGTTTCTCTTCACTGGCACAATCGGCGGCAACATCCGCCTCGGCACCGAGCGCATTGGCAACGAGCACGTCGCCAAGGCCGCAGAAGATGTGAACCTCGGGGACTTCGTTCGCTCCCTGCCCAAGGGCTTCAACGAAGAGGTCCGCGAGCGCGGGTCCACTCTTTCGACCGGCCAGAAGCAACTCATATCCTTCGCGCGCGCCCTGGCCCACGAGCCCCAAATTCTGATTCTCGACGAAGCGACTTCGAGCGTGGATACCGAAACCGAATTCAAAGTGCGCGACGCGCTCAGCCGCATGGTCGAAGGCCGCACCTCACTCATCATTGCCCATCGTCTCTCGACGGTGCAGCGTGCCGACAAGATCATCGTCATGCATAAAGGCCAGCTCCGTGAAATGGGCACGCACCAGGAACTGCTGGCCCAGCGCGGGATCTACTTCAAGTTATACCAGTTGCAATATAAAGATCAGGAGCTGAACGTGGCGGGGGCGCTTTCGCCCGCGAATGGAGCAGGATTCCAGCAACCCGAAGTCACCTCCCGCGCGGACGACTAGGCGATGGGAAATGCATCTCAGTCAAAACGAGTTTTCCTGTCGGCAGAATGGCGGGACCTCGTGATGCTGAACTACGACGTCGAACCCAGTCTCTTAAATCCACATGTTCCGCCCGGCACGTCACTGGATTCGTTCCAGGGAAAAACCTACGTCAGCCTGGTAGGCTTTCGATTTTGTCGCACCAAGCTACTGGGACACTTCCCGGTTCCGTTTCATGCGGATTTCGATGAAGTGAATTTGCGCTTCTACGTACGGCGGAAAGACGGCGACCAAGACCGAAGAGGAGTTGTTTTCATCGCCGAGGTGGTGCCCAGACGCGCGATTGCAACAATCGCCCGCATACTTTACGGCGAGAATTACAGCTGCCTTCCGATGAAGCACAAGATTGAGTCCGTTGATTCGGGAAAGGCAATCGCCTATCAGTGGCAAGTTGACGGCAAATGGTGCCAGCTCTCTGCGCAGACCGCCAACGATTCCACGCGTCCTCGAGAAGGCAGTCTGGAACAGTTCATCACCGAACACTATTGGGGTTATGCGGCCCAACGATCCGGGGGCTGCCTCGAATATCATGTTTCGCATGACCGGTGGCGAATAGGGGCAACGACTGCCGCTGGATTCGAAGGCGACGCGACTTCTCTCTACGGCCCTGCACTTGGAGAAGTGATTCAACGGCATCCAAACAGTGCCTTCGTGGCAGACGGATCACCCGTTCTCGTATTCAAAGGCGATGAAATCCAATGAGACTGACCGCCGCGCCGTTCGACCGCTGCCCCGCCGAGCGGGCGATGGCGTCGTTCGGAAAGACACTTTCTCAAACTCTCTAGCCACATCATCGGCCTTACAATGCTTTCTTGCGCATCCTGATCTCAGCCGGCGAAGCTTCGGGCGAAATGTACGGAGCACAGCTCATTGAAGCTTTGCGCGCGGCCCACGAGCGCCAACCGGCGGAGCTTCGCTCCCCCGGACAGCCGGGGGCGGCTGTCCCCGCACCAATCGCTGCACCGACTCAAGTATCTAGCTCCCAACTTGATCCGCTCGGCTCTGCTCTGGCGGGAACTGCAGCCCTCGGCTGTGCCGCCGACTCGAAGAGTCGGCTCGATTTCTTCGGCGTGGGCGGGGCCCGAATGCGGGCCGCCGGATGCGATACGGTCGTCGACGCCAAAGATCTGGCCGTGGTCGGCATCACGGAAATTCTCAGCCAGCTGCCGAAGATCTACAGACTCTATCAACGCCTGATCCAAGAGGCCGACCGGCGCAAGCTCGATCTCGCCATTGTGATCGACTCACCCGCATTCAACTGGCGGGTTGCTCGGCAGATGAAGAGACGCGGAATTCCCACGGTCTATTACGTCGCCCCCCAGTTCTGGGCATGGCGGCAGGGCCGCGTGCGCCTTCTTCGCGACTACATCGACAAGGCGCTAGTCATCTTCCCCTTCGAAGAGCAGTTTTACCGCGAGCGCGGCGTGGACGCGACTTTTGTGGGCCATCCTCTGGCGGACTTGCCGCCCCCATCCATCGAGCGCAGTGAGTATGCCCAACAATTTCCTCTCAACCAGGCAAAATCCTGGATCACCCTCATGCCCGGTAGCCGCATCAAGGAAGTCCGCATGAATCTGCCGACGATACTGGAATCGGCGGAGCAACTTGGTTCAGACTATGAATATCTGCTTCCGCTTGCTCCCACGCTGGACCGCAGTTTCCTGCTGAGCCTGATCGGCGAGAAGAAAGTCACACTCGTTCCCGAGGCCCGCCCTGCGCTCTGGCACTCGCGCGCCGCTATTGTGGCCAGCGGCACTGCCACGGTTGAGGCGGCGATGATGAATACACCGTTCGTGATGGTTTACTCGGTCTCGTCTCTCACCTATCTGCTGGGCAAGCCCAGGATAAAGGTGCCGCACTTTGCCATGGTGAACCTGATCGCGGGGGAGGAAGTGGTCCCGGAACTGGTGCAACACGATTTCACCCCTGCGAACGTGATCGCTCGGCTGCGAGAAATCCTGCCTGACGGCCCGGTTCGCGAGCGGATGCTGAAGGGGTTGGCCCGCGTCAGGGCGCTTCTGCGCGCTCCCGTCGCCAAATCCGGAGCGGCGCAGCGCCCCGAAGATCGCGCCGCCGAAATCATCCTGAGTCTGCATCCCAAGTCCGTCGGAAGCCGGGAGCCGGACACCGGAAGCCGTTAAACCTTGTGCTCCCAGCATCTTTTACCTGAGAATCTTCATCATAGGAAATGGGTTATCATTTCCTGGAGACTCTCCTGAATGTGGATTCACCCACGGCGCGCTCTTAGCGTCCTCACGAGTTCCCTGACTCTATCGATCATAATTCTGCTCGCCATCCCGTCGCGGGCGGCGGAAAAAGCGCGCCTGCGCGTTGATGACTACCAGATCGAGGCTGAACTCGCACCGCATCTCCATCAAATTACGGCGCGGGCCAAGGTCAAATTCACCGCCTTGCAGGATCTAAGCGTTGCCGTCTTCGAATTGCACAATGACCTGAGGGTCACCAAGGTCTTGGACGAAAAGGGGCAGCAACTCTCGGCCGAGCGCGTGACCCAGGATTCCACCGTGCGCGTGCCGCTGCCCGCAGGCCTGTCCAAAGATGCCTCCAGCACACTGACTTTCGAATACGAAGGGCAACTGGAGAACGCCGACAACAGCCCCGTACCCGGACTTAAGCTGGCCTACGTCGGCGACGACACCAGCTATCTCTTCTATGCCGGACGCTGGTTCCCGGTCAGCGGCTATGGCCTCAACCGCTTTACTTCGACGATTAACGTGACCGTGCCCGCACACATGCTGGTCATCGGCAGCGGGAAAGCTACCGTTTCTGATGCTGCGGCATCGAAGAAGCCCAACGCCAGCGTGCTGCCAACCAAGACTTTCACGTTTGTCTCCACCAAACCCAGCTTTCCTGGCACCATCGTCGCCGGAATTTTTCAGGAGTACAAAAGCGACGAAGCCGGTCTCGATGTGCACGTCTTCTTCAAGCCCACCCATCAAAGTCTCGCTCCCACTTACACCACGACCGCCGTCCAGGAGGTCTCTTACTTTATTACCCTTTACGGCCTGCCGCCGGCGCAGAAGCTGAATGTCGTGGAATTGCCCGGAGACACGCTTCCGTACCTGTGGGCTCCTGAAATCGCCGGACTGGCGGGACCTTCGATCACGGAGAAGACCAACTACCGCCTGCTGGCGGATGCGATTTCCCATCAGTGGTGGGGAGTTTCGGTGAGTCCCGCTACCAAGGACGACTGGTGGTTGAGTGATGGCTTCTGCCGCTATTCGGAAGCGATGTACGTGGAAAATGCCGCCGGTGCCGCTGGCCTGGAAGAAGCAGTGAAAGATATGTCGGTCGGCGCACTGGCCTATGACACGGTTCCGCTCTCCAGCGCCAGTAAGCTTGACATTTTCTCCACCGAATTTCAGTCCCTGTCTACCGACAAGGGAGCGATGATCCTGCACATGCTGCGCTGGGTGTTGGGCGAGGATAAGTACAACAAGACGATGCGCGAATTTGCCGCCGAGTACGCCGGAAAATCGGCGACTACGGACGACTTCCGCGAAATTGCCGAGAAAAACTACGGCCAGCAGCTCACCTGGTTCTTCTCGCAATGGCTCGATTCCACCGGCGCTCCCGAGTTCAAAGTGAAGTACACCACCTACCGTCTGGGTGGCAATTTTGCCAAGGAAACAAAGGTCCAGCAGGATCGTTCCCCGGGATTCCGCGTCACCGGCGAAATCTCTCAGGATCTCGATCTGTTTCGCATGCCTGTAGACCTGCGAATCGATACCGACGGAAAAACCGAAAACCAGCGGGTGGAAGTAGTGGGCACAACTTCGCCTTTTTCGATTGAGACCTTCGGCCGGCCTCGCCGCATCTCGGTCGATCCTGACCACCGTGTGCTCACCAATTCGAGCGACGTGAAATTGCGCGCCTCCATCCTGCGCGGGCAGGCGATACAGCAACAGGGAGACCTGAGCGGTGCGCTGGTGGAGTTCAACAAAGCACTCGATCTCAACAAGAACAGTTCCCTCGCCCACTACCGCATTGCCGAAGTCTTCTTCCTGCAGCGAAATTATCAATCCTCGGCCAATGCCTACCGCTCGTCGATCAACGGAGACGGCGAGCCGCGCTGGACCGAAGTTTGGAGCCGCATCCAGCTGGGCAAGATTTTCGACATCACCGGTCAGCGCGAACGCGCCATCAATGAATACCGCCAGGCTCTCCAGACCAATGACAATACCTTCGGAGCCCTCGAAGAAGCCAGGAAATATCTGCAGAAGGCCTACGAGCGGCCCAAGGAAAAGAGCAGCCAATAAACCAGCCAATAAAATAAGATGACTCCACACCGATGGTGTCCTTTCAGCCCATCGTTTTGTCATTGCAAACATGGATTTTGTCATTCCGACCGAAGGGAGAAATCTGCATTCTAGCTGCGTCAACAACGCAGCGTGTCGTCCGGCTAACCTTTTTCCATTTTCCGAAGTCTAAGTGACTACATGCCAGCAGGGAACTTTACCGAACCCGGCTGCGTATCTCTGATCAGATGGTTGGGCGGGATTGAGACCCCTCGCCTGAACGTTACCCGGGTGCCCCTGCGCCCCTCCCCGGAGGCGTGGGGGCATGATTTTACGCAGCTATATGCGAATGCTTCTCGACATCGTCCGGCAGTCGCTGGCGACTCTCTGGGCGCACAAACTGCGGTCTTTCCTGACCATGTTCGGAATCGCCTGGGGGGTGGGCTCTTTGCTACTCCTGGTGGGCTTGGGAGAAGGCTTCCGCAGCGGTCAGGAAAAGCAGCTCGCAACTTTAGGACAAAACATCATGTTCATGTTTCCCGGGCGTATTTCTGCCGTCGAGGGTAGTACGCAGTCCGGGCAAACCTATTACTTCACTTACAAAGATTATCTGGCTATTCGCAACGAAGCTCAGCTGGTGGGCGCGTTGTCGCCGGTATTGAATCGCGAGGACATTCGCGCAGTCAGCGATTACGGATCGACGAACGGCCAGGTCTTCGGCGTGGCCTCCGACTACAATCAGATTCGCAACGTTCCCATCGAACCCGGCCGATGGTTCAACAACCAGGACAACTCCGAACGCCGCCGCGTGGCCGTGGTGGGCTGGGAACTGCTGAAAAACATGTTTCCAGGTCGGCCCGCAGTGGGCTCTACCATTCTGCTCAACGGCATTAATTTCGACGTCGTGGGAGTGGTCGCGAAGGTCGGGCGCGACGGCAATAACGGCACCAATTCGCGCATCTTTATCCCGATCGAAACCATGCGGGACCTGTTCCCATTGACCAAAGCGAACTCCGAGGACGCAATCTCGTTCCTTAACTATCAGCCGATCACCAAAGATTTGCACGCCGAGGCCAAGGAGGAGATTCATCGCATTATCGCGCGCCGCCACGGCTTCAGTCCCAAGCTGCCAGACGCTTTCGAAGATTGGGACACGATTGAAAACATGAAGCGCGTGGGAAAGATTTTCGACGCGATGGATTGGTTCCTGGGGGTGGTGGGAGTGGTCACCCTCGGCTTGGGCGCCATCGGCATCATCAACATCATGCTGGTCTCGGTGACCGAGCGAACCAAAGAGATTGGTCTGCGCAAGGCTCTGGGCGCCACGTACCGCGCCATCCTGACGCAGTTTTTCGTCGAGGGAGCGTTCCTCACTGCCTTCAGTGGCGGCATCGGATTGGCCATCGCTACCGGCTTTGTAACCCTGCTGGCCATGTTGCCATCGCCCGAAGGCTTTGACACGCCCCGCATCATTCCGGCGTCGGCATTTGCGGCAATCGGCTCGCTGGCAATCGCAGGCGTAGCGGCCGGACTTTATCCAGCCCGCAAGGCCGCGTTGATGCCGCCGGTCGAAGCATTGCGGCAAGAGTGATCACGTAGCAACCGCCGCCTCCGCGGTCCTCGCTAGACGAAGCGCGGCAGTAGGGAACACGAATTTCTGTGGCAAAGCCACAAGCGGGAAGCTACCAGCCAGAAGGCAGGAGCTGTTTTCTATGATCCTCGATCTCGCCACCCAGGCCTACAACGCGCTTCGCCACAACCGGCGGCGCAGTGTGCTCACGATGCTCGGCATGGCTTGGGGAATCGCGACGGTCGTGCTTCTGCTGGCCTATGGCACGGGCTTCGAGCGCGGATTGTGGTCCGCATTCCGCTCCTTCGGCACCAACCTCGTCTTCATTTTTCCCGGCCGTACCGAATTACAGGCCGGAGGCACCAAGGCCGGAACCCAGGTTCGCCTCACGATCAACGATCTCGACTATATCCGCACTGAAGTCCCTTTGCTGAAGCGGGTTTCCCCGGAAGCGTTCAAGAATTGCGTGGTCGCCTACGGCACGCGCAGCGCCAACTACGGTGTCAGCGGCGTCTATGCCTCGTACGGCCGCATGCGAAAAATGGACGTCGCGGAAGGCAGTTTCTTCAGCGAGGCCGACGACTTCACGCACGCGCGCGTCGCCGTGATCGGATCCGACGCGAAGAAGAAGCTTTTCTCCGGCCAGAACGCACTCGGCGACAGTGTTCGCCTCGACGGCATTTCCTATCAGATTGTGGGCGTGCTCAAGCATCAGGTGCAGAACGGAGACGACAATATCAACGAGCACGTTTACCTTCCCTACAGCGCCATGAGCGATCTGACCAATACCTACTATCTAACCTCAGTCGTCATGGAATATGAAGGTGACCATGCCAAAGTCGTGAAGGCAGTCCGCGATTCCATGGCCTTCCACCACAACTTCGATCCCAAGGATCAGCGCGCCATTTTCGTCTTCGACGTCTTCGCCGACCTGATGGATTTACAAGTGATTTCCACCGGTATCAAGATTCTGCTCGGCTTCATCGGCCTGCTCACTCTCGGCATCGGCGGCGTAGGTCTGATGAATATCATGCTCGTGTCGGTCACTCAGCGGACTCGCGAAATCGGCGTGGAAAAAGCGTTGGGGGCTCACCGCTGGCACATCCTGTTCCAATTCCTGGCGGAAGCCCTGGTGATTACCGCGCTGGGCGGCCTGTTGGGCGTGGTCCTTGCCTATATAGTCTCGTGGTCGGTGGGGTCGCTCACTCTGTGGAGCGCCTTTGAAGACAACGCCAGCGAAGGCGACATTCACCTTTACATTGACTCCGCCACGCTAATCTGGTCGACTGGAATTCTCAGCTTCGTCGGTATCATCAGCGGCATGCTGCCCGCGGTGAAAGCCGCAAGGCTCAATCCCATCGAAGCATTGCGCTATGAATAGAGATTTCACGTAGCCAGCGTCGCGCCCGCTGCCGCGAGGGCGGTCCCGCCGATGTAGTGTGCAGAACGGCACCGCCATCGCGTTCCTTTACAATCCCCTTTGTGTCCGAAACCGTCAATCTTCGCCTCGACCGTGTCCGCGCTCAGCTTCTCCTGTACGAGCATCCGCTGCTGAACTTTTCCGCTCGTGCCAAGGGCGAAGGTGTCGAGATGATTATCAAATTCAAAGATGAAAGCGTTCCCGTTCATACTTATTATTTCGATCTACACCCGCGCGACCTCGACGATCCGCAATTTGAATGGAGTTTTCAGCGCCAACTCTTTGACGCCCTGCACGACTATTTCGTCGAGATGTTTATCCGCACCCCGCAGGATCGCGCCGACCGCCTCCGAAAGGGACTGTGAGCGCTCTCCGCCAAGACATCGAGAAGGAGATCGGCGAACGCGGTCCAATTCCCTTCTCGCGCTATATGGAGTTGTGTCTTTACGATCCCGAACTTGGCTATTACTCGCGCAACGCCGCACAGTTCGGCAAAGCCGGCGACTTCTATACCGCAAGCGATGTCCACGCTGTTTTCGGCCGGCTGCTGGCTCGCCAGTTCGAGGAGATGTGGCGGTTGCTCGGATCGCCAAAAAGAATTGTGGTGAAAGAACTCGGTCCCGGTCGCGGCCTCTTCGCGCAGGACGTCCTGGACTGGTCCGAAAAGAAGTTCCCCGACTTTTTCCGCGCGATGCACTACCGCCTCGCCGAAGGCTCGCCCGCCTTGCGTCAGCGCATCGAGGTTACGCTGGGTCGTCACCTGGAATTTGGGAAAGCTACGCTGGAATCGAAAATTCTATCTCCAGACGGACAACAGACCGCAAATCGAACCACGCCGAGCACGGCCCTTGAGCCTGGTTCAGAGCAGGCTTCCGTCCTGCCGAACCGTGCCGCAGACGCATCGACCTTAGCTCCTGGGATTCCGCTTATTGTGTTTGCCAACGAATTCTTCGACGCATTACCGGTCGAGGTGGTCAGTCTCAACGGCTCGCTCCGCATCGACTCGCGAGACGGACGGTTCGTCGAAACCTGGGCTCCGCCTTCGCCCGAAGAACTCGAGTTTCTCGACCGTTATTCGATCCATCCCGAGGCCGACGAACGAATCGAAGTCCCGCTCCAGTCGCAGATTCACATCAGCGCCGCAGCCAGTCTTGACCGCGGATTCGTGGTCGTAATCGACTACGGCTATACCCGCCAGGAGCAGCTCGCCGGACGCCATCGCGGAACCCTGAAAGCCATTCGCCAACACTCAGTCAGCGCCAATCCGTACGAAGCCCCCGGCGAGCAAGACATCACATCCGACGTAAACTTCACAGCTCTTGCAGCGGCGGCTGAACGACAGGGCATGCACCCCCAGAAGCTCATCACTCAATCTCAGTTCCTGCTCGGCCTCGGAGAGGCTAATCAATTTGCCGACGCCTTTGAGGAATGCCGCTGGCCACAGGAGCGCGCGAAAGTTGCACTACAACTCAAACACTTGGTCACGCCCGCAGGCATGGGCGAAAGCTTTCACGTATTGGTTGCGAGTAAAGGAATCGATCAAGAAAGGGCTTCCACACTTACCGGCTTCGGTTTCGGCCGTAAGCCTGAGACCGTGTAGCGACAACCGCCTCGGCTGTCCGCACGGGCGAAGCTCAGTGGGACAAGTGTTCAATCAAGGTTGTACCGGCGTGGGCGTTTGTGTTTGAGCCTGTTCCGGATACTCATAAACGCCCCGCCCCGACTTCCGCCCCAACCGCCCCGACTTCACATATTGCACCAGCAGCGGCGCCGGGCGGTATTTTTCTCCCAGTGATCGGTGTAGATACTCAAGAATGCTCAGCCGCGTATCGAGCCCTACCAGGTCGACCAACTCGAATGGTCCCATAGGATGGTTCAACCCTAATTTGAGCGCCTTGTCGATGTCCGCGGCCGACGCGATCCCCTCCTGCAGCATGTAAAATGCCTCATTCCCGATCATGGCATTGATGCGACTGGTGATGAATCCCGGCGACTCTTTGATCACCACAACTTCCTTCCGCATGCGCCTGCCGACTGCGACCGCCGTAGCCAGTGTGTCCTCATCGGTCTCGAGCGCCCGAACTACTTCGAGCAACTTCATCTTGTGTACGGGGTTAAAGAAGTGCATGCCCACACACTTATTCGCGCGGTAGGTCACACTCGCAATTTCAGTGACGCTGAGCGACGAAGTATTGGACGCCAGCATGGTCGTAGGGCGGCAGATTTTGTCGAGCAGCGTGAAGATCTCGATCTTCGACTCCATCTCTTCGGGGACGGCTTCAATCACGAGATCGGCCTCGCGGGCGGCCTCTTCGACTGAGCCGGCATATTCCAACCGTTGAAATACCGCATTCGCCTCGGACGCGGTGACCTTGCTCAGCTCTACAGCCTTATCGAGATTCGAGCGAATTTCGCCCTCTGCCTGGCGCAGAGCCCCCGGCAACAAGTCTTCCAGGATGGTGCGATACCCGCCCAACGCCGCGGCATGCGCGATGCCCCTCCCCATGATGCCGGCGCCGATCACGGCAATGGTCTGGACTTGCAGCACTATTTTTCCACCTTTTCCAGATCCGCGATCGCTGAATTCACCGACGCGCCAGCCGCGCGCAGATACTCTGCCAACCGCTTCCGCTCTTCCGCATTCATGCTGGGAATGTAAAGACACATCCGACGTAAGGTGGTCGTGATGTCGTCCACGTAGTTCATCGCTCGAATCAGTTCGCCTGTCGCTACTACCATGAGTCTCCTCTTTCTATGACCACCTGTTTGTTCCTCCCCGTGGCAATCAGACCGTAGCTCGCTCGGCCGACGGTTTGCAGTCGGTCTGAGCGATAGCCGAATTCGATTGCCGGAGCTTCTATTCTGGACGCGCCTACGAATTTAGTAAAGGCGCGATCCAACACGATCATGCGTAGCCTTGAAAGACGGGATGAGAAGGCGCCAGCGTGCCGTGATAGAACGCTGGCTTAGGTTGAAGGACGAAGCCGACACCTCCCGCGATCGAAACCGGCGGTATCTCGACAAGGTTGTACCCCAGCGAATCGTAGGGTCGTAACCATCGCTTTACAGGTTCGTGTCGACTCCTCAAAACTTTGTTTGCGCTCGCGGTTCAACGGGATCCTATGATTCGCAACGAGTTAACCAGGCGGGCATATAATCGCTATCGATTCTTTTTATGGGGCGTTGGACCCGGCTGCGAATCGAATAGTTATATGGCAGACAAGCCTCTGAAACGCTACATTTTCGCGAGCGACTTCGACCAGACGCTCACCTTCAACGATTCCGGCTACGTGCTCGCCGAACTGGTCGGCATTCCTACCGAGGACTTCGAGCGGAAGGCCAAAGGAATGGCGAAAATCAACCTGGTGCAGCAAGGCGCGGAGCTGGCCTACTTGTTGTTGCATGATCCCGAGTTCAAGAGCAAAGTTCGCAAAGAACATCTCCGCGAGGTAGGCAAACGAATCCGCCTGAAGGGGGATATCAAACTGCTTTACCAGCTGCTCGATGCCGGCATCGACGGCCATCAGTTCGATTTCTATGTTCTATCGGCGGCTCCGGTTGAGGTCATTCTCTCTGCGCTGGAAGATATTGTTCCGCCCGATCACATTTTTGGCACGGAGTTTCGCTATAAGCCTTCCGGCGAAATCGACACCATCGTGCGCGCCACGGCCGGTTATGGCAAAGTCGCGGTTCTGAACAACCTGCTTCTGCAACAGGTGTCCGGCCCGGATCACGTGATTTATACCGGCGACGGCAGTTCCGACATTCACGTGATGCTGCATATCAACTCGCGCGACGGTCTCACGATTGCCGTCTCCGAATCGCCGGACGTTTCCCAGATCGCAAAACGTACCGTGCTGAGCACCAGCGCCCTCGCGGTCCTGGTGCCGATTCTCGAAGAGGTCGCCGGCTGGGAACGATACCGCATTCGCAGCTTCTTCGAAGCCAATGGAATGTTGATTCAGGAATGGCAGCGCGTCCGCACCGATTGGCTGACCGTCCGCCGCGCCGCCGATCCTGAGCAGATCGACGGGGAACCGTCAGCCTCCACGCTGGAGCGCACGATCTCCGAAGGATAAGGGCTATGCTGCGCGACGCAAATCTAATCCCGCTCTCTCGCCAGCACCAGCACGCCTTGGCCCTGTGTGTTCGTATCGATCGCGCACTGCCCGTCGGGGACTCTGATCTTGCGGCTTGGCAGTCGGAAATCGCGCAGCAGTTTCAAACTGAAATCGGAGTTCATTTCGCGGCGGAAGAGCTCGTATTGTTCCCGGCAGCCCACAATTTCCCGGAATTGATGGCCCTGGTAGAGGAATTGCGTTTCGATCACGCGTTACTGCGCGAGAGCTTCGCCAAAGCGGAAGCGCGGCAAATGTCGGCGACCGACCTCTCTGCATTCGCTCGGCGCATGTCGGCTCATATTCGCAAGGAAGAACGCCAGCTCTTTGAGCGCATGCAGGCACTCCTGAATCAGGAAGAACTTGCTCGGATTGGCCAGAACCTGGAAGCGGCGCTCAGGGATGCGGAGCAGGCTTGCATCTTGCCCACGGACGCAACCCAGCTGCGCCCGGCAAAATAATCAAGTATCGAGCCGGTAGCGCGTTTCCGCGAGTGCATACATTTTGCGCCACACTAGCCGATTGATTGTCACTACAGTGGCTGCCATCATCAGAGTTGCGGCCAACAGCAAATTGAAGTTGCCCGCATCCGTCGCTTGGGAAATGGTCGCTCCCAATCCTGTCGTCGTATAGATGTGGCCCTTAAAGTGAAAATACTCGGCAACAATGCTCGCATTCCAGGCCCCACCGGAAGCGGTTACCATGCCGGTGACGAGATACGGAAAAATCCCTGGTAGGATCAACTTCTTCCAGCGCTCGATTCCCTGCAATCGAAACACAGAGCAACACTCTTTTAAGTCGGTCGGGATGGCAATGGCGCCGGCAATCACGTTGAACAGGATGTACCACTGCGTTCCCAACAACAGCAGCACGATCGAGCCGACGCCCAGCCCGCCGCCCACGCGAATCAGCAACAGCAGCACCACCGGGAACAAAGCGGTCGCAGGAACCGACGCCGCAATCTGCGCCAGAGGCTGCGCGATCCGCGCCAGGCGTGGATTAAAGCCGATGGCCACGCCTGCAGGAATCGTCCACAACGCCCCCAGCAGCAAGGTAATGTTCACCCGCAGAAAGGTCGCGCCCAGGCCGATCGCGGCTTCCTGCAACTCCGCCTTCTGCAGGCCGGCCAACATGATCACGACTCGAACCACTCCGTAACTGATCGCAGCCAGCAGTAGGACTCCCAGCCCGCGCGCGAGCCAGATCTTCCAGGCACCGGTCTGTTCCACCTCATCGCCAGATCGCACGCGCGAAAAGTGAACCATCAGACGCTCGCCGAGGGGCTGCACGGTTTTCTGCCGAATCTGCGCCAAGCTGCGCGAATGTCGAATCAGGTCGAGCACCCAAGACCGTGGAGCGTTGCTGCTCTCGACTTGCTCCACCTTAAATTTTTCCGCCCACGCAATCACCGGACGCCAGATAAATTGGTCCAGCAACACAATCACCGCGATCATGGTAGCAACGCCCCAGATGATCGATCGCGTGTCCCCGGCGCTGGCCGCGGTCTGCAGATACGAACCCAGCCCTGGCAGCCGGAAATCGCGCGAACCTAGCACGAACATCTCGCAGGCCATCAGAAAAAACCAACCTCCGGCCACCGACATCATGGAGTTCCACACCAGCCCAATCGCCGCGAACGGCAGCTCCATCTCAATGAAACGCTGCCACCAGCTGAAACGGTAAACCTTCGCGGCTTCGCGCATTTCATTCGGAATGCTCTTCAGCGACGCGTAAAAACTGAATGCCATGTTCCAGACCTGGCCGGTGAAAATCAGCAGGATTGCTCCCGCCTCTACGCCCAACTGCCTCCCCGGAAACAACGCCACCATTGCCATCATCACTCCGGGAAGAAAACTAAGCACGGGAATTGACTGCAACACGTCGAGCAACGGAATCATGAAGCGCTCCGCCCGCGGGTTGTAGGCTGCCACGTATCCATACACCAGTGTGAAGGCAAGGCTGAGCACGTATGCAATCGTGATCCGCAGCAGCGAATATCCGGCGTAAGCTGCCAGCGCGATTGGACTGCGCGAGATTTCCACCTGCGGCGTAAAAGGTCCGAGCCAGGTCCGCCCGACGACGAGCACGCCGTAGAACAGGGCGATCCCGGCCCCAAACATAAGAACGTCGGGCAGGTAAGAGATTTCGAGGCTGGGCCGTTGTGTCCAGATTCGATACGCCGAGAATCCTCGCAGGCTGATTGTCTTCTTCATTCGATCGCTGCTCGAAACGAAAACTCTCTATCAGGACTCCGGGGCAGAGGTTTCTTTCGGAATTTTCGCTGCAGGTGTAACCGGGGCAGGTGCAACAGGGGACTCTGGCGCAGGGGGCTCCGGCGCAGGAGCCTCGGTCTGCACCAGCCGCCCCTGCTCGCGGTCGTAGTCAAATATCTCGGCATAGCGGCCCCAGTTCACCGCAGTCTCGAACTGGCGCTGTACTTCATCTTCGGCAAAGTGTTCGTCGAGAATGTCGTGAAAGAACTCGTCGGCGATGGAGTGGTCCGTCTTGCGCTTCAGTACGCTGTCAATCTGTTTCAGGATGGTGACATGTTCCAGCACAGCCTGCCGGAACAAAACCTTGCGTTGCTGAATATCGGCCTCGGCAAAAGCTACTCCCGGCGGCGTAATCTCGATGTCGCCCTCTTTTAGCAACGCGAAGCCCAGCATGACGCAAGCTTCAAGAATCGGAAGTAAATCTTCCACGTCCATTACCAGTTCCTCGGCGAGACGGAACAAATCCTGACGCCCGCCGTGGTCGCGCAACAATTCCAGCAGTCCGGCGATGCCGCCTACTCGAGCATGTGGCAGCATCTGATATTTAGCCGTACGAATCGGCGCGCCCTGCTTCTTCGCTGCAGCCTTCGCCAGCCCCCCCGTGGGCAAAATGATTTCCGCAGTCGTCTCCGCATCGGGCTGGGCATGTTCGACCTCCGGCTCGGTCATGACTTTATAGATGTAATCCACCAACTCCACAAAGCGTGCCGACTTGCGGTCTCGAGGATGTTTCAGCCGGATGTTGAAATCCGAACGAATACGCGCGGGATTTCTGCCTAGCACCATTACGCGGTCGGCGAGCATCACCGCCTCTTCAATGTTATGCGTAACAATAAAGATGGCGCTGGCCGGCATTTTCTTGTTGAGCCAAAGCTCCAACAGTTCACCCCGCAGGTTTTCCGCGGTAAGAACGTCGAGCGCAGAGAACGGTTCGTCCATGAACAACACTTCGGGTTCCACCACGAGGGCGCGCGCGAACCCCACGCGCTGCTTCATGCCGCCGGAAAGCTCCTTGGGGTAGGCCGTCTCGAAGCCATCCAGTCCAACAGTATCGAGTGTACGCAGAGCCCGTTTGCGGCGCTCGACGGCGGACGCTCCCTTCGCTTCCAGAGGAGCTTCTACATTCTCCAGCACGGTGAGCCAGGGAAAGAGCGCGAAGCTCTGAAAGACAATGGCCACGTTGGGCATTTGGCCATCGAGCGGCTTGCCGTGCCACAACAGCGTTCCCGACGAGGGTTGCGAAAGCCCGGTCAACATGCGCAGCAGGGTGGATTTTCCGCAGCCCGATGGCCCGAGCAAGGCCACAATCTTCCCTGGTTCGATCACCAGATTGGTCAGCCCGACCACCTGAATCCGGGTTCCGTCCGCCTGCGGATAAGACTTCTCAACATCCACGGCCTCGATGATCGCTTGGACTTCCGTTTGGCTCACGGCAGCACTCCCGTCTTTTCTATACACGAACTGCAGAGAAGAGCAAAACGCGCCGTCAATGTGGAATCTGATTCGGACACCCAGGTCTCGCTTGTCTTGCCGAACTTGGGCACCCGACCCTCACGACAGAGGAAAATCCCAGAGCGACGTCGAGAATATTCCTCAGGGCAACGTTCCGCAGTTCAGGCGGCGAAGCTCTCATTCTCGAGCGTGGCGAAGGGCCGGGGCAGACGATCGCTCAATTCGGCGAGGTGAGCCAGCTTCGCCGCTAGTTCGCTGTTGAGCTGTTGCGGTTCGAAACGCCAACGCCAGTTGCCCCCATTCAGACTTGGAGTATTCATGCGTCCCTCGCTGCCAATCCCCAGCACGTCCTGCAAGGGAACAATACTCAGGCTTGCCGCAGAGCATTGCGCCGCGCGAATGAACGCCCAATGAATTCCATCCTCGCAGCGCCCGACATAGGCCTCGGCATTGCGTCGCTCCTGCTGCGTCGCTCCAGAACGCCACCAGCCCACCACAGTATCGTTGTCGTGTGTGCCGGTGTAGATGACTTTGTCTTCGGCGCGATGCGGCAAATACATGTGTGCGCCTTCATCCCCGAAACCGAACTGCAAAACCGCCATCCCAGGAATTTTCAGCCTCTCCCGCAGTGCGTGCACTTCCGGAGTGATGTACCCCAGATCCTCCGCAAAAAATGGCAGTCCTCCCAACGCCTCGCGCAGTTTCAGAAACAAGTCATCTCGTGGTCCATCCACCCAGCGACCATTCACTGCCGTATCTTCGCCTGCGGAAATTTCCCAGAACTGGTCGAATCCCCGGAAGTGGTCCAGTCGGATGTAGTCGCAGTTTTCTGTCGCCCGGCGCAGGCGCTGGATCCACCATTGGTAGCCGCCTTCCTTCATTACATCCCAACGGTATAGCGGATTTCCCCACCGCTGTCCGGTCTTGCTGAAAAAGTCCGGTGGCACGCCGGCCACCACATCCGGTTCTAGATTCGCATTCAGTCGAAAGAGTTCCCGATGCGTCCAAACGTCGGCGCTATCGTAGTTCATGAAGATGGCGACGTCGCCTACAACGCGGACTTCGCGCTCCGAGCAGTAACGACGCAACGCCCGCCATTGTTCGTGAAAAGCGAATTGCAACGCGCTCCGAATCTGGATATCGGCGAACAGTTCCTTACGCGCCTTCTCCACAGCGGCAGGCTCCCGATGCGCGAGATCATGCGGCCACCGGTTCCAGCTCTTGAGTTTCTGTCGGGCACGCAGGGCATCGAACAGAACGAAGTCATCCAGCCACCAACCGTTTTTCGCACGGAAATTTTCAAAACCTCGCAACCCCTCGCCTGAGGCCGAGCCTAAGAAATTCCGCGCGGCCTCAAACAAAAGCGGCATTTTCTCCGCGAAAACCTGATCGTATTCGACCGGGCCGGAAGGTGACGCGGCCTTGAAATGAGCCGTCTCGAGTTTCGCGCGATCGATCCAGCCATAATCCCCGAGGCGTTCCAGGCTGATCAGCAGTGGATTTCCGGCGAAAGCCGATGTCGATGAATAAGGCGAGTTGCCATAGCCAAGCGGCCCCAGAGGCAGGACCTGCCACAAACCCTGGCGGGCGGAAGCGAGAAAATCTACAAACCGATAGGCGGCTGGCCCGAAATCGCCGATGCCGCCGTGCGAAGGCAACGACGTGGGATGCAACAAAATGCCTGCGGCGCGCGGAAAGGACATAGCGGCGCCGCTACATTCCTTGCTCGCTGCCGCTGCGACTCAAGGCCTTGATCTCCTCTTCGTTTCTCTTGATCTTGCCCGATCTTGTCATTTCATCGACCAGGCTGGAAACGAAAAGTCCGAAGCGCTCCTGCTGCTTGCTCAGCAGCAGTTGATCGCGGATCTGATCGCGCTTGGCAGCATACTCAGCCTCTGTTGGTTGCTGGGTCTCGAGCACCTGCAGCACCACGGCGTTCGCGCCGCTGTTGATCGGACCGCTGATCTCGCCTGGCTTCATGGTGAACGCGACCGAGGCTTGTCCGGACATCGAGCCCACATCAGGTACCTGCCCGTCGGGCAAAACAAAGTCGCTGCTCTTTACCGTCGCTCCCATCTCTTTCGCCGCGCGCTGCAGGCCATGCTCCGCCTTGGCGCGGTCCGAGAGTTCCTGGATTTTTTGTGACAGCAAAGCCGAGGAGCGCTCGTTCTTGAATTCCTCTTCCACTCGGCTGCGGATCTCTTCAAATGTCGGCGTAGCAGCCGGCTTGACTCCCAACAACTGAAATACCACGAGGCCTTGCGATGCCGGAGCTACATCGGGCGTCGATTTTTCCGTGGCAGTGAATACCGCATCCATAAACTGCGTCGCCGGCCCCAGCCCGGGTAGCGTGTCCTTGCGGGAGAAGTAATCCGAAGTGATCACCGGGACGCCCTGTGCGGCCGCGGCAGCGTCCAAACCCTGCGCCTGAGCCCGCTTCAGCAGCGCCTCCGCCTGCTGCTGCGCAATCTGCTGTCCCTTTTGATGCTTGATGATCGGCTCGATCTCAGCCTTCACTTCGTCGAGCGTCTTCACATGCGCTTCCTGCTTCTCGTCCACGCGAATAATGTGAAAGCCGTAGCTGCTTTTCACCAGATCGCTGGTCTGACCCTTAGGAAGCGAGAAGGCGGCCTTCTCAAACTCCGGAACCGTCTGGCCTTTGCCGATCCAGCCCAGCGATCCGCCCTGCTTCGCGCTGCCCGGATCTTCGGAATATTTCTGCGCCAAATCTTCCAGCTTGGCACCGTTTTTCACCTGCTTTAGCAGGTCCTCGGCCCGGCGCTGCGCCTCAGCGACTCCCTTCTCGTCCACCTTGCCATCCGGCCCAGGTAATGGAGTCTTGATGAGAATATGACTCACCTTCACCTGCTCCGGCATGCGGTACTGATCGCGGTGCTGATCGTAGTAGGTTCGCAGATCGTCCGGCGTCACCTGAACGTCGGCTGCAGCCTTGCCGGTTTCAATCACCGCATACTTCGCCTTGCGCTTCTCCGGAACCGAGTTGGCGTAGTTCGCCTTGTGGCTCTCGTAAAATGCCTTCAACTCTTCGTCCGTCGGATGCAGGCCTTTGCGCAAATCGTCCTGCTTTAATACCGCATAGTCGAATTTTACTTTTGAGTTTCCCTTGACGAACTGTTCGTGAATCTCGGCATCGCTCACGCTGGTGCTGCCGGAAATGAGCGCCTGCAGTTTGGTCAACAAAATATCGTCGCCGACTTCATGTTCAAACTTGACGGGCGTCAGATTCGCCCGCTGCAGCATATCTTCATATTCCGCCTGTCCGATGAAGTTCCCGCCGGGGAAAAAGGTAGCCGCATAGCGCCCGTGCTGCAGTTCGTCCTTGACTTCCTCGGGCGTAACGCGCAGCCCCATGCGCCCGGCTTCGCTCAGCAGAACCTGCCGATTAATCATCTGGTCTACGGCGCGCACCGTCTCCTGTTGGACCAGAAAGGGCATCAACTTCGAGGCCATCTCGCCGTAACGCTGCGCATCCTGCTGCGCCATCTGCCGCGCGGTCTGGCGTACCTCGTCGGACTTGATGTCGTTACCGTTTACTTTGGCAACAACGCCCGCCCCTGGCGTGCCGGTCAGTTCAGAGGTCAGGCCACCAGGAATAAATGTGATCACCATGGCGCCGCAAATCACGAGCAGGATGCCGCTAAGAATGATTTTCTTGGTTGGCCCCTGAGTCTGCAAAAATCGAATCATTTCTTATCACTCCAGAGTTGAAAGCGGAATTCTTTATTATAAACCAGCCCCTTCCATGACACTTCCATGCAGGGATGTGGGTATGGGGACAGTCAAGCTTCTGGGGAGGAAGAGAGAGGAGACCCATGTGGGACCGCCGGTTCTCGGCCGAGCGCAGCTCGACGGCGGCTCCGCTGCCAGGCGCCGTCCACAAGCAGCCGATCTGTGCCCGGCTCGTCCGGCTCGGAGACCCGTACCCGAGGGGCTCCTGCGCCCGCAAAACTCCGCTATTGAAACGTATTAACATAAGATGTTATCCATTCTCCGGGGACATGGGTGCGAACCTGTCCCCGATCGATCTACCAGCGCGACCGCAATCAACAGGAGCACCATGAACTCAGGCAAGCCGTTTGCAGTCACTCTCGTCTTTCTGGCTCAATTCTTTCTGGCTTCGTCACTGTTCGCCCAAGATAAAACACAACCTGCCATCCCCGCCAAAGTTCAAGGCAAGACCGAGGCGTTGCTCCGTGCTGCCGATGGAAGACTGCCCCTGCGCGAGGGCTGGACTCTGCAAACCTCGGCCAAGGTCGAAGCCAAAGGAGAAGTCATCTCTACTTCGCAGTTTTCTCCCCGGGCATGGCACGAAGTGACCGTGCCTACCACGGTCGTCGCCGCGCTGGTCAGGGACAAAACTTTCGCCGATCCTCTCTTCGGAACGAACCTGCGCGATTATCCCGGCATGAACTATCCCATTGGCGCGAATTTTTCTAACATCGCTATGGCGCCCGACAGCCCTTACGCGGTCTCGTGGTGGTATCGCAAACATTTCTCCGTACCCGCATCCTATCGGGGCAAGACAGTCTGGTTGAAATTCGACGGCATCAATTATCGCGCCAACATTTTCCTCAACGGCAAGCAGATCGCCAAGTCCGACGACGTGGCCGGCGCCTGGCGAACTTACGAGTTGAACGTCACCGACGCCGCCAAGCCGGGCGCAGAAAACGTTCTCGCGGTTCAGGTTTATGCCCCTACCGAGCACGATCTGGCCATCACTTTCGTCGACTGGAATCCCGCGCCTCCCGACAAGAACATGGGATTGTGGGGCGAAGTTTACTTGAGCACCAGCGGCCCGGTGGCGCTGCGCTATCCCACGGTCGTCTCGAAACTGAATCCCCCGGCAAACGATAGCGCGCAGCTCACCGTAACTGCGCAAATAAAGAATGGCACCAACCAGCCGGTCAAGGGCAAACTCAAAGGCCAGATCGAGTCGATTCAATTCGAACGGGATGTCGAACTCGCACCCCACGAAGCGAAAGATGTTACTTTCACGCCCGATCAGTTCCCGCAACTCGTCTTCTCGAACCCGCGCCTGTGGTGGCCCACACAAATGGGCAAACCCAATCTCTATCCGCTCACCATGGAGTTCGAGGCCAACGGCGCGCTCAGCGATCATTCGGCCACCGAGTTCGGCATTCGTGAAATCACTTCCGACCTCAACTCGGTCGGCGGACGCGCCTTCCATATCAACGGAAAGAATATTCTGATTCGCGGCGGCGGCTGGACGCCCGACCTGATGCTGCGCGAAAATTCGCAGCGCCTGCACGATGAATTCCGTTACGTCCGCGACCTGGGATTGAATACCATTCGCCTCGAAGGCAAACTTGAGACCCCGGAATTCTTCGACCTGGCCGATCATCAGGGCATTCTCGTCCTGGCCGGATGGTGCTGCTGCGATTTCTGGGAGCGCTGGCCGCGCTGGCAACCGCAGGATTTCGAAATCGCCAAGCAATCCCTCCGCGATCAGATCTATCGCCTGCGCAGCCATCCCAGCCTGGTGATGTGGCTCAACGGCAGTGACAACCCGCCGCCGCCCGACGTGGAACAGACGTACCTCGACGTCGAGAAAGAATTGTTCTGGCCCAATCCTGTGGTCTCGTCGGCCACCGGCAAAAAGACCAGCGTCACCGGCGACAGTGGAGTGAAAATGACTGGTCCTTATGAATACATCGCGCCCGAGTATTGGGAAGTCGACACGCCCCAGGGCCAACCCGGACGCAAGCAGTGCAATCCCGGAGGCTGCGGCGGCGCTTACGGCTTCAACATGGAAACCAGCATGGGGCCGGCGGTCCCGCCCCTTGAAAGCATTCGCGCCATGGTGGGCAAAGACCACATGTGGCCCATCGACGACGTCTGGAACTATCACGACGGCGGCGGCGAATTCAAGACGATCGGCGTATTCAGTGACGCGCTCGCCAACCGCTACGGCAAGTCCGACAACGTTCAGGACTTCGCCACGAAATCGCAGATGCAAACTTATGAAGGCGTGCGCGCCATGTATGAAGCCTACAGCCGTAACAAATACGAAGCCACCGGCGTCATTCAGTGGATGCTCAACAACGCATGGCCTGCCATGATCTGGCACCTCTATGACTACTACCTGCGTCCCGGTGGCGGATATTTCGGCGCCAAGCGCGCCATGGAAGCTCTCCATCCGATCTATGGCTACGACGATCATTCGATCTGGGTGGTCAGCAGTCAGTACGAAGACGCCAAGGGATTGAAGCTGACAACGAAAATCTACAACCTCGACATGACCGAGAAGTTCACGCAATCGAATCCGGTCGACGCCCCGGCCGATAGCACCGCGAAGATTTTCACCTTGCCCGATGTTGCCGACCTCAGTCCGACGTATTTCGTTGCTTTATGGCTGGAGGATTCCACCGGCAAACCAGTCGGCTCGAATTTCTACTGGCTCTCGACCAAGCCCGAGACGCTCGACTGGGCCAAAAGCACATGGTGGATGACTCCCACCGAGTCCTACGCCGACTTCACCGCGCTCGCGCAACTGCCGAAGGTGAAGCTGAAATTCACGGACCGCAGTGAACGCAAAGGGGGAGAAGAAGTCACCCACGTGGTTCTGCAGAATCCGAGCAAGAGTCTCGCGTTCTTTGTACGGCTGAAGGTCGACAAAGGCGTCAAGGGAGAAGAAATTCTCCCCGTCGTCTGGGACGATAACTACATTTCCCTAATGCCCGGCGAGAAGCGCGAAGTGACCGCGATCTACCGTGCCACCGAATTAGGTGCTGCCAAACCTGTAGTCGAAGTCAGCGGCTGGAATGTGGAATAAACCGACTGAGCCGTCGCCCCACTAAAGCGTATGTGGGACGGCCCAGAACCGATGCGGGGACAGAAGTGAGGTTGTGTGGGCGTCTTTGTGACGCACGTGCGCGCCCGCGCTCACACCTGCTGCGACACCGAGAGGATGTTCCCGTCGGGATCCTTGAACCAGGCCACCTTATCTCCGGTCGGCGCCGTCCAAATTCCCAGTTCGTCCTGCTTGAAGAAGCCGAAGATCTCGCAGTTCACTCCCTTTTTCTGCAGAGCGCGCACCACATTTTCGATCCCGGAAACCTGCCAGCCGAGGATCGTAAACTTCGCGGGCGTGAAATCCTTCATCTTCGCGACCCGAATCCTGATCCCATTCGCGTCCAGCACCATGGCGAAGCCGTCATCCTCAACGAAACGAAGCCCCAGTATGCCTTCGTAAAAGGCGCGCGCCTTCTCCGCGTCACAAGTTGGCACAAAAGCTACAATGTTGGTTGTCCCGAGCATCAAGGAGTCCTCTCGAAATCATGTTAAACAATTACCGATTGCTAAATGGCAAACTCCCCTAATTGTCGCTGAAATCAATCATCACGGGTTTCGAGCGGAACCAGTCCGTTTTGTATCCCACGTAAAGCAGGCCGATCGCAAACCAGATTCCGCCCACGGTCTTGGCCAAGTTGTTCAGGTTCCACCAGATCAGCCCACAGAACGCGAAGCCGATCAGCGGCAAAATCGCGTCGCGCAACCACCGCCGCTCGCCACTAGGCTTTTTTGTGATCACCGAAAACTGCCAGAAGCAGGCAAAGTTCACCCCCATGAACGCGAGAAATGCCCCGAAATTGAGCAATTCGCCCGCGTGCTCGTAGGCGTTGCCGATGTGATAAAGAAGAACCGCACCGAGAAACGCGATACCTCCTATCAGAAGAACGTTGTAGGTGGGAGTGCTGCTGCCGGGTTTGAGATATCCAAAGAATTTGCGCGGCAGCACGCCGTCGCGGCCCATGCCGAACAACAACCGCGCCGCACCCAAAGTCCCCGTCAATCCGCTCCCAAACGCAGCTACGATTAAGATCGCGCCCATGGCGTTGAACAGAAACACGCCGCCAACCCGGCTGCAGATATCCATAAACGCGGTCTCCAGATTGGGAAAGGACCGCCAATCCGGCCACACCCGCGCTCCCAGATAAGCCTCAAACCCACTGCATACTCCGGCAAAAATACACGTCAGCACGACGGCCAGCAGAACGTTTCGCTTAGGGTTCTCGACGTCTTCGGCGAGCGTGGTGACACCGTCGAAACCGATATAGGTAAGCGCCGCAAACGAAGTCGCGGTCAGAATCTTATGTGCGTTGAAAGTTTTGGGGTTATAGAACGGCTCGGTCGAGAGCAAGCCAGCCCATCCCTGGCCGTGCCACAAGTAGCGAATCGCAAGCCACACAAAGAACACCACCACCACCGACATAACCGCCAGCAACACTTTGTTGGCGCGCGCCGACGATTTCACGCCGGCCAGATTCAGCACGGTCATGATGCCGGCGATCAACGCCGCCCAGGCGATATAAGGAATCTGCGGCAGATAGCGCTCGTGCAATGCCGTTGAAATCCATACCGTATTGATCAGCGGCTGCAGCAAATAATCCAGAATCATAGCCCAGCCCGCCAGGAATCCCAGATGGGGATTGAGTCCCTTGCCCACGTAAGTGTAGGCCGATCCCGCGGTGGGATACAGCGCTCCCATGCGTCCATAACTCACCGCCGTGATCAGCATGGCGAACAACGCGATCAGAATGATGGTGACAAAGTGCCCGTCGGAAAGTTTCTGCGCCACGCCATAGAGAGGCACGGGCGCGATCGGTTGGATGAGAACGATGCCATAGAAAATCAAATCCCAAAGAGTCAAAGTGCGGCGAAGCCGGGGTGCGGCAGAGGAAGTCGCGGGGCTGTTTTCCATGAGTCCGGCTATTGGATTATGGCCGAGCCGAAATTGTCAATATTAAAACGTTTCTATACGGCGGTTCTTTTTCTCTATTTTCTTTCGCTGTAGTCGAACCAGTACCCCCGCTGTTCGTTTCCCGACATCTGCCGCGTGTTGTATTCCAGCAAATAATTAACATGCGCGTCGTCGAGCGGAAACGACTTCTTCGGCGTGTAAGGATATTCGCCCATGCTGAGGAATGGGAGCGGAGCCACGTAGTTCCCTTCCGCCGCATAAAAATCCATGTCTTTCTCATAGCCGTTGGCCGCAAAGAAATAATCGCGCACCCAGCCGTCGGGCAGCGCGGGCAAACTGGAAGGATCGAAGTCCAATTGCACTTCATCCCCTGAACCAAACACCGCCAGTTTGTCATCGGTCGCGGTCAGCAGCGGCAACACGTCGCCATAGCGCGTGTAGGATCCAGACGGACGAGTGTATGGCCCAGTCGCACTGGCCTTTTCGTAGACATACTGCACTCTCCCCGGCGGCGTGCCTTCGATCTTCAACGGGTATCCATGAAATTCGAGGTCGGCGCGCACCAGCCGAACCGCGGTCGTCCGCAAGTTCTGAGCCGACTCGCTTCCACGCTTCCGCTCGGCATCCCGGAGCCCCGCGCCTTTACCAGCGGGACGAGGGATCTCGCGTGCAGCGTATTGTTCCGCGCGATTAATCAGAATGCTGTCCCAATAAATCTGCAGATTGGTTGTAATGCGAATCTTCCGCGTGCCCAGAGGCAGCTTGCCACTGAGATCGGCGGTCATGGTTCGAGGCCCGCCCGCGGGAAAGCCCATGTCGTCAGTCACGCGCTTCCACTTCCCGTTCGCGTCTTTCTCATTTGGAAGCAGCGCTTCCACATACGGCGGAATCGCTTCGACTCCCGCTTGCGACGCGGCATACATGCTGTTCGCGGAAAAGTATTCGACCTCGCCATGCAAAAGCAGCCATAGCGGCCCTCCGCCGTACGCCTTACCCAGATCGAGCGTCAGCGTGTGCGGCTTAGTGAAACCCAAGAACTGTGTTAGCTCGAAATCGCCAAAATAACGCTTGGCCAGCAAATCCGGCAGAACGTCGTGACCATGATCATCCCACGCTCCCGCCGGCGGATGCGCGTCGCGGCTCACCACAACTTTGAATGGAGGATACGGCGGGTTCGAGGCAAAATACTCATTGGGATACACCTCAACCTCCGCCGGATGATCCACCGCCAGCAGTCGCACCTGATCGAGGTAGACGGCTTCCTCCAGCGGTTCCATGAATCGGAAACTCAAACTGGAGTGCCGCACTTCTCCCCGGTTGTGGGAGAAATCCTGCCCTGCGCGGGTCGAAAAGTGGGCGTCTGGGTGCGCGCGAATCGCGTTGCGATCAATCTTGATGTATTCAACCGGTCGTGGGATGTCCCGCTGCCCAGGCCCAACCCAGTGCCCCACCACGCCCGCGCCCAGCATATCCGCTACGAACTCATAGCGCTCTCCATTCCACACGAACAACGTCGGGCACGAACTACCGCGGCGGTCGATCTCAAGAAAGTTCTGCTGCTTGTCGCCTGCGACTTGAATCTCATCTTCCAACACGCCCGTCGGCCACAGCATGCGCACGATGTCAGCTTCTTTGGAATCGCCTAGGCCGACAACGATGTCGGTGGAATTCTGTCCCAGATAGCCGTTGGAACCGTAGACTTCGAGCTTCTGCCGATTCCCGCCGGAAAAAACTTCGACCTTGGTGCCGATCGCGGACTTGTTATCGGCCAGTCCCTTCAGCGAGAGCCGGAGCCAGTGATTCTGATTGCCGCCTTCATTGCGCAGCAGCAGCACAGGTCCATGACTCTGTGTGATCAGCAGATCGGTCGCACCGTCGCCGTCGTAGTCACCGGTAATGATGGCGCGCGGATCCTTCAGCGGAATCTTGTTGAGGCCAACGTCGGTGGTGACATCTTTGAACCCATCAGGCCCAAGATTGCGGAACAGGCGCACTTCGCCTTGGCCATCTTTAGTCTCGCCGACCGCAACGAGGTCGATCCATCCATCATTGTCGTAATCGAAGGCAGCAACGCCGTAGGCGCGGACCCAATTCGTCTCGGGAAGTTTCACTGGTTCGAAGCTCACACCGTGGTCGTTACGCCACAGCGTAATGCCGGGGGTACCGAGGTGAGTAAAGACGAGATCCATCCAGCCGTCGTGATCGAAATCGAGAACGGCTACGCCGACTGTCCGAGCGGAGAAATTGAGTGGCCACGGTTGCTGTCGGAATTTACCTTCTCTAGGATTGGTGAAGAGGAGGGGAGAACTATCTCCGGTCACGACTAGATCAACTGCGCGGTCATTGTTGTAATCCGTGCCGACCGCGTTTGCGGCGTAGCCCCTCCCGACGAGCCCCGTCGCCTCAGTGACATCCGTAAAGGTTCCGTCGCCATTGTTGCGCCACATACGGCTGGTACCGTGGGTTTCAGCGCCTCCTGCGGCTGTGCGCTTAGTCCGATCCTCTTCGACTCCAGCAGAAGCGACATACAAGTCCAGATCACCGTCATGGTCATAGTCGACGAAGGTCAGCCCCATCGTTCCGACTGCGGTATGCGTAATGCCTCGGGACTCCGCTTCATCTCGAAAAGTACCGTTCTTCAAGTTGTGCAGAAGAGCGACATGACTATCTACCGCCAGAGCGAGGTCAGGGAATCCATCATTGTCGTAGTCCCCAGCCGTGCAGCCGGTGGCACTCAGACTCGGATCAAGTCCTGCTTGCTTCGTGACCTCCTCGAATTTACCGCCGCCCAAATTGTGGTAGAGGGACAGGCCACCTTGCCGACCATTGTCGGCAATAAAAAGATCGGGTTTACCGTCGGAATCGTAATCAAGAAAACACGCCCCCGGCGCCAGCCTTGGGTCCTTGATGTCAAAGTTGACCGCCGGGCGGGGTCTGGAAACTATCCCCGCTTCCTTCGTCACATCCACAAACCGCACCTTAATTGGCGGGGGCGGTTTGAGCACTGCCTGCGGCGACTCCACTGCGCGCGAGTATTGGCCCTGCTCGCCGTAAGCCAGGCTCATGGGCGCGCCGAGTTTGTTCTGGGTGATGTACTGGAATTTCTTCAGATGCTCGCGGGCGTGCTCAACCTCCCCCGACTGCTGGTATGCCCGCGACAATCCAAACTCCGCCGAAGCGTGCAGAGGATTAAGTTTCAGTGCATGCTCGAAGGCTTCGATTGCCTGGGGAAACTGCTTGGCCTGCACGTATGCCGTGCCCAAAAAATACCAGGTGTCGGCGTCGTTCGGATCGATCTCGATCACATGCCTGAAGGCGTCGATCGCCGCCTGCGCGTCGCCCGTATTCTTGGCGAGCATTCCCAGGCCATACCACGCGTTGGGACGTTTCGGATCCCGTTTGAGCGCGTCTTCCAATGCGAACTTGGCCTCATCCACTTTTTGCAGGTTCAGGTATGCAATGCCGATGTTCAGGCGCGCGATCGCCAACCCGATATCGGCCTCCGCGGCCTGCTGGAAAGACTTCAATCCCTTTTCGAAAAGCTGCTGGTTCATATAGGCCACGCCTAGATTGTTCCATCGCGCGGCCTCGATCGGATTCGGCTGTGACGCGGGAACAAAAAGGCCAATGGCGGCCAGGAGTGCGGCCGAAAGAACTGCTGAAGCTTTCAGATTCATTTCGTTAAAGATTTAACCACAGAGAGCGCAAGGGAACCCAGAGGATTCCGCCGCGGTTTGCCACACTTACTTATTCATGGGGGTAGGACTTCGAGACCAGGCAAGCGCGCAACGATTCCGCTGACCGAAAGGTTTAGGTCCCTTGACCGACCAACCCTAGCAGATCGGCGGAATTTTCCAGGCTCCGCATTCTTTCTCCAGCAGCGCAGCGACCGCCAGCACCTGTTCTTCTTCCCATGGTCTCCCTACGATCTGTACTCCGATCGGCAACCCTTCCCATCCGCCGGTGACAGAACGGCTCACAGGAACCACCACCCCGGGATTCCCCAAAAGATTGAACCATTCCGTGTAGCTCCAGGCGTCGAGATAGTTCACGGTCTTGCCATCAATCGTCCAACTGCGTTCTCCGTGGCGGAAGGCGGGAATCGCTGCGGCCGGGCAAAGCAGAATCGGATACTTCCGCATCTGCGCCAAGAATTTCGCGCGCAAAATGTCGCGCCCGATCCATGCATCGAGCAGCGTTTCGCCGGAAAGCGGTGGCTCCCCGGCTGACCATTCGAGAAATTGCGCCAGCATAGGGCTGAGATCCTGCTCCCGCCCGCGGAACATCGGACGAATCAGCATTCCGCCAGCGCTGACGAAGAATTTCTTCCACAGCAACCGTGCTTCTTCGAGACCTGCTGGACGAAACGGCTCGACCTGAAATCCCGCGCCCCGCAGCGCCTGTGCGGCGTGGTGGACAGCTGCGCGAATCTCCTCAGTGACAGGCGTACGTCCATCATCCTCGAAATAGCCAATGGGCCGGTTTCGGGTCTGGTCGCCGCTCGGCCAGCGGAGCGGCACCGGTGCGGCGCACGCATCGCCCTCGTCCGGACCTTGCATCACTTCGAACAAAACTTTCACATCATTCACGGTGCGCGCCATGGGACCAACAACCCCGATCAGCGCAAACGGTCCGCCAGACGCGGGAAAGTGTCCGGTCGCCGGAATGCGCCCAGGAGTGGGCTTCAGGCCACAAATTCCGCTGAAGTGTGCAGGCACTCGTATGGAGCCGCCGCCATCGCTACCTACGCCGCCCGCTGACATCCCCGCCGCAATCGCCGCTGCTTCGCCGCCACTCGACCCGCCCGGAGTCCGATCGAGGTCCCACGGGCTGTTCGTGCGGCCGTACAAACGATTGTCCGTTTCCCAAGCCATCAGCAGTTCCGGCGTGTTGGTTACCCCCAGCACGATCGCGCCGGCGTTGCGCAGGCGCGCGACCAGCGGCGCGTCTTGGGCCGCCACGTATCCAGTGCGCAGGCGAGTACCGGCTTCGCATCGCATCCCCGCCACGTCCAACGAACTCTTGATGCTGATAGGAACGCCGTGCAGTGGTCCGAGAGTTTTCCCGCTCATCACTGCCGCCTCGGCCTCGCTGGCTTCTCGTCGAACTCGTTCCGCGTCCACGTGCACGAAGGCATTCAAGTTCGGATTCACTCGCTCGATCTTGGCAAGATGGGCATCGACCAGTTCGACCGGGGAGATTTTCCTCTGGCGGATTCGCCGAGCCATTACAACGGCCGGAAGGAAAGTGAGATCACCCATGCGACGATTGGCCTCCGGGACAGAAGGCAGAGTCTAGCATGCACCCAAGGGATGCAATGTCAGATATCAGCCTTCCGCTGTGAACCTTTCCTCCATCCGATTCGGGCTTCACAGTTCACCGGGCCGAGGTCTGAGGTCCGAAGTCTGAAACGTGACCATTACGATCCACCGCCTGCTTTTCTTCGGAACTGAGCGCACGATAGTCTCCCTTTGCCAGTTTGCCGAGTTGCAGCGGACCAATGGCCACTCTCACCAGCCGCAGCACGCGGATCCCGAATGCCGCCAGCATGCGCCGAATTTGTCGATTCTTACCTTCGTCGAGGATGATCTCAAGCCAGCAGTTTTTGGCGCCCGAGCGCAGCAGCCGCGCCCGGGTAGCGCGAAGGATGTCCCCATCGTCACCAGTCACTCCCCTAAGAATTGCCTGCACGAGTTTGTCATTGGCCAGCGTCGCGATTTGCACGTGATACGTTTTTTCCAAGTGCCTCTCGGGCGCGGCGACGCGTCCGCCCCACTCCGAATCGTTCGTCAGCAGCAGCAATCCTTCGCTAGCTTTATCGAGCCGCCCGATGGGAGCGACCCAGGGCAGCGATTCGCCTGCTTTCTCCAGCACGTCATAAACAGTGCCCCGGCCTTTCTCGTCGGAGGCCGTAGTCACCAGTCCCCGGGGCTTGTTCATCATCAGATAAATTTTCGGTTGCTGATCAATGGCATGGCCATCCAACAGGATCCGGTCCCGCTCCAGTCTGACCGGTGTCTCCGGATCGCATCGTACGCGTCCGTTCAATTGCACCCGGCCGGCACGAATCAGCTCCGCAGCCCGAGAGCGCGAACAATATCCCAGCTTCGACAGGGAGCGCGCTAGGCCGATCCGGCGAGCAATTCCTTTCTGTTGCATGGTTCATGCTAATCGAAGCGAGATTCATATTGCATGCACGATCCCACCGCGCTTGGTACTATGTTCAGGCTGCGCCGCCGCGCTAAGCACGTCGCACTCAGCACATCCTGGCAAAGGAGCTCTCATGGCCCATCAGCACCCTCCGCGTTTTTTAAAAATTGTGGACGACGCCAAGACGCGCGTGCGCGAAACTAGCGTCGATGCCGTGAAAACCAGGATGGATCGCGGCGACAAGTTCCTGCTGGTCGATGTGCGCGAGGAGAGCGAATACGTCAACGACCATCTTCCCGGCGCCATTCATCTCGGCAAAGGCGTCATCGAACGCGACATTGAGGGGCGAGTGCCGGAACTCAACACCGAGAT
>Ga0209420_1000115_pt1 | contig 49208 bp, 33 predicted proteins | sample BlaSpr_A8_OM1_O1_FD_187972 | JGI IMG/M metagenome (GOLD analysis project Ga0209420, IMG submission 187972) | Forest soil microbial communities from Thunder Bay, Ontario, Canada - Black Spruce, Ontario site 2_A8_OM1_O1 (SPAdes) (version 2) | ecosystem: Environmental > Terrestrial > Soil > Boreal... | reverse complement strand
GATTCGGACTACAGATCATGCCCGGAGGCAAACGGCGCGCTGCCCTGATCCAGTCTTTCCAGGAACTCCTCAACAAGATCGACAACCGTGTTGTTCCCTTCGATGTTGCGGCTGCCCAGGAAGCAGGGGATCTGATGGCCTCGCGGCACAAGAAGGGTCATCCCGGCGACCTGAGAGATACGATGATCGCGGGCATCGCGATAGCCCAGCACGCCACGCTGGCTACCCGCAACACGGCCCACTTTGACGACATCCCGGTTCCGCTCATCGACCCCTGGACCCGGCGAAGTTGACGCCTCCGAGGGCTGGCTCCTTTGCGAACTTGAGTTCGCCGGAATCCTTCTACATACTTGTGCCGCGTGACTCCGCAAAGACAGTATTCATATTCTAGGGCCGCAATACGCCCCAGGAGAGACTTTGGAGAACATGCGCTGTCTTCGTTGCAACCGCGAGCTTGAGACCGGACAGAAATCTGTGGCCCTGTATATGTTCGCCCAGACTGTGGGCATCAAGCCACGCCAGAAATCCACAGCCCATCGCATCTCTTTCTGCCCTCAGTGCTCTGTGTCTCTGGCCATGGGCCCGCCACCCGAAGGAGCCCTCAACCTCGCCGCGTGGGACATGATTCGCGATTTGGTTGGCTCAGATCCCGCGCTGAACCAGGCGGCCTGGGAGAACTTGAGTGGAATCCTTGGTCTCCTTCCCGCAACCGGCACCGACGGCGCCTCTCGTTCCGCGCCAGCCGGCGGGTACTTCGAGTTCTAACCTCTAACCCGCAATTCCTGCCGACAGCGTGGAAAACACCGGCCATCTTCAAAATTCTCATCCGCGCTAACCCTTTTCGCCTTCCCGCGGTCTAATGAATCAATGACAGCAGGGAACTTCGCATGGCCCGGCTGCGTATCTCTGATCAGACGCTTGAATGTAAAACGGTAGGGCGGGATTGAGACCCCTCGCCCGATCGTGCCCGGGACCCCCACGCACCTCCCCGGAGGCGTGGGGGTGTATCACATGCGAATACTTCTTGATATCGTGCGGCAATCGCTCGCCACTCTCTGGGCGCACAAGCTGCGTTCCTTCCTCACCATGTTCGGAATCGCCTGGGGCGTGGGCTCTCTGCTCCTGCTCGTAGGCCTGGGAGAAGGCTTCCGCAGCGGCCAGGAGAAGAACATGGCCGAACTTGGTCGAGATATTATGTTCGTTTTCCCCGGCCGCATCCCGGCCGTGGTCGGCAGTTACCAGTCTGGGCAGCCTTACAACTTTACCTATGAGGACTATTTCGCCATTCGCGACCAGGCCAGATTTCTGCGCGCGGTTTCTCCTGTGTTGGAGCGCGAAGACATCCGCGCCGTCAGCGATTTCGGGTCCACTAACGGCCAGATTTTCGGCGTGACTCCCGCGTACAACCAGATTCGCACCCTTCCCACTGACCCCGGACGCTGGTTCAACGACGAGGACAACTCCCAGCATCGCCGTGTGGCCGTGGTGGGATGGGAACTGCTCAAGAACATGTTCCCTGGGCAGCCCGCCGTGGGCAGCACCATCCAGCTCAATGACATGGACTTCAAAGTTATCGGCGTCATCCCCAAGATCGGAAAAGAGGGCAACAACGGCACCAACAACCGTATCTTTGTCCCGTTCGACACGATGCGGATGCTTTTCCCGCTCAAGGCGCAGAACGCAGAGAATGCCATCTCCTTCATCAACTACCGGCCCGTAAAGAAAGAACTGCACCTCGAAGCCTTACATGAGGTTCACACCATCATCGCGCGTCGCCACGGTTTTGATCCCAGTCTCGACGACGCCTTCAACGACTGGGACACGATCGACGGCGCCATCCGGGTGGCAAAAATTTTTGATGCGATGGATTATTTCCTCGGTGTGGTGGGAATCGTAACTCTCGGCCTGGGCGCCATCGGCATCATCAACATCATGCTGGTTTCGGTTAGTGAACGAACGCGGGAGATTGGCCTGCGCAAGGCTCTGGGCGCTACGCACCGTAACATCTTGACTCAGTTTTTTGTCGAAGGAGCATTCCTCACCGCATTCAGCGGCGGCATTGGCCTGGCAATCACCACAGCGTTCGTGGCTCTGCTGGCGCAGTTGCCTTCGCCGGAGGGATTCGATACGCCCCGTATCGTACCCGCTTCCGCCGTGATTGCCATTCTTTCGTTGTCGCTGGCCGGCATCGTCGCCGGTCTTTATCCCGCACGTAAGGCCGCACTGCTTCCCCCGGTGGAAGCGCTGCGGCAGGAGTAACCGAGTTTCGAGTAAGCGAGTTTGGAGCAACTATGCTGGGCGACCTGGGCACACAAGCTTTCAACGCGCTGAAACACAACCGCCGCCGCTCTCTGCTCACCATGCTGGGCATGGCTTGGGGCATTGCCACGGTCGTCTTGCTGCTGGCTTACGGTACCGGCTTTCAGAACGCTTTGATGATTGCCTTCCGCACCTTCGGCGGCAACCTGGTCGCCATCTTTCCCGGGCGCACGTCGCTGCAGGCGGGCGGCAGCAAGGCCGGAGTGCAAGTCCGCCTGACGCGCGATGATCTCGACTTCCTGCGCGCCGAGGTTCCCATGCTCACCCGCATTTCCCCTGAGGTAGATAAACAAAGTCAGGTGGCTTTCGGCACGCGCAGCGCCAGCTATGGCGTTCGCGGAATTTATTCGAGCTACGAGAAAATTCGCGCTCTCGACGTGGGTGATGGCTCATTCTTCGGCGAGCGCGACGACTTCACCCACTCCCGCGTGGCCGTCATCGGCTCCATCGTGAAGAAGAAACTTTTCTCTGGGGAGAACGCGCTGGGCGAAAGTATTCGCATCGACGGCATCTCCTACAAGGTGGTCGCGGTCCTCAGGCACACCATCTCGAACGGCGACGAGGACATGAACTCCCTGGTCTATGTTCCGTACAGCGCCATGAGCGACCTGAAAAACAGTTTCTATCTCGACGGCATCATGATGGACTACGAAGGCGACCACAGCAAGATGGTCGAGGCCGCACGCAACTCCATGGCTTTCCATCACAACTTCAATCCCAAGGACGACCGCGCCATTTACGTTTTCGACGCTGTGAAAGATCTCGCCGACCTCAACGTGATTACAGTGGGCATCAAGATCCTGCTTGGCTTTATCGGCTTGCTCACTCTCGGCATTGGAGGCGTCGGGCTGATGAACATCATGCTCGTCTCCGTAACCCAGCGCACCCGCGAAATCGGTGTCGAAAAGGCTTTGGGAGCCCGCCGCTGGCACATTCTTTTCCAATTCCTCGCCGAAGCTCTGGTGATCACCGCCATTGGTGGCCTGCTGGGCGTGATACTGGCTTACTTGGTTTCCTGGAGCGTGGGCTCGCTCACGCTGTGGAGCGCCTTCATCGAAGACGCCAGTGAGGGCGACATTCATCTCTACATCGATTCCGCCACTCTGATCTGGTCGACCGTGATTCTAAGCTTCGTGGGAATAGTCAGCGGCATGCTCCCGGCAATCAAAGCGGCAAGCCTCAATCCCATCGAAGCCCTCCGCTACGAGTAGCGCCGGCGTCCCGCCGGCTGCCTTACAATCCCCACATGCCCGAAACCACTGCCACGCGCCTCGATCGCGTCCTCGCCCAACTTCGCCTCTACGAGCATCCCTTGCTCAACTTCTCCGCCCGCTCGAAAGGCCAAGGCGTTGAAGTCATCATCCAGTTCAAAGACGCATCCATCCCCGTACACACTTATTATTTCGATCTCCATCCTCGCGACCTCGACCATCCCCAATTCGAATGGAGCTTCCAGCGCCAACTCTACGACGCGTTGCACGACTACTTCGTAGAAATGTTCATTCGCACTCCGCAAGACCGGGCCGAGCGCCGCCGGAAGGAATTGTGAAGGTCCGCCAAAAGATCGAGCAGGAAATTCGCGAGCGCGGCCCCATTCCCTTCTCGCGATACATGGAACTCTGCCTGTACCATCCCGAACTCGGCTACTATTCAAGAAACGCGCGGCAGTTCGGCAAGGCCGGGGATTTCTATACCGCAAGCGACGTCCATGCCGTTTTCGGGCGCCTCATGGCCCGCCAGTTTGACGAAATGTGGCGCGTGCTCGGGTCGCCCCAACAGATCGAACTGCTCGAACTCGGCCCCGGGCGCGGCCTGTTTGCTCAAGACGTGCTCGACTGGTCGGAAAAGAAGTTCCCGGATTTCTTTGACGCCCTGAGCTATGTCCTCATCGAAAGTTCGCCAGCCCTGCGCGAGCGAATTGAAGAAACCTTGGGCCGTCACCTCGACTCAGGAAAAGCAGAGCTCAGCGCGCCCGATGCCCTCAGCGAAACGCCGACCCACAACATACGAACCATCGTTTTCGCCAACGAATTCTTCGACGCGCTGCCCGTCGAAATCCTAAGCACGAAAGGTTCCTTGCGAATCGACGCACGCGATGGCCGATTCACCGAGAGCTGGGTGCACGCCTCGTCCCAGGAACTCGAATTCCTCGATCGCCACTCGGTCCATCCCCAGCCAGGCGAACGCATCGAGGCTACTCTAGCCGCACAACACTCCATGGAACAGATCGCAGCCGGCGTCCAGCACGGATTCGTTCTGGCCATCGACTACGGCTACACCCGTGAAGAGCAGTTGGCGGGACGCCATCGCGGAACGCTGAAAGCCCTCCGCCGGCACTCCCTCAGCGCCAACCCCTATGAGGCCCCCAGCGAACAAGACATCACCGCTGATGTAAACTTCACCGCGCTTGCCGCCGCCGCCGAAAAACACGGCATGCAAACGCAAAAGCTGATGACCCAATCCCAATTCCTGATGGGCATCGGCGAAGCCAATCAATTCGCTGACGCTTTCGAAGAATGCCGCCTGCCGCAGGAACGCGCCAAAGCAGCATTGCAACTCAAGCACTTGGTCACGCCTGCAGGTATGGGCGAAAGCTTTCAAGTGCTAGTTGCAAGTAAGGGAGTCCAGCAGGAGAGCGTCAAATCATTATCAGGCTTGAGCTTTAGCAGGGATACGCCTGTGCCCTGAAACTGGAGGAAGTCTCCAAGATCTTTGTCATTCCAAACCGGAGGCCAAACCCGGTGAGGAAGCTACTTTCCCCGTAGCAACTTCCGAATACTCATAAACCCCGCGCCCCGACTTCCGCCCCAACCTCCCCGCCTTCACATACTCCACCAGCAGCGGTGCCGGACGATATTTCTCTCCCAGAGTTTTGTGCAGATACTCAAGAATATTCAGCCGCGTATCCAGTCCGACCAGATCGACGAGCTCGAACGGTCCCATCGGATGATTCAACCCAAGCTTCAGTGCCTTATCGATGTCCGCCGCCGACGCAATTCCTTCCTCGAGCATGTAAAACGCTTCATTGCCGATCATCGCATTGATGCGGCTGGTGATAAATCCTGGCGACTCTTTGATCACTACCACTTCTTTGCCCATCCGCTTGCCCACATCAACCGCGGTCGCCAGCGTGTCATCATCGGTCTCCAAAGCCCGCACAACTTCAATCAGCTTCATCTTGTGTACGGGATTGAAGAAGTGCATCCCGACACACTTCTTCGTGCGGTATGTAACGCTGGCGATTTCCGTAACGCTTAGAGAAGAAGTGTTCGACGCCAGAATCGTTGCGGGACGGCAGATCTTGTCGAGCAGAGTGAAAATCTCAATCTTCGATTCCATCTCCTCCGGAACCGCTTCAATCACCAAATCCGCTTCGCGCGCAGCTTCTTCCACGGAGCCGGCATATTCCACTCGCCGGAAGGCCGCATCGGCGTCCGGCGGCAACACTTTCCCCAACTCAACTGCCTTGTCGAGATTCGCTCGGATTTCGCTCTCAGCCCGCCGCAACGCTGCCGGTAACAGGTCTTCCAGAATGGTCCGATAGCCGCCAATCGCCGCAGCATGCGCAATGCCGCGGCCCATAATACCGGCGCCGATCACCGCGACGGTTTTAACCTCCGCCACTACGGCCCCACCTTTTCCAAGTCCGCAATCGCGGTATTGATGGCGCCGCTGGTGGCTCGCAAACTTTCTGCCAGGCGCTTGCGCTCCTCGGTATTCATGGCAGGAATATAGATCGAGATACGGCGCAGCGTGGCCGTGATGTCCTCCACGTAATTCATTGCACGAATCAGTTCACCAGTTACTGGCATGAGGGCTCCTGTATATTTTGTCGGCTTTTCGGCTGACTGTGATGGCTCCCTGCCCGTTCCACTGTCAACCACAGCATCGCAAGCGGGACTCCTTATTCTGGACGCGTCCGCGAATTTAGTAAAGGCAGCCATGCGGCATTGTTCGGCGCTGAATGCCTCTCCCAATCATTGGTGTGCCTATTCGTTAACAATGATTCAACAGGACCAGCATATAATCCCGATTGATTCTTTTAATGGGCCCTCCGCGCACTCCGGGAATCTAAGGTTTATGGTAGATAAGCCCTTAAAACGCTACATTTTTGCGAGCGATTTCGATCAAACGCTCACCTTCAACGATTCCGGCTACGTGCTCGCCGAATTAGTCGGCATTCCCACTGCGGAGTTCGAACGCAAAGCCAAAGGCATGGCCAAGATTAACCTGGTGCAGCAGGGAGCGGAACTCGCTTACCTGTTGCTCCACGATCCGGAGTTCAAAGCCAAAGTGCGGAAGGAACATCTTCGCGAAGTAGGCAAGCGCATTCGCCTCAAAGGCGACATCAAACTGCTTTATCAACTCCTCGAGGCTGGCATCGACGGGCACTTCTTTGATTTTTATGTTCTCTCCGCAGCACCGGTCGAAGTGATCCACGCCGCTCTCGAAGGCATCGTTCCACACGATCACATTTTCGGCACCGAGTTCCGTTACAAGCCTTCCGGCGAGATCGACACCATCATTCGCGCCACTGCCGGCTATGGTAAAGTCGCGGTACTCGACCAGTTATTGACCGAGCACGTCACCGGACCAGATCACGTCATCTATACCGGGGATGGCAGCTCCGACATCAATGTGATGCTGCATGTCAACGCGCGCGACGGCCTCACCATCGCAGTATCGGAGTCGCCGGACATTTCGCAGATCGCAAAGCGCACCGTGCTGAGCACCAGCGCCCTCGCGGTCCTGGCGCCCATTCTCGAGGAGGTCGCGGGATGGGAACGCGCCCGCATTCGCACCTTCTTCGAAACCAAAGGCATGCTGATCCAGGAGTGGGAGCGAGTTCGCACCGACTGGCTGACGGTGCGTCCCGCCATCACCGAGCCTGCAGAACCGGTAGGCGTGGCGTGACGAAGCGGGCCGTAGCTCCTAAGGGACTTGCTCGGCAACTTCATGCTACGCGATAAGAATCTGATCCCGCTCTCGCATCAGCACCAGCGCGCATTGGCTCTGTGCGTGCGCATCGATCGCGCTCAACCCATCCCTGCCGCGGACCTGCGGGCATGGCAGGCGGAAATCGAACAACATTTCGAACAGGAAATCAAAGTTCACTTCTCGGCCGAAGAGCAAGTGCTGTTCCCAGCAGCACGCAAGTTCCACCAGCTAATCCCGCTGGTGGAAGACTTGATCGGCGAACACATCGCGCTGCGCGAGTGTTTCTCGCAAGCCAAGGCGCAAAGCATGTCGACCGAGACCTTGCCCGCTTTTGCCCAACACTTCTCCCACCACATCCGGAAAGAAGAGCGCCAGCTTTTCGAGCCTCTGCAACAGCTGATGAGCTCGAATGAACTCGCTGCCCTGGGAAAGAAGTTGGAAGCCGCTCTCAACGACGCAGCGCAATCCTGCATCCTGCCGAACGAAGCAACCAGGTTGAGGCCATGACCATAGCCCACCTTACCGGTCACTGACCACCGGCCGCTTTCTTACGCCTCTAACCGGAAGCGCGTCTCCGCCAGCCCATAGAGCCGGCGCCACACTAGCCGGTTTATTGTGACCACAGTCGCCGCCATCATCATGGTCGCGGCCAGCAGCAGGTGGAAATCGCCGCTGTCGGTAGCCTGTTGTATGGTCGCACCCAGCCCCGTCGTGGTGTAAATCTGCCCTTTGAAATGAAAATACTCGGCAACGATGCTGGCATTCCACGCCCCGCCAGAAGCCGTCACCATCCCGGTCACCAGATACGGAAAAATTCCCGGAAGAATCAGTTTCTTCCAGCGCGCGATGCCCCGCACCCGGAAGACACTGCAGCATTCTTTCAAATCGGTAGGAATCGCCATCGCCCCGGCGATCACATTGAACAAGACATACCACTGCGTGCCCAGCAGCAGCACAACGATCGAGGCCAGCCCCAATCCGCCTCCCAGTCGAATCAAAACCAGCAGAATCACCGGCAGCAAAGCCGTCGCCGGCACCGAAGCGGCAATCTGCGCCAGCGGCTGCGCAATTCGTGCCAGCCGGGGGTTGAAGCCAATCGCCACTCCCGCCGGAATCGTCCACAGCGCCCCGATCAGCAACGCCAGATTCACACGCAGAAACGTCGCTCCCAGCCCCGCGGCGGTCGCATGCAATTCAGCCTTCCCCAGGCCGCTAAGAATAATCGCGACCTGAACCACACCGTAACCGATGCCACCGAGCGTCACCGCGGCTATCCCGCGCAGCAGCCAGTCCCGCCACGCGGACTGCGTCTCCGCGGGACGTTCCTCCTTATGCCTATGGGCAAAATACAAAAGCAGGCGCTCCCCCAGCGGCCGCAAAGTCTTCTCCCGAATCCTCGAGAGACCGCTTGAATGCTTCACCAGGTTCAGCACCCACGATCGCGGAGCGTCAGTGCTCTCCACCTGCTCAACCTTAAACTTCTCTGCCCACGCGATCACTGGCCGCCACACAAACTGATCCAGCAACACGATCACCAGTACCATGGTGGCGACGCCCCAAAACATCGAACTCGTGTCGCCCGCGCTGGCTGCGGTTTGCAGATACGAACCCAGGCCGGGCAAACGAAAATCTCTCGACCCCAGCACAAACATTTCGCACACCATTAGCGCGAACCATCCCCCGGCCACCGACATCATCGAGTTCCACACCAGGCCGATCGCCGAAAAGGGCAGCTCCATCTGCGTGAAGCGCTGCCACCAGCTGAAGCGGTAGATTTCCGCCGCCTCCCGCATATCCTTCGGAATGCTCTTCAGCGAAGCATAAAAGCTGAAGGCCATGTTCCAAACCTGCCCGGTGAAAATCAGAAGGATCGCACCCAGTTCGACCCCAAGTTGCCGCCCCGGAAAAAGCGCCACCATGGCCAGCATCACACCCGGAAGAAAACTCAACACAGGGATCGATTGCAGCACGTCCAGCAACGGAAGCATGAAGCGCTCGGCCCGTGGGTTATAAGCCGCCACATAGCCGTACACCAAAGCAAATCCCAGGCTCAACACATAAGCGATCGTGATGCGCAACAGCGAATAGCCCGCATAGGCCGGCAGCGCTCGCAAGCTGCTCGAAATCTCAACCGTCGGAGTAAACGGTCCAAACCACGAGTGCCCGACCCTAACGACTCCATAAACCAGCGCAATCCCCGCGCCGAACATGATGACATCGGGCAGACGCGAAACTTCGATCCGCGGCAGTTGCGTCAACAGCCGGTAGGCAGAGAATCCCCGCAGCGTAATGCGCTTCTTCATGCCCTGACGTTTCCTTTCAGGAACGGTCGATCAGGCTTTCGGTGTGGAAATCGAATCATGGTTCTCAGCAGCCTGCGCGGTGGCCGCTGTTTCGGAGGGTGCCGTTTCCGTCAGCGGCGCTTCCGTCAGCACCAACCGGCCCCTCTCGCGGTCGTAATCGAAAATCTCCGCATAGCGCCCCCAGTTCGTGGCGGTGTCGAACTGGCGCTGCACTTCCTCCTCGGAAAAGTGCTCGTCGAGAATGTCATGAAAGAATTCGTCGTTGATCGAGTGGTCCGACTTCCGCTTCAGAATGCTGTCAATCTGCCTCAGGATGGTGACGTGTTCCAGTGCCGCCTCGCGGAACAAAACTTTGCGCGTCTGAATGTCGGAATCCGCGAACCTCACTCCCTGCCGCGAAAGTTGCACGTCGCCCTCCTTCAACCAGGCGAAACCCAGCAACTGGCAGGCTTCCAGGATGGGCAGCAAGTCCTCAACATCCATCACCAGTTCTTCGCTCAGGCGGAAAAGATCCTCACGTCCCCCGCGATCATGCAGCAGTTCGACCAGACCGGCGATTCCGCCCACGCGGGCATGCGGCAAAATCTGATACTTGCTCGTTCTCACCGGCGGTTGCCCCTTCTTCAATCCTCCCGGCGGCACCACAATTTCCCCCGTGCTCTCCGGATCGGGTAGGGCGTGTTCGACGTCCGGCTCCGTCATAATTTTGTAGATGTAGTCCACGAGTTCCACAAATCGGCCCGACTTCCGGTCCCGGGGATGCAAAATACGCACATTGAAATCCGCGCGGATGCGCGCCGGATTTCTCCCCAGCACCACGATGCGGTCCGCCAGCATCACCGCCTCTTCAATGTTGTGCGTCACAATGAAGATGGCGCTGGTCGGCATCTTCTTGTTCAGCCACAGCTCCAGCAGTTCGCCGCGCAGGTTTTCCGCAGTGAGCACGTCGAGCGCGGAAAAAGGCTCATCCATGAACAGCACTTCCGGTTCAACCACCAGCGCCCGCGCGAAACCCACGCGCTGCTTCATCCCGCCAGACAGCTCTTTGGGATAAGCCGTCTCAAAGCCATCCAGACCCACCGTATCCAGCATCCGCAGCGCCCGTTTACGCCGCTCCACCACAGCCACGCCACGTGCCTCCAGCGGAGCTTCAACGTTCTCCAGAACCGTAAGCCAGGGAAACAGCGCAAAGCTCTGAAAGACGATCGCGACGTTCGGCGACTCACCGCCGAGCGGCTTGCCGTGCCAGAACAGCGCTCCCGACGAAGGTTGCGCCAGCCCGCTCAGAATGCGCAGCAGAGTAGATTTGCCGCAGCCTGAGGCCCCCAGCAGCGCAATGATTTTTCCCGGCTCGATGAAAAAATCCGTAAGCCCCACGACTTGAATCCGCGTCCCGTCCGGCTGGGGATACGACTTCTCAATCGCCCGCGCTTCGACAATGGGTTCCGTCGCCAAAAAAACTCTCCCTAACTTCTATACACGATCAGCCGCAAGGCGCAAAGTCCCCGTTGCGCTTTAACACCGGGTTCACAATCGGCAGGGTTATGTAGCGCCGGCGTCCCGCCAGCTTTGGTTTCAAGCCGCGAACTCTTCATCCGCCAGAACAGGAACCGCCTGAGGCAACCGGTCTGTCCCTTCCGCGAGGTGGGAAAGCTTGTCAGTCAATTCGGCCGTAAACTGGCCGGGCGCAAAACGCCACTTCCAATTCCCGCCATGCAGGCTCGGTGTATTCATGCGAGCCTCGCTGCCCAGGCCCAGCACATCCTGCAGCGGGATCAGCGCAAACTCCGCCGGCGAGGTCTGCGCCGCTCGAATGAACGCCCAATGAATCCCATCGTCGCAGCGGCCTAGATAGGCCTCCGCGTTGCGCCGTTCATGATCTGCAGCGCCAGCCCGGAACCAGCCCACCGTCGTGTCATTATCGTGAGTTCCGGTATAAATGACTTTGCCCACGGCACGATGCGGCAAATACATGTGCGCGCCTTCGTCGCCGAATCCGAACTGCAGCACCGCAATGCCCGGAATCTGCAGTCTCTCGCGCAGCGCGTTCACCGACGGCGTAATGTAACCCAAATCCTCCGCGAAGAAGGGCAGGCCCCCGAGAGCCTCGCGCAGCTTAAGAAACAGGTCATCCCGCGGACCATCCACCCAGCGCCCGTTAATCGCCGTTGGATCGGCCGCCGGAATCTCCCAGAACTGATCGAACCCGCGAAAGTGATCCAGCCGCACGTAGTCGCAATTCCGCGTCGCCCACCGCAACCGCTGAATCCACCATTCATACCCTCGCGCCTTCATCACGTCCCACCGGTAAAGCGGATTTCCCCACCGCTGCCCTGTTTTGCTGAAAAAATCCGGCGGTACGCCGGAAACTACTTCAGGCTCCAGGTTTTCCTTCAGCCGGAAAAGTTCGCGATGCATCCAGACGTCGGCGCTGTCGTAATTCACGAAGATGGCAACGTCACCCACGATGCGAATCGAGCGCTCCGAGCAATACCGCCGCAGCGCCTGCCACTGTTCGTAAAAGGCAAACTGCAAGGCGCTACGGATCTTCAGGTCGCCGGCCAACTTCTTCCGCGCCCGCTCCAGCGCGGCCGGTTCGCGCTGCGCCAATCCTGCCGGCCACTCATTCCAGCTCGCCAATTTCTGCTGAGCACGCAGCGCGTCGAACAAAACGAAATCATTGAGCCACCATGAGTTCTCCGAGCAAAATCGTTCAAAGCGCTGGCGCGCGCCGTCCGAAGCCGAAGCCACAAAATTGCGCCCAGCCTCAAACAGCAGAGGCATCTTCACAGCAAACACGTGATCGTACTCGACCGCGCCCGAGTCGGAGCCGATTGCGAAAGAAGACGACGAAATCTTTGCTTGATGGATCCAGCCATGGTCGGCCAGACGCTCCAGGCTGATCAGCAGCGGGTTCCCGGCAAACGCCGAGATGGAAGAATAGGGTGAATTCCCGTAGCCCAGCGGACCAAGCGGCAGCACCTGCCACAGTCCCTGCCGAGCGGAGGCGAGAGAATCGACGAACGAATATGCCGCCGGCCCAAAATCACCAACGCCGCCGCGCGAAGGCAACGACGTGGGATGCAACAAAATGCCTGCAGCGCGCGGAAACGGCATGCAACTCGGTCACTACCTTGAATTCCTAGGTCAATTTCCTACGTTCGATTCCTAACTCCCATTTCTGGTTTCCAAGAAACACTCATGTCATCCCGAGCGGAGCGAGGGATCTTGGTTCTTGCCCGCGTCGGCGTCGCCGCCTACTCCCCCGGCTCACCTTGCGCACGGGTCAGCGCCTTCATCTCGTCCTGGTTGATCTTGATCTTGCCCGCTTTCTCCATCTGAGTGCGCAAGTTGCTGACATACAGCGCGAAAATCTCCTGCTGCTTGCCCTGCGTCAGCATCTCCCGAATCTGGTCGCGCTTGGCCGCGAAATCTGCTTCCGTCGGGCCCTGCACCTCGTCCAAAGAAAGCACCACCCCATTGACCCCGCTCTGGATCGGCCCGCTGATTTCTCCCGGCTTCATACTGAATGCGACGGAGGCTTGCCCAGTCATCGAACCGATGTCGGGAACCTGGCCATCGGGCAACACGAAGTCGCTGGTTTTCACCGTGGCGCCCAATTCCTTGGCCGCCTTCTTCAGATCATGTTCCGTCTTCGCGCGATCGGAAAGTTCCCGCGTCTTCTGCGCTAGCAGAGCGCTCGCGCGCTCGCTCTTGAATTGCTCTTCCACTCGAGCCTGAATCTCCTCAAACGTCGGCGTAGCCGGCGGCTTCACCGCCAACAATTGGAACACCGCGAAACCCTGTGATGTCGCGGCCATCTCCGGCGGCGCCTTTTCCGCTGCACCGAACACTGCATCCATCAGCTGCGGCGCCGGCCCTAATCCCGGCACCACATCACTGCGGCTGAAAAAATCCGAGGTCGCAGCCAGTACGCCCTTCGCCGTCGCCGCCGCATCCAACCCCTGCGTCTTCGCCTGTTGCAAAAGGTCTTCGGCCTGCTTCTGAGCAATCTCCTGCGTCTTCTGCTGTTTTACGATCGGCTCGATCTCAGCTTTGACCTCGTCGAACGTCTTCATGTGCGCGTCTTGCTTATCGTCGACACGAATGATGTGGAACCCATAGCTGCTCTTCACCACGCCGCTGATCTGCCCCTTGGGCAGCGAAAACGCAGCTTTCTCAAAGTCCGGAACCGTCCGGCCTCTCCCGATCCAACCCAGAGACCCGCCTTCCTTCGCGCTACCCGGATCTTCGGAATACTTCGTCGCAAGGTCTTCGAATTTTTCCCCAGCCTTCAGCTGCTTCAGCAAATCGTCCGCGCGTTTTTGCGCGTCGGCCACGCCCTTCTCATCCACTTTGCCGTCGGGCCCGGGAAGCGGCGTCTTGATCAGAATGTGGCTGACCTTCGCCTGTTCCGCCACGCGGTACTGATCGCGATGCTGATTGTAATAAGCCTGCAACTCATCGTTCGTGACTCGCACCGCCGCTTGAACCTTCGCCGTGTCGAGCATCACATATTTAATCTTGCGCTTCTCCGGAATGGAGTCTGCATAGCTCTTCTGGTGGCTGTTGTAGAAGGCTTTGAGTTCCTCGGCTGTGGGATGAAGGCCCTTCTTGATGTCGTCCTCTTTCAACACGGCATAGTCGAACTTCACCTTCGTATTCTGCTTGACGAATTCCTGGCGGATGGCCGCATCACTCACCGACGCGCCGCTCGTGATCAGCGACTGCAGCTTGGTGATCACAATGTCCTTGCTCACGCTGTCTTCGAACATCGCAGGCGTGAGGTTGTGCTGCTGCAGCATGCCTTCGTACTCCGCCTGACCGATAAAGTTCCCCCCCGGAAAGAAAATTCCGGCATAGCGGCCGTGCTGCAGTTCGTCCTTCACTTCCTGCGGCGTAGACTTCAGCCCCATTTTCTGCGCTTCGGCCAGCAACGCCTGCTTGTCGATCAACTGATCCGCGGCTCGCGGAGTGTCCTGCTGGATCAGAAACGACATAATCATCGAAGCCTGCGCACCGTATTGCTGCGCCTGCTGTTGTGCCATTTCGCGCGCCGTCTCCCGCACCTGCTCAGGAGTAATATCCTCGCCGTTCACCTTGGCAATCACACCCTTGCCAGGCGTACCCGTAACGTCGCTGCCGATGCCCGGAACGAATGCAATCACCATGGCCCCGCAAATCAGCAAAAGCAGCCCGCTCAGCACAACTTTCTTAACCGGTCCTTCAGTCTGCAGAAATCGAATCATCTTCTTATCACTCCAGAATGGTGCGTAGAATCAACAATTATAAACCACGAGAGCCTGTCATCTTGAGCGGAGCAAGTGCTTCGCGAATGCGAAGCACTTGCGGAGTCAAAGAGCCTGCCCCGAGCGAAGCCGAGGGGATCCCTAACCGCGTCCATCACCCCAAGCCCAGCAAGGCGTTTCTACCACTCCCGCGTTTCTGGCTTCGTGCCGGCCGGAACTCCCCGTCCCGGAGAGGCGAACAAATCATCTATTGAAACGTATCAATAGACGTGTTATCCCTCTTAAGTTCCCGGACCAAGGTCCCCGGAAATGATCGACCATGCCCGTGCCCACGACGGCACCCCAAGGGAGCAACATGAACTCCGCAAAAGCAAACGAAACGCGCCCGCTCTTCCCCGCCCGGTTCGCAGCGCCGTTGTTACTGATGTCGTTTCTAGGTGCGCACTTTCTCCTCGCCGCAGACACCCCTGCGTCCAAGGCCGCCCCAGCGCACACTGACAAACTGGCACTTCGCGAGCATTGGACGCTGCAATCGTCCGCCAAAGTCGAAGCCAAAGGCGAGATTATTTCCACGGCAGCTTTCGTTTCCAAGGGATGGCACGACGCCACCGTCCCCACCACCGTAGTCGCAGCCTTGGTGAACGACAAAACCCTCCCCGATCCGTTCTTCGCCACGAACCTTCGCCAGTTCGCCGGCGTCACCTATCCCATCGGCGGAAATTTTTCCAACATCCCCATGCAGACAGATAGTCCCTACGCCGTCTCCTGGTGGTATCGCAAGCAGTTCGCCGCTCCGGCCACCTACACGGGAAAAACTGTCTGGCTGAATTTCCGCGGGATCAACTACCGCGCCAATCTCTGGCTCAACGGAAAGCAGATCGCAAACTCCGATAACATCGCCGGAGCCTGGCGCAGCTACGAATTCAACATAACCGACGCCGTGAAGCCCGGCGCGGAAAACGTTCTGGCCGTGCAGGTCTTCGCCCCCACCGAGAGCGACCTGGCCATCACCTTCGTCGACTGGAATCCCGCGCCTCCCGACAAGAACATGGGCCTGTGGCGCGAAGTCTATCTAAGCACTAGCGGCCCAGTCGCGCTGCGCTATCCCACCGTCGTCTCCAAGCTGAACCTGCCCGCCAACGATTCCGCGCAACTCACCGTCACCGCGCTGCTCAAGAACGGCTCGCGCCAGCCCGTGAAGGGCAAACTCAAAGGCCAAATCGAAAACGTATCCTTCGAGCAGGACGTCGAACTAGCCGCGAACGAATCAAAAGACGTAACTTTCACTCCTGACCAATTTCCGCAGCTAGTCTTCTCCAATCCGCGCCTGTGGTGGCCCGCGCAAATGGGCAAGCCGACTCTGTACTCACTGAAAATGGACTTCGAAGTCGGGAGCACCGTCAGCGACCATTCAGCAACGGAGTTCGGCATTCGCGAAGTCACTTCCGAGGTCAACGCCACCGGCGGTCGCGCCTTCCACATCAACGGCAAGAACATTCTCATCCGCGGCGGCGGCTGGACTCCTGACATGATGCTCCGCGAAAATTCGCAGCGCCTCCAAGACGAATTCCACTACGTCCGCGATATGGGGTTAAACACCGTCCGCCTCGAAGGCAAGCTCGAAACTCAGGAGTTTTTCGACATCGCCGACCACGAAGGAATTCTTGTCATGGCGGGCTGGTGCTGCTGTGATTTCTGGGAGCGCTGGCCGCGCTGGAAGCCGCAGGATTTTGAAATCGCCCAGCAATCCCTCCGCGATCAGATCTACCGCCTGCGCAGCCATCCCAGCATGGTGATGTGGCTGAATGGCAGCGACAACCCGCCCCCGCCAGATGTCGAGCAGATGTATCTCGACATCGAAAAGCAGCTCCTATGGCCAAATCCGGTCGTTTCCTCCGCGACCGGCAAGCCCACGACGGTCACCGGAAGCAGCGGCGTCAAGATGTCCGGACCGTATGAGTATATAGCTCCTGGCTACTGGGAGCAGGACACTCCCGCCGGCCAGCCCAACCGCAGACTCTGCAATCCCGGCGGCTGCGGAGGCGCCTACGGCTTCAACACCGAAACCAGCATGGGCCCCGCTGTCCCGCCCCTCGAAAGCATTCGCGCCATGGTTGGAAAAGATCATCTCTGGCCCATCGACGACGTCTGGAACTATCACGCCGGCGGAGGAGAATTTAAGACCATCAAAGTCTTCAGCGATGCCCTCGCCAACCGCTATGGAAAATCCGACACCGTAGAAGACTTCGCCGCGAAATCGCAACTGCAAACCTACGAAGGCGTCCGCGCCATGTACGAAGCCTACAGCCGCAACAAATACGAATCGACAGGCGTGATTCAGTGGATGCTCAACAACGCCTGGCCTTCCATGATCTGGCATCTCTACGACTATTACCTGCGTCCCGCTGGCGGTTACTTCGGCGCCAAGCGCGCCATGGAAGCACTGCACCCAATCTACGGCTACGACGATCATTCCATCTGGGTCGTCAGCAGCCAGTATGAAGATGTGAAGGGCCTGAAGCTAAGTACGAAAATCTACAACCTCGACGCGACCGAGAAATTCTCTCACGAGGACTCACTCGACGCGACCGCCGACAGCACCGCCAAAATATTCACACTCCCTGAAATCGACAACCTGAGTCCCGCCTACTTCCTAGCCCTGCGCCTGACCGACTCGGCCGGCAAGCTGGTCGGCTCCAATTTCTACTGGCTCTCCACCAAACCCGAAACCCTTGACTGGGCCAAGTCCAATTGGTGGATGACCCCAACCGACTCCTTCGCCGATTACACCGCTCTGGCACAACTCCCCAGGGTAAAGCTTAAAGTTATCAGCAGCACAGCGCGCAAAGGGGAAGACTCCGTCACCCGGGTAACGCTAGAAAATCCCAGCAAGAGCCTCGCCTTCTTCGTTCGTCTCAAAATAGCCAAAGGGGCGAAGGGCGAAGAAATTCTGCCGGTAGTCTGGCAAGACAACTATATCTCCCTGCTCCCCGGCGAAAAGCGGGAAGTAACCGCCACGTACCGCGCCGGCGACCTGGGCGCAGCAAAAGCGACAGTAGAAGTAACCGGCTGGAACGTGGAGTGAATCGTATCTAGCCGCGGTACAGGCCAGACACAGTACAGGTGCAGCCGCGAAGCGGCGGCAGAGTGCAGCCCAGGGCGCAAGCCCTGGGTCTTACGCAAGAAAGGACGCAAGCCCCAAAGGGGCGAAAGAATCGTTCCCACATGTGACCAGGACCTTGCCCCCCGCATCGGCGACGGGTACTGAAAATCTAATCGGCCGTCACTAGCCGTCGAAATAAGTAGGCTCAGGAAATGGAAGGGAAGGAAAGAAGATACTCCTCCACTCCTCAATTACCTCACCCATGCTGTGAGACCGACAAAATATTTCCGTCCGGATCCTTGAACCACGCCACCTTGTCCCCGGCCGGCGCGGTCCAGATCCCAAGTTCGTCCTGCTCGAAGAAGCCAAACCTCTCAAACCGGACGCCCTTTGCCAGCAGTCCCGCTACCATCTTCTCGATGTCGGCCACCTGCCATCCCAGAATCGTGAATGGAGCCGGCGTGAACTGCGCCTTCGCCACCCGCACTATGATTCCATTCGCATCCATCACCATGGCGAATCCGTCATCCTTTATAAAGCGCAGCCCCAGCACGCCTTCGTAAAAGGCCCTCGCGTTCTCCGTGTCTTTGGTGGGAACAAATGCCACAATGTCGATCGAACCCAGCATCCACCCTCCAATGCGTCCTATTCTTCCGGCGGCAATTCGAAGTCGACCAGATTGCCTCGAAATCCTTTAGTCTTCCACGCGCCTATCGCGATCCCCACCGCCATCCAGATCGCACCAAAGACCAGCGCTTTGGAACTCAAACTAATCCACAGAAAAAAACAGATCACAAACCCCAGCACCGGCGGCAGCAGATTGCCCAATTTCTTTTCCGGTTCATGCAAATAGTAGCGGACGAACGCGGCGGCGTTAACGCCCATGAACGCGATCAGCGCTCCGAAATTAAGCAGGTTCGCGCCAAGATCGTAGCCGGTAGTGGCTCCGGCCAGCGCGGGAAGCAGAAAGGCTCCAGCCAACGCGAGCACTCCCACAAACAGGACATTGTTGCGCGGCACCCGGCGCTTGGCATCGACCGCTCCAAAGAACGACTTCGGTAAAGCGTTACTGCGCCCCATGCCATAAAGCAGCCGCGCCGCACCGAGCTGTGCGCCCATCCCCGAACCGAAGTTCGCCACCACCAAAGTGAACCCCACAATCGCGAACAGAGGCGCCCATGCGCGTCCCGCCACGAAAGTAAAAGCCGTGTCCATATTCGGATACGGTTCAGAGGCCGGCCAAATCAGCTGAGCCGCATACACCTGGAAGGCCGACAGAATCCCGATCACTACACAAACCAGCACTGTCGCCAGCAGAATGTTTCGCCGTGGATTCTCCGCTTCTTCCGAGAGCGTGGAGATGCCGTCAAAACCAATATAGGTGAGCACCGCAACCGAAGTACCGCCCAGCACCGCCTTCGTATTCCAACTCGCAGGATCATAAAACGGCCGCGTAAAAAACGCAGCGCCGTCGTGAGGATGGCCGAAAATATAGCGTGCCGCCGCCACAAAAAAGATCGCAATCACCACTCCCATTCCTGCCGCCAGCGCCGTATTCACTCGAGCTGAAGTCTTCACACCTTGAACATTCAAGGCGGTGAACATTAACGCAAAAATAACCGCCCACACGGCATACGAAACGCCGGGTGCAAACACATGCGCCTGCTGACTGATCCAGATAATGCAGATCATGGGATTCAGCAGATAATCCATGACCATACTCCAGCCGGTCACATAGCCAAGCGCCGGGTTGATCTCCTGCCCCACATAAGTAAACGCCGAACCCGCGCTCGGATAAGCCCGCGCCATTCGCCCATAGCTGATCGCCGTGAAAAGCATCGCGACCATGGCGATCAGAATCGTGGTTACAACGTGACCACGCCCACGATTGCTGAGCACGCCAAACACCGACATGGGCGCGACCGGCTGAATCACGATCACGCCGTAGAGGATTAAATCCCAAAGAGTAAGCGTGCGGCGCAGTCGTGGGGCAGACGACACAGAGACAGCGGGAGTAGTTTCCATGGGTCCGCCTATTGAATTATGGAGGGCTCCAAATGTCAATATTAAAACGGTTCTCTACTGATCCGGCTCGCTTCACTTCCCGTAGTCGAACCAATAGCCGCGCTGCTCATTCCCTGACATGTGCCGCGTGTTGTATTCGAGTAGATAGTTCACGTGCGCGTCATCGAGCGGGAACGATTTGCCTGGAGCATAAGGATAGTCGCCCATCTTGAGAAACGGCAGTGGCGCCACGAAGTTGCCGTCCGCGGAGTAAAAGTCCATGTCCTTCTCATAGCCGTAAGCGGCGAAGAAATAATCGCGTACCCAGCCTTGGGGCAGCGTCGGCAATTTCGATGGATCGAAGTCGAGACGAATTTCATCGCCCGATCCGAACACGACCGACTGATCGTCCAGCGCAGCGAGCAGCGGCAACACGTCGCCGTACCGCGTGTAGCTTCCCATGGGACGCGTGTAGGGTCCAGTCCCGCTCACCTTTTCGTAAATGTATTGCACATTGCCCGGCGGAGTGCCCTCGATCTTCAGCGGGAATCCGTGGAAGCCGAGATCGGCACGAACCAGCGGAACCAGCGTCAGGCACACGTTGGCGTAGCCCCCGCATCCTGCCGGCCGTCCCGAGAGCCTGCCCTGCGCTTGCCGAAGGGGCGTTCCGCTCTCAGCCGCGGACAGCCGCCGAGACGGCCGCGCTACATCTTGCGGCGTGCGGCTGACAAGAATGCTGTCCCAATAAATCTGCAGATTAGTGGTGATGCGAATCTTCTGCGTCCCCGGGGGCAACTTGCCGGTGAGGTCGGCGGTCATGGTGCGCGGGCCACCGGCCGGGAAACCCATGTCGTCGACCACGCGCACCCATCGGTTGTTTGAATCCAGAGCCTCAACATAAGGAGCGATCGCCTGCACACCGGCTTGCGACGCCGCGTACATACTATTAGCCGAGAAATATTCGACTTCGCCATGCAGCAGCAGCCACAGCGGCCCACCGCGATAAGCCCCGCCCAGATCGAGCGTCAGGCTGTGTGGCTGGGCAAAGCCCTGGAACCGCGTCAAGGCAAAATCGCCGAAGTAACGATGGGCTAGCAAATCGGGCAACACATTGTGGCCGAGCTCATCCCACGCACCCGCGGGCGGACGCGCGTCTGCTCCTTTGCTCACCACCACCTTGAACTCAGGATACGGCGGGTTCGAAGCAAAATATTCGTTGGGATACACATCGAGATCGGCGGGATGATCGACCGCAAGCACGCGCACTTGATCGAGGTATACGGCCTCCTCGAGCGGCTCCATGAAGCGGAAACTGAGCGTGCCGTCTTTCTCGCGAATGGCACTGCGATCAATCTTGATGTATTCAACTGGCCGCGGAACATCACGCTGCCCCGGCCCAATCCAGTGCCCGACCACGCCCGCGCCCAGCATGTCAGCCACAAGTTCGTAGCGCTCGCCATTCCACACAAACAGCGTGGGACACGAACTGCCGCGCCGGTCGATCTCGGTGATGTTCTGCTGCCGGTCGCCCGCGACGTTGATTTCATCCTGCAAAACTCCGGTCGGCCACAACAGGCGAACGATGTCAGCTTCTTTCGCATCGCCGAGACCAACCACGATGTCGGTTGAGTTCTGCCCCAGGTATCCGTTCGAGCCGGCAATCTCAAACTTTTGACGGTTGCCTCCCGCGAACACTTCCACCTTGGTACCGATAGCGCTCTTGTTGTCGGCCAATCCCTTGAGCGAAAGACGCAACCAGTGATTCTGATTGCCGCCTTCATTGCGCAGCAGCACGGCAGGGCCGTGATTCTGCGTGATCAGCAGGTCAGTCGCACCATCGCCATCGTAGTCGCCGGCAATGATGGCGCGCGGCTCTTTGAGTTGAATCTTATCAAGCCCAACGTCGGCAGTGACATCCTTGAAACCATCAGCCCCCAGATTGCGAAATAGCCGCACTTCACCCTTGCCCTCTTTCGTTTCGCCGACAGCGGCCAGGTCCACCCAGCCGTCGTTGTCGTAGTCGATGGCAGCGATCCCGAAAGTCCCCACCCAATCCGTCTGCGGCAACTCCACTAGTTCAAAGCTTTTACCAAGCTTGTTGCGCCAAACCGCCAGACCTTTCGTACGCTGCGTTAGCGCCAAGTCCATCCAGCCGTCATGGAAAAAATCGGCCACCGCAAGGCCCACGCCTATTCCGGCACCTTTCGGCCATTTCTCAAGCTTCAGGAACTTCCCTTCGCGAGGATTTAGGTACACCGTTGGCGGGAACAGAACTCCGCTCACAATCAGGTCGACCGCTCGATCGTTGTTGAAGTCCGTTCCAATCGCGGCGATGCCTTCGTGGCGATTCTTTAGACCCAGGAGTGCGCTTACATCCGCGAATGTCCCGTTGCCATTGTTTCGCCACATTGCAGTGGCGCTCTCAACATCACCTTCGTTATAACCCGAAGACGCGTTATATCGATCCACTCCGACGTACAGGTCCAGGTCACCGTCGTGGTCGTAATCCACAAACGTCACGCCAAAATTAAGAGGGTGGCTCTTGATTCCGCTGCTCTGCGTCACGTCTCTGAATACCCCACCAGTTTCATTGTGCAGCAGCTTCACACCGCCAACAGAGGTCAACACCAGGTCAGTTGCGCCGTCGTTGTCGTAATCCCCCACCGTACAACCGATCGCGTGCAGCGCCGGGTCCAAGCCAGCCTTCTTGGTAACCTCCTCAAACTTCCCTTGCCCTAAATTGTGATAGAGCGAAAGCCCTCCCTCTGCCCCGTTGTCAGGGAGAAGAATATCGATCTTGCCGTCTCCGTCGTAGTCCAGAAAGCAGGCACCAGGTCCGGCTGACGAAGCTACATCGACCGCCTTACCTGGGGCGCCTGTCGTGACAATCCCAGCCTCCTTGGTCACATCCACAAACTGCACCTTGATCTGCGCCGGCGCTTTCAACACTGCCGAGGGCGCCTCAACCGCCCGCGAGTACTGCCCCTGCTCGCCATAGGCCAGGCTCACGGGCGCTCCGAGTTTGTTTTGCGTGATGTATTGGAACTTTTTCAGGTGTTCGCGCGCATGGTCGATGTCAGTCGATTGCTGATAGGCACGCGATAAGCCGAACTCTGCCGAGGCATGCAGCGGGTTGAGTTGCAGGGCGTGCTGGAACGCATCAATCGCGTGCGACAATTGTTTTGCTTGCGAGTAGGACGAGCCCAGGAAATACCAGGTGTCGGCATCGTTCGGATCAATCTCGACGCCGCGCCTGAAGGCGTCGATGGCGGCTTGTGCGTCGCCGGTGTTTTTCGCCAGCAGGCCAAGGTTGTACCAGGCGTTCGGATTTTTCGGATTCTGCTTGAGCGCGTCTTCGAGCGCGGCTTTGGCTTCGTCGATCTTTTGCAGATTCAAAAGCGCGATGCCTTCATTCAGCCGCGCGATGCTTAGTTTCGGATCGAGGTCGGCCGCTTGCTGAAAGCACTTGAGTCCTTTCTCGAAAAGCTGCTGGTTCATATAGGCTGCGCCTAGGTTGTTCAGGCGTGCGGCCTCGGCTGCATTCATTTTCGGCTGAGTCTGAGGCGCGGTCGCGAATAGGCCGAGCGCTGCCAGGAACGTGCCGGCTAAAGCTGCTGAAATTCGGGGAGTCATTCGACTAAAGATTTAAACACAGAGGCCGAGGGGAACGCAGGGTAAACCGGAAAATGCGATTCTGCGGCGTGCAAACCACAATGCAAAAAACCTATCGGAGGCCGTGCGGCTTCAGGCAATCGGCGGGATTTTCCAGGCGCCACATTGAGCCTCCAGCGCCGCCGCGACCGACAGGACCTGCTCTTCCTCCCAAGGGCGTCCGACGATTTGCACGCCGATGGGCAGGCCTTCGGACGAGTAGCCGACTGGAACTACCGCCGCAGGATTGCCTAAAAGGTTGAAGAATTCGGTGTAGCTCCAGGCGTCCAGATAATGGACGGTTTTGCCTTCCACCCGCCAACTCCGCTCCCCGTGCCGGAATGCGGGGATTGCCGCCGCCGGACACAACAGGATTTCGTAGCGTTGCATCTGCCCGAGAAAACGCGCGCGTAGTTGATCGCGCTGGATCCAAACCTGGAGCAGCGTCTCTCCGGTGAGCGCGGGTTCGGCTGCTGACAACTCCAGAAACTGTTTCAGGATGGGGCTGAGATCGGTTCCCCTGTCTTCGAACATCGGACGCAGCAGCATCCCAGCCGCAACTACGAAGAGCTGGTGCCACAGTTTACGCGCTTCCTCGAGCCCGTCCGGCTGGAAGCGCTCCACTTGAAACCCCGTGCTGCGCAAGGCTTGTGCGGCAGCGCGAACGGCCTGCCCGGTCTCGGCTGTGACCGGGGTGCGGCCGTCGTCTTCGAAATAACCGACTCTCAGTTTCCGCACTTCCGCTTCAGTCGGCCAACGTAGGGGCACCGGAGCTGCGCAGGTATCGCCGACGTCCGGCCCGTGCATTATCTCGAAAAGAATTTTCAAATCGGCAACGGTGCGAGCCATCGGGCCGACGACGCCGATGAGTGCGAATGGACCGGCGGATTCGGGATAATGCCCGGTCGCTGGAATTCTTCCCGGCGTGGGCTTCAAGCCGCAGATGCCGCTGAAGTGAGCGGGCACGCGAATGGACCCGCCACCGTCGCTGCCCACTCCGCCTGCGGACATGCCGGCGGCAATCGCAGCGGCTTCGCCGCCGCTAGATCCGCCGGGCGTGCGTTCGAGATCCCATGGGTTGTTGGTGCGGCCGTGGAGCAGGTTGTCGGTCTCCCACGCCATGAGAAATTCGGGAGCGTTGGTCACGCCCAGCACGATCGCGCCTGCAGCCCGCAAACGCGCCACCAGCGGCGCATCCCGAGCGGAGACGAATCCGGCACGCAGGCGCGTGCCCGACTCACAGTGCAGGCCCGTCACGCTGATCGAACTCTTGATGCTGACAGGAACGCCGTGCAGAGGGGCGAGCGTCTTTTTCTCCATCACGGCGGTTTCTGCATCCACAGCTGCTTGCCGCGCTCGCTCCGCATCTAGGTGTACAAATGCGTTTAGCTTTGGATTCAGTCTTTCGATCTGAGCAAGGTGCGCCTCCACTAGTTCCACCGCAGAGATCTTCTTCTTCCGGATTCGCTCTGCCATGAGAACGGCAGAAATGAAGGTCAGGTCGGTCATGAGCGGCCCCGCATCGCGCGATCGAGCATTCGCTTTTCGTCGCCAGTGAGCGACCGGTGTTCACCCTTCGCCAGATCGCCCAGTTGCAGGGGGCCAATTGCCACGCGCACCAGCCGTAATACTTGAACGCCCATCGCCTCGATCATGCGTCGGATCTGCCGGTTCTTGCCCTCATCGAGTACAATTTCGAGCCAGCAGTTCTTCTCTCCCGCACGCAGGCGGCTAGCCTGCTTCGCCCATAACACTTCTCCGTCGTTCGCTTTCACTCCTCGGACCAACGCTCGGATAAACTCCTCATCCGCGATCGTTTCTACTTGCACATGGTAAGTTTTTTCCAGGTGCGTTTCTGGCGCGGCGATGCGTGCGCCCCACTCGGAATCGTTGGTCAGCAGCAGCAACCCCTCGCTCGCCTTGTCCAGGCGGCCAACAGGAGCCAGCCAGGGCAGATTTTCTCGCGGCAGATTCTGCGGGGCGGGCAAGCCTTCATCGGCAGGCAGCAAGGCATATATCGTTTTCCGCGCCCTTTCATCCGACGCTGTCGTTACCACGCCGCGAGGCTTGTTCATCATGAAATAGATTTTCGCTTGGGGCTCAACTGCTTTGCCGTCGACCGCGATCTGATCATGCTTCCCAAAAGCCGGCGTCTCCGGAGCGCGCCAGACTCTTCCGTTCAGGGTCACGCGGCCGGCACGAATCAGTTCCGCCGCACGCGATCGCGAGCAGTAGCTGAGTTTCGACAAGGCGCGCGCCAGTCCAGCCTTCCGGATTGACTCTTTCGATCTCACCAGTTCATGCTACCCGAGAATCAGGCGAACTCTGCATGCACAATTCCTAGAACACTTGGTAGGATGTGTAGGCGCTGACTGGAGAAAGGAGACTTTCATGTCCGACACCCAACATCCTCCGCGCTTTCTGAAGATTGTGGACGACGCCAAGAAGCGCGGGCGCGAAACCAATGTGGAAGAAGTTAAGAAGAAGCAGGATCGCGGCGAGAAATTCGTTCTGGTAGACGTTCGCGAAGAGAGCGAATTTGCCAAGGACCATCTTCCTGGCGCGATTCATCTGGGCAAGGGCATCATCGAGCGCGACATCGAAGCCCGCGTGCCTGACCTTGACGCAGAGATTGTGCTTTACTGCGGAGGAGGATTCCGCTCGGCGCTCGCAGCTGACAATCTGCAGAAGATGGGGTACACCAACGTGATCTCGATGGATGGCGGCATCCGCGACTGGCGGGAAAAAGGATATCCGCTGACCAAAAAGTGAAAGCGTTCTCAGTTCTCGAACTCGATCACGAGTAAATTGCAAGTCGCTCCATCGTTTCGGCAAGCAACGCTCGACCCACTTATGAATGGTCGTGTCTTCTTCTGGTCGCTCACGTCAGCGCTCGCCGGATTTCTTTTCGGTTTTGACACGGTAGTTGTTTCCGGCGCCGAGAAAACAATTCAGACTCTCTGGGGCCTAAGTCCTGGGTTGCACGGCATTGCCATGGCTTCGGCTCTTTATGGCACTGTCGTTGGTGCATTGCTCGGCGCGTGGCCGGCTGACCGATTCGGACGCAAGGCCACTCTGCTTTGGATCGGCATTCTGTACTTTGTGGGCGCCGTAGGGTCGGGGTTGGCTCCCAACGTGGCCGTTTTCGTTATCGCGCGAGTGATCGGCGGGTTGGGCATTGGCATCTCGACCGTGGTTGCGCCGATGTATATCTCGGAGATTGCGCCGCCCAAGCATCGCGGGCTGCTTGCGGGCATGTTCCAGTTCAACATTGTTTTTGGCATTCTGATCGCCTACGTATCGAATGCTTTGTTGGCCGGCGTCGGCGAGAATGCATGGCGCTGGATGCTGGGCGTGGCTGCGTTTCCATCGCTGGTCTATGCGGCATTTTGTTTTGGCCTGCCTGAAAGTCCGCGCTGGCTGCTTAGCCGGAAGGACAACCGCGAGGCTGCTCTCGCGGTGCTGCAACGCATTGAGCCCAAGGCTCCGAAGACAGCGATCGCGGCCGAGGCCGATGAGATTACGGCAGCGGCGGCATCGGAACAGAAAACGTCCTCTGGACACTTCTGGACGAAGCGGCTTCGTAAGCCAATCTTGCTTGCCATCCTGATTGCTTTCTTCAATCAAATGTCCGGGATTAACGCGATTTTGTACTTCGCGCCGCGCATCTTTGAATTGACCGGCCTTGGCGCAAGAGCTGCGCTTCTGCAGTCGATCGGCATCGGCATCACTAATCTGGTTTTCACCTTTGTCGGACTCTGGCTGATCGACCGGTTAGGCCGGCGCACTCTTCTTTATATCGGCTCGTTCGGCTATATCATTTCACTTGGGCTGGTGGCCTGGGCTTTCTTTACCAGTCACTTCCTGATCGTGCCGGTTTGCATCTTCGCCTTCATTGCGTCGCACTCAATCGGTCAGGGAGCGGTGATCTGGGTTTTTATCTCAGAAATATTTCCCAATCGCCATCGCGCGGAGGGCCAGAGCCTGGGTTGCGGCACGCACTGGATCTTTGCCGCCTTGCTGACCACCTTCTTCCCGAAAATGGTCTCAGCGTTTCCGATCGGCTACGTCTTCTCGTTCTTTGCCGGCATGATGGTGCTCCAACTTATCTGGGTAAGAACAATGGTTCCGGAGACGAAAGGCGCGTCGCTCGAGCAAATCCAGAGACAGCTTGAGATCGGATAAGGCTCACTTCTGCAAGGTAATCTGCGTTGCCTTTTCACGCCAGATTCCTCCTGAAAAATAAAGTTTGCGGTGATGCTTGGGCGAATCTCGCGGAGGCCGGAAATCGGGTATAACCCCCTCCCCCTGATCTATTGGAATCATCCGCTTAGCGCCAAACTGGCGATTGATCTTTTTGCCTCAATCAGTTGCGGGCAAAATCTTGATGTCAAAGAGCTTTCGGGACGATTCGTGGCGACGGGTTGGCTTGTTCTAACCGTCACGGCCTCGACCATGATCGCGCAAGCGACGCGGTGTAGACAAGGTTAGACGTCACAACGGTCTGTGGATTTCCTCCGAAGGCCCCTTCGGCTTCGCTCAGGGCAGGCTTTCTCGCAAAGGCAGCGCGAAGTGGGGGCACCCGGCAATTCGACACACGAGGCTGTCCCGGAGAGCTGGGCGCTGCCAGCAGCGAGTCAGACTTGGCTCGACAGTCTATGGGACTGGAATCGGTTTGGCAACCAACTATTGCTGCGAGCCTCCCCAATAGATGGCGTTGAAGAGGAGCTGGAAGGTTCCTTCAGTTTGGGCGCGATGCTGGACGCGGAAGCCGAACATCACGATTTTTCCTTTGCCTTTGGTGAAGGAGACGGCGGCGGCTTTGCGTTCGAGTTTTTCGGCGCCGTGGGCGTAGCCGGAAACGAGGATGTCCTTGGCGTCCGAGGGATACCAGGCGATGACGGAATGTTCAACGTCAGGAGGGGGATCGGAGGTTTGAAAGGCGATGGGCGCATCCACGAACGCGGCTATTTCGGCAGGCAGGCCGTAGCCTACAGGGTGATTGGGGTCGAGATAAACGCGCAGGAGCGAGCCGGGGATATTGAAGTCGGGGGTGGAACGGGCTCTGTCGCCTTCGCTGGCCGCGGAGTTGCGGACAGGAAGATTGAAGTCGTCGCCGATGAGCAGTTCATTGGCATGCGCCAGGGCGATTAAAGTGCCGCCTTTTTCGACGAAATCTTTCAGCGCACTTACGCCTTCTTTGCCAATCCCGCCGGAGTATTCCGGAGGGAAAGATTCAAAATAGCCTTCCTTAGTGGGCCGCCCTTCCAGAATGATCTGCTTGGTGATATCGGGCAGAATGATGACGTCGAACTTCGAGTTTAGATTTCCCGCCTTCACTTCCTTGTTCTCGATACTCTTCGCTCCGAAGCCGTATTGGTCGAGGACGAAGCGCGTCCAGCCTTCATCAATGGAGGAAAAATAGGGCTTGTAAATTGCGACCCGTACGGGCTTCAGCAGGACAACGTTTTGAGGCATTGCGGAAAGCGCTTCGAGACGGAGATGAAATTTCGCGGCATTGTCCGCGAGTTGCGGATGGGCGGAAAAAATGGCAAGTGGTGGCTGATTGGGGGTCTTGGAGATGTAAATATCGCCGCCGGCTCTTTGGACGGCGTTGATTAGCGACGAGACATTATTCTGGGTGGCGGCTATGGCGTAGTGGGCGGCGCTGCCGGAGAGGCCGCCCGCAGGCCACGTGACAGCCTTGATGATTGCCGCGGACTGGCGCTCCTGCGCTGAGAGTTTTACCTTGTCGGCGTTCACGCCCATCATCAAGGGCAAGGACCATGCGGCAACGTCGTAAGGTTCGAGGATGCCGCTGTTGGGTGCAAGGCGTACTTCGGGATAACGCTGAATGCCGAGCATCTCTTCGACGAAACGGCCATAGGGCTGAGCGGTAGGAATGAGAAACGACTGCTGGTCACCAGAGGTGAGGACTTCAACACCGTGTTCCAGCATCAGGGCGGCGAGGCGAGTAGCAGTGATGGGATCGCGTTGACCGGTTAGGGGGATGCGCCAGTATTCGGCGGCATCGGCGGAGCGAACGGCCTCGGCAGCCATGGAGGCGACGCCGCGCAACAGATCCGGGCGGAACTTGGACATGGTTTCGAGAGCGGCATCGGAGACGATCAGTTCGTAGTCCATGATGTCGCGGAGTCGCCAGGTACCGCCGGGCCAAGGATGGGGAAAGTTGATCTGCTGCTCGTACTGTATGAGGCCTTTCGTGCCGCCTTCGAGTTCGGTGGAGGCGATTTGCATGGGGGTGGCGATGCGCGCGGAGGCGACCTCGGTAAGAACCCCGTACATATTTTTCCACCAGCCGGTATTGCGAGTGCCACCAGGCCAGTAGGCGTCAAAGGAGTAGTTGTAGATTACGCCGGATTTGCCGGCCTCCTCGAGACGCCATCCCATGTCCGCGCCAACGAGGTTATTGCCACGATGCACAAGTGGATTTACCAGTTTGGCCACGGGATCGGCGTTGGGCGGAATGTAGATGCGCGGCCCGTAGTAACCCATCTGATGTTCATCGAGCCAGAATTGGGGAAACCACTCGTGGTAGACCGCCTGATTCATGTTCCTGGTTTCGATTTGGGTGAGCATGTACCAATCGCGATTGTCATCGTGGCCTGCGTAGTGGTGATAGAGGTAGGGCATGTCGCCACCTTCGTACTTGGTGCCCAGATATTTGCGATACCACTCTGTGATCATGATTTGGCCATCGGGATTGAGGGAAGGGACAAGGAGGACGATGACATCGTTCAGACGGCGCACGGTTTCGGGGTCCTGTGCGGTGACGAGCTTGTAGGCCCATTCCATGGCCATCTGGCTGGAACCGATCTCCGAGGAGTGGATGTTGCAGGTAAGCAAGAAAATAGACTTACCTTCGGAAGCGATTGCGGAAACCTGATCTGGTGAGAGACCGCGCGGGTCGGCGAGCTGGCGGGCGATTTCCTTGTACCTGGCTTTGTTGCGGAGGTTTTCTTCGCTGGAGATCACGGCCATGAACATTTCTTCGCCGAGAGTGGTCTTTCCGAGTATTTCGATTTCGAGGCGAGGAGAAGCGGCAGCTAAGGCTTTGAAGTAAGACGAAATTTGGCGGTAGTCGGCGAGCTGGCGGTCGGCCCCGACTTGAATCTTCAGGAATTCAGACGGTGAGAGGACTTGGCCCGGAGGTTTTCTGGGCCATTGAAAGTGAGAGCAGGAAGAACACAAGAACGGCGAGGAGGAGGTAAAACCGATATTTGATTTGCATGGCCATCCCTGAGTGAAGATTGTAAGAGCGCTGCGGAGGTCGGCAGCGAAATTGAATCACGAAGCTAGTGCGAATACAAGTTTTCGCCGCGGATGAAGTTTGCGCCTCGACCGGGACCTCGTTTAGCCTTGGGGGCGAAAGGTGGGAGAAATGGCGGACAACAAAACGAAGCCCACCGGACTAAGTGTGGCAGCGTTTATCGATGCCCTTACGGATCCCGCGAGGCGCGCAGACGCCAAGGCGCTGGTTAAGATGATGGAAAGCGCGGCTGGAGAAAAGCCGCGAATGTGGGGGCCGTCCATCATCGGCTTCGGCAGCTATCACTATCGGTACGAGAGTGGACGTGAGGGCGATATGCCGTTAATTGGCTTTTCGCCACGTAAGACCGCAAGTGTTCTGTACAACGTCACCGCGTCCGGGGACTGCAAGGCCCTGCTCACAAACCTAGGCGCGCACACGATCGGCAAGGGCTGCCTATACATCAAGAAGCTCGCTGATGTGGACCAACAGGTGTTGAAGGCCATGGTCGTCAAGTCCGTGGAAGCAATGCGAGCGCGGTAGTCTAAAACGGCGTAGTTGGTGTAAACGCTTTTGGTGCTCACGCCTTGGAGAATACCTCTTTTGCGATCGTTCTTCAGCGTTCGGTCTTGCCGCTCAGCGGCCTACCAGTTTTTGCAACTCTTCGGTATACCGCGCACCTTGTACCGTGATCTTTGAGGTTGCGATTTCCAGCTCCTGGAGATCGTACGGGGAAAGTTGGACGTTAGCGGCTCCGATGTTTTCCTCGAGCCGATGCAGCTTCGTGGTGCCGGGGATTGGAACGATCCATGGTTTCTGCGCAAGCAGCCATGCCAGAGCAATCTGGGCAGCGGTCGCCTTCTTCTGTTGCGCGAATTTTCCAAGTTGATCCACCAATGCCTGATTCGCTTTCCGGTTCTCCGGCGTAAAGCGAGGGACTAAGTTGCGGAAATCGGCTTTGTCAAACTTGGTATCTTCGCTGATCTCGCCGGTGAGGAAACCTCTACCCAGGGGGCTGAATGGAACGAACCCGATGCCGAGTTCCTCGAGTGCCGGTATGACTTCGGCCTCGGGTTCTCTCCACCACAGCGAGTATTCGCTCTGCAGTGCGGTGACGGGCTGGACTTTGTGGGCGCGACGGATGGTTTGAACGCCCGCTTCGGAAAGTCCGAAGTGCTTTACTTTGCCTTGCTGGATTAGATCTTTTACTGCTCCCGCGACGTCCTCGATGGGGACATTCGGGTCAACACGATGCTGGTAGAACAGGTCGATGACATTGGTCTTGAGGCGCTTGAGCGAAGCCTCGGCGACCTGCTTGATGTGTTCTGGACGACTGTCCAGAGCGCTCCAACGCGGCCCACCTTTGGGGTCAGGCTTGAAGCCGAATTTGGTGGCGATCACTACCTGGTCACGAAGTGGAGCCAGGGCTTCGCCCACTAGTTCTTCGTTGATGAAAGGACCGTAAACTTCGGCGGTGTCGAAGAAGGTGATGCCACGTTCGACGGCCGTCCGAATGAGACCAATCATCTCCCGCTTGTCGGCAGGCGGCCCGTAGGAAGAGCTCATTCCCATGCAGCCCAGGCCCAAAGCTGAAACTTCCAGGTTGCTTTTTCCAAGTTTGCGCTTCTGCATTGTTTCTCCTGCGCAGCGAAGTTGCGTCTGCCTGACGGGCGTCACCCGCCTACGCATAGTTTCTCAAACCTTGAGTCCCTTGCCTATTTTCGATGAAGTTGTTGCCAGATTCTCCGGAGGCTGACCTTTTCCGGAGGCTCACCGGGGTCGGTCAGGTTGTCGGACAGTTGTCCTGAAAAGCGGATTACAGGGACGGTTCGCTGCGCGGCAGGGTGGCTTTTTTCTTTGTTGGTTAGGCCTCGGTTGGTTAGGCCTCGGAGCTTCTGTTACAGCAAGATCGACACTGTGTAATCACTCGAGTTCGCCGTGGCGAGATCGAGTCTTCCATCTCCATTGAAATCTGCGGCCGCGATCTGGCTGCCCCGGTGTCTAAACCTAGTTTCTGCGCAAAACAAAACGCCCCAGACTCAGTTAGAGTCTTGGGACGTCTGTTGATCAGCCCTCCCCCAAGTGCTGCTCAAGAACGAGACTACTGTAGGACGAGAAACTAGTATATGGCTCCGACGTGCCATTACCAAATGCAAAACGGCAGATCTGCCGGCACCCATAAGTCTTTTTGCACCAATACGTTAGGCGATGACTGGGATGTTACTAACTCCGACTGTTCCGAACACGCGGCGGTAACGTTCGATTTCCACAGGTGGACCGAGAGCTTTCGCGTAATTGTCGGAAAGCTTCACGGCGGGGCGGCCTTCGACGCTGGACACTTTGCTGATCAGGCTAATGGGATCGAAGCCGCCGTTGCCGCTGGGATCGCAGCCGCGGAAATCGTTGGTGAGCAGCGTGCCCCAGCCAGCGCTAAAACGAATGCGGCGGCCAGGAGTCCACTTGCGTCGATCATCGAAGTCGGCGGCGCTGCGAAAATCGCTGACGGTGGCGCGGCTGGATAGAGTTCCACCGAAGTAGGCGTGCAGGCCGAGGATTTCGTCGACGTCGAGTGCGTCGGAGGCGATGATCAGTTTGCTATGCGGATCGCGGCCGCGGGCCCTCAGCCAGGCGATATATTCATCGCCGGCTATATACGGGTCTTTGCTGTCAATGCGCTGGCCGGTCCAATCGGCGGCCCAGGCGGGGGCGCCCTCGAGGAATTGCGTGGTTCCGAATGTGTCGGGCAGCATGATGCGCAGCGCGCCGTCGTAGGTTTTCTGCCACAAGTCGAGGACCTGATACTGAGACGCTTTCAGAGCTTCATCGTCATCCGGCAGCGCCAGCGCGGCAAGCACCATGGGGATCTCGTGCGCGTTGGTTCCGATGGCTTCAAGATCGTGCTTGTGGGCGAGGAAGGCGTTCGAGGTTCCGGTGAAGCCGCTGCCCAGATTCGACGCCATGGCTTCGACCACATATTCCTGCCAGAGGAAGCTGTGACGGCGGCGGGTTCCGAAGTCTGCGACCGTGAGATGAGGAACTTCGCGCAGGCGTTCGATCTTGTTCCACAGCTTGGTCTTCGCCCGGGCATAGAGGATGTCGAGACCGAACTCGCTCAGCTTTTTCAGATTCGCGCGGGTGCGCAGCTCGTTGATGATGGAGAGCGAATAGAGTTCCCACATGGTGGTATCGGTCCAGAGGCCGTCGAAGGATAGATGAAAGCGGCCGTCTTTCACCGAGAGCTCGTAGTCCGACAAGCGGAAATCGCGTTCCAGCCATTCCAGGAAGGCAGGTTCAAAAATTCCGCGGCGGCCGTAGAAAGTGTTACCGGCGAGCCAGACTAGTTCAGACCTGCGAAAGCGGACGCTTCGAGCGTGATCGAGCTGCTCGACGAGTTCTTCATGGGCGAAGGTGTCGACGGGACCACTGGCAGAGCGATTGAAAAGTGTGAACTGCACATGCGTTTTCGGGTAATGCTTCCAGACAAACTGCAGCATTAGCAGCTTATAGAAATCGGTGTCGAGCAAAGAGCGGGTAACCGGGTCGAGTTCCCAGTTGTGGTTGTGCGCCCGCTCCGCGAAGTTCACGATCATGCATTGATATCCTCATATGCCGTGGCAACAAAAGCAAATGGCGGGTAGTGATCGGAGGCACGGATCCTCAGGCGAGTTTGAGCTCCAGGGCGGTTTGAAAATAGCTCGCGAGGCTCTCGGCTTCTTGTTCGATTCCGGCACGCTGGGCCTTGGAGAATTTGCTGAATGGCTCGATATCTACCAGCAGCTTCTTGCCCTGAAGTTTGTGAAACCAGACTCCTGCGATCGCGCCATCGATCAATACTACCGGCGAGATCCAGCCCTGATTGCGGTAGACACGTTTGTAGTGCTGCGCGCCCAGCAGGTGGTCTTTTTCGCGATGAGCGAGCAGATAGGAATCAAAATTCGGAAGCAGGCGAATCGAGGGGTTTGCGGCGAGGCGACCACTCAAAGCCGCCACATCCTCGCGAAGCAGGAGACGATTCTTCTTGTCTACGGGAATCTCTGCCAGTTCGGGTTCGAGCAGCGCGCGAAGCGGTTTCACCTCCTGCATGGGGATGCCCGCCCAGTGGGAAAAATCAGTCAGTGTCGCTGGACCGTAGGCGCGCAGATATTTTCGGAGAAGAGTGCACTGCGCTTCGGTCGGGGACATCAGCTCAAGCTTCAGCTTCGGCAGCCAATGGTCCACGCGTATGAAAACGATTGCGTTACCCTCACCCCGGCCGTAGCAGATCAATCCCTGTGCCACCGGGAGACGAACCAGACTCCAGGAGTTCTCCATCCAGAAACGCACTTGCTTGCTGGCTTTGGGACGAATGGCGGCGGCGATAGCAGGCCTGCTAAGTGGCCCCGCAGAGAGAGTCTCCATGATCAATGGGATCAGCGCTTCGCTCTCATCGCGCGTGATGCCACATCTCTCCATGACGCGCATCGCCTGGGCGATGCGGCTCGGCCTGAGGGCAGCGATGTAGACCAGGAATTCATCGGTGGGAATGAGATGCAGGGTCTGGCGCATGAGCGAGGTCTTGACCAGAGTGCGAGTCTTCCACAGTGCGCTTTCAATTTCGTGGTGGGTAACGGCGTGATTGCGCGTCCACAACTGAAGGTAGGCGGCCGATATGACCTGCGCCTGCACCCCGCACATATCGCGGCAGATGGTGACCACATCTTGCTTTTGGGCGGGGTCCTCCAAGAGGTGGTGACGCCGCAGGCGGAAGGTCGCGATTGCTTCAGTGCGAATTGGTGACGGAGCTTTCGGCATTTGTGGTAGTCGCGGCTTCTGCGATCTCTTATTCACGCGGTTCGAGGTAGCGCACGGGAGGCGGAAGATTCAGCGCTCCGCTTACAGCGATTGAAAACGTCTTCTCCGCGGATTTGCCATCTAGGCCCTCTGCGGCGAACTGCACGGTGTAATTTCCGGTGGCGGTGTATGCGTGAGTGAGAGTTGCGCCATCGGCGGTCACTCCATCGCCGAAATCCCAATGATAGGCGAGGGCGGGAACTCCTTCTTTGGACGCTACGCTGGAGAACTCGATCTCTTCCCCAATCTTCGCTTGAGATGGCACCTGGAAGGTGATCGAAGGCGCGGCTGCTGGGATCGACGCATCAATAATCTTGATCAGCTTGACGGAGTGCGCGGGCTGATCGTCGACGCGAAGCGTTTCGTGGTCCATCACCAACGGTTGATCTGGCGCGAACGAGTTGAGCAAGTTGTACGCATGCTCTTTGATGACCTTTAGGTCGGAGACGGAGAAAGCGTGAGAAGTTGGCTGCTCCGTCCAGTTGAAAACTGCCAGGACCGACTGACGCTGATCTTCGCGCAACAGAAAGACGCTCGGTTGCACGTCTTTATCGGCATAGGTCATCAGGTCCAGAGGCATAGCGGCCTGACTCAGTTTTGCCATAGCCAGCAAATCAGGATTCTTGACCAAGGCCACGCGTTCTGGATCGCTTCCCAGGGTTGGAAGGTCGTCGCCAATTTCGAACATTCCTCCAGAAACGGCGGCCAGCGCGATCGAGACCTGGGCTTCATTCAAGGTAACTGGAGCTTCGATGGTTCGTTCTTCCAGAAGCTGCCGGGAAACCGTGAACGCATCCGGATCAGTGACGAAAAACTTGCGATGCATATAATAACGCGCCGCAATGCCCGGCGCGGCTTCCTTGCTGCGTTGAAACGCATGACCTGTGTCCTGAGATATGCGGCCTTCATCCACCACACCGACCGGGTTCAACATCGGACTGCCATCTTTATCGAGGAGCACGTCATCGCCGACGGCCTTGCGGATAATCTCGAGGCCGATGCGCTGCGCTTCCAGTGCGGTCGTGTTCGGGCGATGGTAATAGCCCTCGATCGCGGTGTTGTCCATGAAGTCGAGCTTGATGTAGCGCGCGCCCCATTCCTGCACGAGCGTTCGATAAGTTTGGCGAAGATATTCCTGGGCGTCGGGATGAGTGACGTCAAGGACGAACAGGCGCTCGCCCTTTGCCTCTTCGGCATCCCCAATCGAAATGGGATCGCCGTGGGCATTGCGCACCAGCCAATCTTTATGATGTTCGTAAATCCAGGCGCGCTCGCCCACTTCAAAGGGAGCGGTCCAAACTCCTATCTTTAATCCCAAGCGGGAAATGCGGCGAGTCAGGTCCCGCATGCCGTTAGGAAATTGCGAGGCATTGGGCGTCGCGTATTCACCGCGAGAATATCCGTAGCCCAGGTCGAAATGAAAATAATCATAGCCCAGCTGCTTCAGATGCTCGGCCAGCCACTGCGCGTTGGTGAGCGCGGTTCCTTGCGTAATTTTTGTGTAGAAGGCTGTCCAACTCCACCATCCCAGGAGGTTGTTGGCGCTGACGCAGCCGTGATGCAGGTCTCGAATCACGGCACCATAATTATCAAGCTGCGAATGATAGTTACTTCCGGCGGCGAACATCACGCGTTCTGCAGGTATCGATTCGCCCGGGGGAAGGGGGACGTTTAGTTCAATCAGATTTTCGGCGGGACCTTCGCGCAGGCCGGATTCAGGATCGGTGGCCTGGATCTCAGTGGTTCCGGTGGAATCGACAGTGTAGGACGCGACCGCGGGAGCATCGGGTGAGGAAGATTGCGCTTGTAAATGGATGATGGTGAGGAAGCGGTCGGAGGTGAGAACCCCCAGAAACAGGCTCTGCTTGCTATCCCGGTTGTAGATAAGCTGGCTGCCTACGGCGCGGTGCATGCCCTGAGGAGCCTTTCCCAAATCGTAAATCTGCAACGGCGGCCAGTCTTCGCTGAAGCTGTCGGAGAGAATACGGTCAGCGGTCTGGGGGGCACCGAGATCGATGATCTTGTTTCCGACCGCCTCGACGCTTCGGATGCTTTGGATTGTCAGCGGCTTGCCCGTGTGATTCTGCACTTCGGCTTCTATCGCGCCGAAAGACCTTCCCTCATAGATCGCCAGACTGTACGCAAGATCGGGGAGCTTCGGGAGTCCGGACGAAGTGACGGTAATTTTCTTGCCGTGTCCGAGAGCGTCGTCAACATTCGATTGAGATATTTCGTGCTGAGGGTAATCTGTTGATTTAACCCACTTGTGATCGATCTCTGCCGCTACTCTTGCGTGCAGGATGCTGTGTCCACCATTTTCTGCTCGGATCTCGTAGGTGCCGTCGCCCGGCTGAACGAGCGCAGAAAGGCCCTCGACCGAAATGACTACCGGCGAAGTTTTAGAGGGGGCGGAAGAGCCCAAGCAGCCTTCAACCAGCATTAGCACGCAGGCCATCGAGAGAAAACCGCAAAGAGTACGCGAGATCATAAATTCCTTTCGCTGTTGAACGGCCAGGTAGCTTTCCACTTTGCCCAGATGAAAAAAACCAGAACGCCGGCGAGTAGCGTCAATAAACCGATCTTGATGTAGAGCCAGCCCGAGGTCAGAAAAACGTACGCCCAGCCAAAAAAAGCAATGACCATGGGAACTGGATAGAACCAGATCTTGTAGGGGCGCGCGCTGTCGGGAAACTTTCGCCGCAAGAGCGGAATGGCGAACAACTGTCCTAGAAACTGCACCAGGATTCTGGTAGTGATCAAAGCGCTGACGAGCTGATCAAGCTTCAGGAAAGCGCAGGCAATCGACACACCTCCCAGAACCAGAAGGGAGACCTGGGGATAGTTTTTCGTGGGATGCAGTTGTGCGAATGGGCGAAAGAAATACCCGTCGATGGCCGCCGCATAAGGAATTCGCGAATACCCCAGGAGAAGCGCGAAGACGGCGCCGAAGGCTGACCAGAGGACGAGGATGGTTACTACGATGGCGGCGCCTCTGCCGTAGAGATGCTCCATGAAGTCGGAAACTATGAAGTTCGAATGAATTCCTTCGCGCCACGGCACCACTCCGATCAAGGCTAGATGCAGGGCCAGATATCCCACACAGCAGGCTGCAAGTGAATACAGAATGGAGCGCGGCACTACGTAAGCTGGATTTTGCACTTCATCGCCGATGTAGCACACGTCGTAATATCCCAGATAGTTGTACACGGCGATCAGAGTTGCGCCGCCCAGACCGAGCACGAAGCCACGGTTGAAAGCCATTGCTCCGGGAGGAAAATCGAACGCCCGGTGAGCGTTGAAGTGGAAAAATCCGGTAACGATAACAGTTACCATCGCAAGCACGGTACCAATCCAAACTGTAATGGTGACCTTCCTCAGGAATGTCATCTGCCGGCACAAGAGGAATAAAGCGGCAAGGCCTGCGGCCACAGCAACGCATTGCTGGCCTCGAGCAGTCAGGCCCGGCCAGAGGTAGGAAGAATAGTTTCCGAATCCAATCATCCCCGATGCGATTTCCAGAGGGCCGCTGAGAACGAATTGCCAGATGAAAAGAAAAGCCATAAGGCGGCCCCAAGTTTGATGACCGTAGGCTTCGCGAAGAAAATGGAAGCTGCCGCCGGAGCCGGGCAACGCCGCGCCCAGTTCGCTCCATATCAGGCCGTCGGAAATCACGATGAACGCTCCGGTTACCCAGCCCAGCATGGCTTGTGGGCCGCCCATGGAAGCCATCAAGAGTGGGATGGTGATGAAGGGCCCGATGCCAACCATGTTGGAGATGTTCAGTGCCGCGGCATGAAGTAAACCGAAGGCGCGCGTCAGGTGGGGTTGCGGTTCAGTCTTCATGGGGCGATGACATATTAGAACAAGTAGGTGACAAGCGGCGGCTTGCGGGATAAATTGAGTCTGCTTGTGATGAGCGGTGACCCAGAATTTCAAGATCGCTAATGATGACATCAGATTCGGACGGTCGGCCGGCTGGGCGCAACAGGAATGTGATGGATGGCCGCGCTGGATTCCGCCTGCGAGCTGATTGGGGACATGTCTCCGCTCTCGAGGGTGGAGGGCATATCTGCGAATTGAATCTGAATGCGTGTTCGGGAGTGAATCCGCTGTGGCGGCCGCCTTGGACGACGATCGATCCATTCAAGTACACCGCTGCAAAACATGCACGCAAGTATGGACCTGCTCCGGATGGCAGGCTGCTCGCCGGCATCGCGGGACACAGCCTCAGCTTTGATCACTTCGGTCCGCCTTCGTCGGAAGAAACCGCAGCGGGTCTTACGACTCACGGAGAAGCGCCTGCGTTGCAGTGGAAGATCGAGAAGCAAGCACAGTCACCGAGGCCACAATTGCAATATAGTGTGGCGCTTCCCGAAGCGCGGATCCGGTTCAGCAGGACGCTGACACTTGACCGCGCAAATCCGGTGATCTATTGCGAAGAAGAAGCAGTCAATCTGAGCGCTTATGACCGGCCGATTTCGTGGAACGAGCATGTCACCTTCGGGCCGCCGTTTCTGGAAGCAGGCGTCACCTGGTTCGACATGCCGGCAACGCGAGCGAAGGTCGCTCCGGCGAATTATAGCTCGCGATGCTTTCTTCAGCCGGATGCCGAGTTTAACTGGCCGAGCGCACCGGCAAGAAACCGCGCCCGGATGAACCTGCGCACTACGCCAGCGCGGCGGTTCGGACACTACACAACGCAATTACTGAATCCGGAACTGAAAATCGGTTTTATCGCGGCTTGTAACCCGCGCCTGAAGCTTCTGGTCGTCTATGCATTTCGACGGGTGGACTTTCCTTGGGTGGGCAATTGGGAAGAACGATACAATCGGACCCAAGCACCGTGGCTGGGAAAGGCTTTCTGCCGGGGTCTTGAGTTCAGCACGACTCCGTTCGCCATTCCGCGGCGCGACACTATCGTGCAAGGTCCGCTGTTTGGAGAACCAACCTACCGGTGGCTTCCGGCTAAGTCCAAGGCACGGGCCCGGTTTCTGATTTTGTTGTTTGAAGTGCCGGAGACATTTCGCGGCGTTGCCAGCGTTTCCATTGCCAAGAGCAAGATCGATGTAGTCGAAGCCGGAGCGCGCGGCCGGAAGCTTTCAGTCGCAGCCGACAAATTTCTGTGAATTGAGCCCTCGCGTTAAGGCAGCAGGAATCGAAAACCCATCATGAGTCTGCTTGCCGTTGATATCGGTTCGAGTCGATGCAAAGCAGTGGTGTTTGCGGTGACGGGCGAGATACTTGCCCAGCACTCCTGCGCATACACGCCGGAGTTCCCTGCGCCTTCGCAGGCAGAGATAAATGCCGAGCGTTTTTGGCGGGCGGTGTGCGCTTGTTCGCAGGCGGTGTCCAAGAATCTTTCAGATGGTGTTCGAGCGCTGTGCCTTAGTTCGCACGGTGAAACCTTTGTGCCGGTCGATGGACACAATGAAGCCATCGCTTCAGCGATTCTTAATCAGGACAATCGAGCTACCGAAGAAACAGTGTGGCTTGAGGAAACATTCGGGAGAAAACGCCTTTTCGAAATCACCGGTCTGGTGCCTCATCCGATGTATCCGATTCCGAAGATTCTCTTCTTGCGTAAACACCGGCAGGACATTTTCGCTTCCCCGGTTCGGTTCGTGAGTGTGATTGGTTATGTTCTTGCGCGGCTCGGGCTGCCCCCTTATATCGATTATTCGCTGGCTTCCCGCTATCTGGCGTTTGATATACGGCAGCGCCAATGGTCCCAGGAAATTCTCGCGGCCACGGAAACAAATGAAGAATGCCTGCCAATTCCTGTGCCTGCTGGAACGATCGCTGGAAAATTAGACGCCGGCGCTGCCGGTCAACTCGGTCTCCCGGCCGGAACGATGGTAGTGCTCGGAGGGCACGATCAGCCCTGCGGGGGGTTGGGAGTGGGTGCGATTGGTGCGGGCCGCGTAGCTGATTCGATGGGCACTTACGAATGCCTGGCAGCCGCCTCCGATCAGCCCTGCTTGACGGACACGGCGCTGGCGGCGTCTCTCAATTCTTATTGTCACGTTGTTCCAGAGAAATTCGTCACGCTGGCGTATTTTCCATCGGGAATCATGATCAAGTGGTTTCACGATCTGTTGTATGGCGAAACGTGCAACGCGGGTATTGACTCTCGAGGTGAGGATTCATTTGGCGCTGAGTCTGGCCACTTCGCGACGCTGGAACGGGACGCGCCGGCGGCTCCGACGGGTCTTTGTATTACTCCAAATCTGATCGGCACCTGCAATCCCGACTTCAATCCGCATGCGCGCGGAATCATTTCGGGCTTGAGTTCGAACACCACCCGCAGCCAGATCTACAAAGGCATTCTCGAAGGGCTCGCTTGTGAACTTTCACAGATGACTGAGATTCTGGCAGACGCAGTGGGAGAGTTTCGGGATATTTACGTTACCGGCGGGGGGGCGCGGTCGGCTCTTGGTCTGCAGTTGCGTGCGGCATTGTCGGGCCGGCGTCTGCATGTAATGAAGTGTCCGGAAGCGGTGTGCCTGGGCGGGGCCATACTTGCAGGAGTCGCAACTGGAGAATATGGGAGCCTGCGGGAAGCTGTGGATGTAGTTGTCCGCGAGGCTGCTGTCGTTTCTCCGGACAGTGCGATTGCTGCATCCTACGCACAACAGGTAAAACAATACCGCCGCTTGCGATCAGCGACCACGCACTGATCAGTCCAGAAACGGATGGGAGGAACGGTGATACAAGGCACAATCGGATTCATGGTGTTTGGAGTTCACAAGGATGGACTGAAGGACCCAATGGGAACTTCTTTCATTGACGACGCGTTGGTTCGGCGCGCCAAAAGTGCGCTGGTTGCCGCGGGTCTGAAAGTGATCGAGCATGACCTAGTGGTCGCCAGCAAAGACGAAGCCCGGGCTGCATTCAAGAAAATGAAATGCGACGACACCATCGATGCGGTCGTTCTATTTTCCGGGACCTGGGTTTGGTCAGCGCACCTGGTCGGCGCGATTCGCGATTATTGCGCCAGCGGTAAGGGCTTGCTCCTATGGACGCACCCTGGATCTCAAGGCTGGCGGCCGGTTGGTGGATTGGTGCTGCACGGAGGTTTGCTCGAAATCGGCGTTGCGCACAAATTTGTGTACGGAGGTCTCGAGGAGCCGGACACCGTAAGCAAAATCGTAAGCTACGCCCGGGCTTCTCATATGAAGAACTTTCTAAACATGTCTACCATCGGCACATTTGGCGGGCGCGGGATGGGGCAAACCTGCGGCGCTGCCGATCCCTCGCAATGGATGAGAATGTTTGGCGTCGATATTGACTCGCGCGACACTACAGAGTTGAAGCAGGCTGCTGAAGAGATTTCCCCAAGCGAATTGGATGATCTTCAGCCCAGGTTGAAACATCTGTTTGGCAAGCCGCCGGAGCGAAATTCAGTGACTGAGCGTTCGATGCGTCTATACCTCGCACTCAGAAAACTGGTTGCGAAAGAAAAGTTTGATTTCTATACGATTCAGTCATTTCCTGGTCTGGCCGGCGATTACTCGGCCACTTGCTTCGCACAGAGCATGATGCTCGAGGATGGAATCGCCACTTCCACGCTGGGCGATTTCAATACTGCTTTAACGGTTCTTCTGCTCACCAAGTTCAGCAAGGAGAGGGTATATTACGGCGACTTGCAGCACATTGATAAGAAGACGAAGGAAATCAAAATCATCGGGGATGGGGCTTGTCCACCTTCACTGGCAAGCAAGCTGGGTCCGGCTGGTTTCTCGGAACACGGAATCCCGACTGAAGGTGAAGCGGGCGGCCTCTCTGTGAAGTTGATCTGCAAAGTGGGCGAAGGAGTGTTGGCGCGACTCGGCAGAGTCAACGGTGCGTTCGAGATGGTCATCACGCGAGCCAGCATTTTCGAGCCCGCACCGGATCAGATTGAGAAGCGGCTCAACGAATGCGGGATACCATTCTGGCCTCATGGTTTTGTGACCGCGCATTGTGACATCGATGTTTTGCTGCAGCATTGGACGAATGAATATGCATGCCTCGGGTACGGCGGAGATCTTTATCCGGCGCTAGTCGATTTTTGCGAGATCACGGGAATCAGGGCGATCCTTCCCTGAGGTCGACCGAAGGATGATCGATTCAGGATAGGGACAGGACACGATGAGAGAGACAGACGGGACCGACCGAAGGACGTTCCTGAAAGCGGCTGGGGGAATGCTGATGGCTACCAGCATGGAGGCGCGCTCCTATGCCCGCATTCTCGGCGCCAACGATCGTATCCGGCTGGGACAGCTGGGATGCGGAAGCCGGAGCGCAGGCCATGTGCACATGGCGCAACTCGCCGCGAAACAAGCTCCAGTGGAAACCGTTGCGGTGTGCGATCTCTGGAACCGGGCGCGCGAGCGCCGCGCCGCACAGGTACGTAAGGCTTTCAGCTTGGAGCCGCAGATGTACCAGTACTCGGAGGATATGCTCGCCCGGAAGGATATCGATGGCGTGATGATCGCGACCGGAGATTTCCAACACGCGAAGCTGTGCAGGGAGGTGGTGCTGGCGGGCAAGGATTGTTACGTCGAAAAGCCTTTTGCCAATGTGCTGGCGGAGGCGAAGGAAGCTCGCGATATCGTGAAGGCGTCCAAACAGATCGTACAGATGGGAACGCAGCACCGCACCCAGTCCTATCCGCTAGCCGTGCGGGACATTATTCGGTCGGGAAAGATCGGCGACGTCGTCCACATCGAGCAGGAATGGAATGTCAATGAGGAGCGCTGGCGTTTTGTAGCGGAAGACACCGGCATTTCGCCAGAGATGTTGAAGGATTTGAATATGGAGTGGAAGAGCTGGCTTTACGGCCGGAAGTCCCAGCTCCGCGAGGAAGATACCGACTGGAAGCGCTGGCTGCTGGGCAAACCAGACCGGCCCTTCGATCCCCACGTTTACCTTGAATTCCGGCTCTACAAGGACTTTTCCTCCGGGATCTTCGATCAATGGCTCAGCCACGGCTGCGATCTGGTTCATCTTTGGACAGACGAAAGTTATCCCTCGAGTGTGGTAGCGAACGGAGGTGTTTTTACCTGGAAAGATGGACGGGAAAATCCTGATACCTGCGTAGCGGCTGTGACCTATCCAAAGGGATTCCTGTATACCTACAAGACTATTTTCGGAAACAGTTACCGGAGCTTTTCGCGGGTTCAGGGCCGGAACGGGACGATAGAGAACTGCGGTGGGGAGGGTGCGTCACTGTTCCTGGTTACGGAGGAAGGGGGAAGGAAAGAATTCGATCCCTGGGACTCCGGTCCTGTGTATACCAAAGCACCTCTGGTGGGACCGTCCCGCGATGCAGAAGCAACCGTGAAGGTCCCGGGGGCGCCGCCGCCCAGTTCTCTCGGGCCGGACGATGACGATGTGATCCATCTGGTGGACTGGCTTGGGGCAATGCAGTCGCGCAAGCAGCCCGCCGCAACCGTCGATCACGGCTTCTCCCATTCCATTGTCTGCATCATGGCCACGCAGTCGTATTGGGACGGAAAAAGGTTGTACTGGGATCCTCGGCGCGAGGAGATTACCGATCAGCTTGTCTGATCGCACGGTCGTCGCGCCGCTGGATGAGCGAGCCGCAGCAACAATACTTCTCAACTCGATGGAGGAATCGGTGATCGGCTACTGGGCTAGGAAAATCAAGGTGGTGTATGTGATCAGATTTGCTTCAATTCTGCTGCTTGTCGGCGGCGGTGTTACAGCGCTCGCAGCGCAATCGTCGGGCACAGACCACGCTTTGCGGGTCGCTGTGAACCCGGCAGACGGCAGCTACGCGATCGCGCTGCCCGGGTCAACTTCGCCTGCCTTGCGGGCCGGAGTTGGGATTGAAGTCGACGGGCACTGGCTTCACGCGGCTGATTATCCACGACATGCGGTCGAGCACTCGCAAACTGCGGGATATCTGGGAGAAGCGACAGACTGGCAAGTGACTTACACAGGGTTAAGCGGGCAGCCCGACCTGATTTATCACCTGCGAGCTTACGCGACCGAGCCGTTCGGCGATATCCAGGTGACAATTCGGAATACGACAGGAAAAACCATTCACGTCGAGAGCATTCGCTCTCTGGATGCGACGGGGGGATCGATTATCGATCTGGGAGGGCCGGTGCTCGACAATCGAGTTCTTTCCGATAGTTTCAGTGAAGACCGGCCGGGCATTGTCATCCGGGATTTTACGGACGCCGAGCAGCAGATGCATCGCGCCGTTGGCAGTCAGCTTATCTACAACCGCAAAAGCCACGAAAGTTTGTTTCTGGGGGCGCTCACCTCGGACCGGTTTCTCACCATTCTGCGGCTTCATCTTGCCGGCTCATCCGGGGGCACAGCGCATACTGCGGCCTACGAGATCGATTCGACGGGGACGACTGAACTGGAGAAGGAAAATTCTCTCAAGCATTCCTCGGCAGAGGATCAGGTGCAATTGAGGCTGCCGGTTGCCCCGGGCGCGGAGCTCTCTTCGGAGCGCGTGCTCTTCAGTCTGGCTACGGATTACCATCGCCAGCTGGAAACCTATGGTTCGTTGATTCGAGAGATTCATCATGCCAGAATTTCCGCCCCGCCATTGATGGGGTGGTGGAGCTGGACCGCGTACTACTTCGGGTTGACCGAGGGAGCGGCGCTGACCAATGCCCAGTGGGAAGCAGAGCATCTGAAAGCACTCGGCTATGACGTCTTCCACATGGACGAAGGCTATCAATATGCCCGGGGCGAGTACATCACTCCGAATGCGACTCACTTTCCCCACGGCGTTGGCTCACTCGAGTACGAAGTGCGCGGCTTGGGGCTGGTTCCGGCGATCTGGACTGCTCCGTTTGAAGTATCGGAACGCTCGTGGGTGTACGAGAAACATCCGGATTGGCTGGTGAAGAACGCAAAGGGGCAGCCGATCCATGCGGGCACGGTCGCACGTGAAAAAGATTCGCTGTTCATGCTCGACACTACGAACCCCGGGGCTCAGGACTATCTGCGAAAAACTTATTCCACTCTGGCGAAGGAGTGGGGTATCCGCTATATCAAGATGGATTTCATGGACGACAGCGCGATCGAGGGTTTCTTCTACAAGCCGGACACAACGGCTATGGAGGCCCAGAGGATTGGGCTGGGGATCATCCGGGATACGGTGGGAGACGATGTCTACTTGGATAAAGATGGAAGCGTCATGCTCAACCCGGTCGGTTATGTGGATTATGGCCGGACCTCGCTTGATACCGGGCACACCTACAGCGCCAGCAAAGAAGCGGCGCCGGGAATTGCGGCGCGATACTACATGAATCGCAATTTTTACGTGGCCGATCCGGATGCCTTCACGGTATCGACGCAGACCGTTCCCGATCAGTCATGGCACGGGAGCAGCAAGCCGGCTACTTTGGATGAAGCCAAAGTCTCGATTGCACTCGCCGCCGTCTCCGGCGGGATGTTCGAAATCGGAGACGATCTCCCGACGTTGTCGAAGGCGCCTGAGCGTCTTGCGCTGATTCAGAATCCGGAACTGATTCAGATGATTCGTCTGGGACGTGCATCGGTTCCGTTGGATCTGATGAACTTCGCATCCGAGGACGAGCAGCCGAGCGTTTTCTTCCTTAAAGAAGAGGACCGGCAAAGCATTCTCACTGTCTTTAACTGGACCGACAAGGAACGGGATCACTCTATCGATCTCTCGACCGCCGGATTGCCCGCGACGGGCGAATACACAGTTACGGATGTTCTGGACAATCAGGAAATGTCTGCTCCGGCCGCCGGCGTATTGGTGTTTCACCAAGCGCCTCATTCAGTGCGGGTGTTGAAGATAGTGGATGGCCACATCCCTGCAGTTGCTCCCAGCGTGAGCACGGACCATCCTTCTGAAGGAAATGCGGGAACCACGCTGAGGTTCGCGGCCCGCAGCAGTAGCGGAGCCGCGGCACTCTCGTATCGCTGGGATTTCGGCGACGGCGTGACCATCGAGGGCGCTGACGTGAATCATGCCTATACCGAGCCAGGCGAATACAGCGTACATCTCATAGCCACTGGTCTGAGCGGGCTTACTGTGGAAGATCATTTCCAGGTGCGGATCTCCGGCCACATGCCGACGATCTTTGATCCTCAAAGCAACAAGCGTTACCAACCGGCAAACTGAGACGATCCTCGGGCCTGGTTCCTGCGGCGTGCGGGGACGCGCGGGGCAATCTGGAAAACGAATCGGTCGTGAACAAATAAAATGATTGACAAACGAGCACGTTATCGGTAATGGTTGCCTGTCCCAAAACGAAAGACCAGCAAAGAAAGAGAAATAAAACGCAAGCATCGTTTGGGGATATCAGGAGGCGGTGGACTATGAGAGAAAGAGGTCGGAACCTATTGCCATTTGTCCTTGCCGTCCTTGTAGTCGCCGTGGCGTTGCCGCCGAAGGCAGTTGGGCAGAAGGACAGCGGCGGAATCGCGGGCGTGGTGCGTGATTCCGCGGGGGCCGTAATTCCCGGCGCCAAGGTGAGCGTGAAGGACATCGACCGTGGCACCGAGGTCGTGGTCACAACCAGCTCGCAAGGGGAGTACGTCGCGAGTCCGCTCAAGATTGGAAACTACAGTGTCACCGCCGAGAAAGAAGGGTTCAAGAGGACGGTCGTAGGACCGATCGTGGTGAATATCCAAGAGCATCCGGAGGTCGATATTGCGCTGCAGGTGGGGAGCATTCACGAGGTCTTGACGATCACCTCCGAAGGCCCGCAACTACAGACCGAGACTTCCGAGCTTGGAGATGTGGTGAACGGCCAGGAGGCCACGACTCTTCCCCTGAACGGCCGCAACTTTGCGCAGTTGGCGCAACTGAGCGCGGGGGTAGCTCCCGCCGAACCCGGTTCGCGAATTAACGGCAGTTATGGATTCAGCGCAGGTGGAGCGCGGTCGGCACAGAACAACTTTCTGCTGGACGGGGTTGATAACAACTCAAACCTGGCCGATCTGCTGAATGAGACCAATTTCGTCATCCAGCCTTCGGTGGATGCCATTGCCGAGTTCAAAGTGCAAACAAGCGCCTACAGCGCGGAGTTTGGCCGGGGCAACGGAGCGATTCTGAATGCCGTGATTAAGTCGGGAACCAACGGTTTCCACGGTGACCTGTACGAGTTCCTCCGGAACGACAAACTCGATGCGCGCAACGCATTTGATGAATTTGGCCGTCAGCCTTACAAGCAGAACCAGTTTGGCGCGACTTTGGGTGGACCGATCATCAAGAACCGCACCTTTTTTTTTGGTGACTATGAAGGATTGCGGGTCCGGCAGGCAACTCCCTTTTTGGAGTTGATTCCCACGCCGGCGGAGGTTGCCGGGAATTTCTCCACCTTGCTCGACACTTCTATTGTTGAACCGGTTGCCGACTGCAATGGAAATCCCACTTATGCCGGCGAAATATTCAACACACGTCTAACGCAGCCGTCGGGTTCAAGCCCTACCGGTTTTTGCGGCATTCCTATCGGCGGCTACAGCGGCGGCTTTCCAACCAATATATTTCCCTCGGTTGATCCGCTGGCGGCCGCGCTGTCAGCATATTGGCCAAC
>Ga0209420_1000114_pt1 | contig 49333 bp, 42 predicted proteins | sample BlaSpr_A8_OM1_O1_FD_187972 | JGI IMG/M metagenome (GOLD analysis project Ga0209420, IMG submission 187972) | Forest soil microbial communities from Thunder Bay, Ontario, Canada - Black Spruce, Ontario site 2_A8_OM1_O1 (SPAdes) (version 2) | ecosystem: Environmental > Terrestrial > Soil > Boreal... | reverse complement strand
ACCAACCCGGTCGGCCCCGCGCCCACGATCAGCACATCGGTATCGCTACTTCGTATGTCCATCTTCGCGTCACTCAAAAAGGTTCCTCATAGGCTACGCAAATTAGATGATCCAGCCCACACGTTGTGTAGCCCGCCGTTTGTAGCCCAGGGCGGTTCCGTAGCCCTGGGGACGTTCTCAAAGCCGTGCATTCTGCGTTGGCGCAAAATGATGTGAGGCGGGTGCGTGTGGCGTATGCCCGTGTCGCTTGCCCGAGGAACGAAGGATAGGCGCGGGCGACTTAAATGAACCTCATCGCCAGGGCCATTTTCGCTGGCGGACTCGTACGAAACAATCAACGCTCCGCATTTACCGTCGTGCCAGAGATCGCCCGCTGGCAACGATTGTGTAGCCCGCCCCGTTTCGTAGGGGCGGGGATTTAGATGCACGTCCAACTCCGCTGCCACTCTTCGTCTCGCAGCGCCGCCGCTCTCGACCCTCGCGCAACTCAAACCGACGCCAATCATGCCCTCGCATCTCGCCGGCCTTTTGGAAAAAAAACGCCACCCGACCTCAGATCGGGTGGCGCAACCCACACACAACGCGGCCCGCGCGGCGGGCCGTCTCGCGCTACTTCTCGAAAACTTTCTGCACTTGTCCAATCTTCTTCTGGACCTTCCCGCCCACCTGCTCGTCCTGACCTTCCGCTTCCACATCGGGCCGGTTGGTCGCGCGTCCTACCTTTTCCTTCACTTTGCCCTTCACTTCGTGAAACTTGCCTTCTGCCTCGTTCTTTGTGCTTGGCTTCATGGGGTCTCCTGCCTTGCCTGGAATTTGCATGCGGCGCGCGGCAAAGCGTCCTCTAGTTGGATCGCCCCTCGCAGCATTTCGTGACCGCCAACCGGCCTTATGCGTTGCAAGCTGTACAAATCGCGCCGGGTAAGTTTAGTTAGGCTCTGCAGCATACAGAAAACCCTGTAGGCCGCCTCAGCACGCCGCATTTGTCGCATGAGCCACAAAGTAAACCACGTGCCGGCGCGTCGCAATCCAGCGGTAGCCGGGACCGCCATCGCTCGATTGGCGTGGCTTTATGAACGCGGAATGGCGCCGAGAAGGAACGCGCCTATTCTTTGAAATGCGGAAATTTTTTCCTAATGGCCTTTACGATATCCCGATGAAGCTCCTTCCATCCCTGCGAACCAACATAAGTGTCGCTCAGATGGTTGAACTCCCAAGTCGGGAACCCCGCCTTGAGCGCAAGCATGTAGCCACGAACCTTCGTTGGCGTCAAAGGTTGTTTTTCGGTTTTGAGGACCGACTTCAATAACTTGAGGAACGCCGACATTCCGCGGTTCGTTGCGACAATATATCGCTCGGGATCGTTCCATTCCTTCTTGAACGTGCTATGTATAATCCCAAAATACATTCGTAGAACTCGAATATATTCCTCCGGGATATTAGAAGGATAGTGCTTCCGCAAGAGGCCGCGAGGGCCCAAGAGACCCTTCAGGTCATACCCTGACAAATTCTTTAGCGTGATTTTCTGCTGACCGACGTCTAAGAGCTTGATAGCCTTCTTAAAGGGGCTAACACCGTTAAGATCGACAACGATGCGAATGGCCATGAGCCCATTGTCTTTTTGACAGGCTACATCGTCCTGAGTGTATTTGAGGTACGCGACCAGATTTGCATCCATCCTGCGCGAGTTATCATTTATCGCAACAAATGCTTCTTGGCGTTGTTTTAGACTCAATTCCCGTACGCCTAGCACTACCAGTGCAAAGTCCTTCTTTGTCGCAGCGTCAGTCTCCACAAAGCCATAGAGCCTGTGTTGTCCGTCAATTAGCTCCATTGAGGCGTATTCCATGGGAATATTCAAGACCACGAGGTCATAGTCGGCGGATCTAGATAAGGTGATGCGATTGTTCGAAACATCTCGAAATTCGCTCTCTTTAATCTTGTCGACGGTGACCTTGTCACTAAGATGTAAAACGATATTTGTTGGCAGAAGCGAATCGACCCGAGCAACGAATTTCCTAATTTTGGGAAGTCTGTTCTTCCGGAGCATGCGTTGGTATGCGTTTGCGTCTCCGACGGCCCTGCGGTAGATGACGCTCGTCCTTAGTAAGCGGTCGGGTGCGATAGTGAACATAAAAAGCTCCGTTTTCGAACTGGCAGTAGGCTGATGCAGCCTAATAGCTAGAACTCTATGAGTGTCTTTTTCCTCCTTAGTGTGGAGGCCGAGAGCATGTATGATCTCGAACTTTGCGTATTGACCGATCGCCTCCGCAACGGCTTCTTAGTAAGAGACGTCGTCCTCGGTCCACAGACATAGACCCTTATCCTTCACGTACCGTTTGTCATCGACAGACAATTCCTTGTCCGTCACGACAAAGAGCGCGGTGTCCGCCTTCGCGCATCTTCGTATCTCGTCCCAGTCATTGACATGCGCTGACCAGGAGTCCTTTACGCCCCCAGACTTGTTCGATCCGACAATAGAGACTCCAAGAGCGCTGGCGAACAGATCGACCCGGCGATGCTTCTTGGAAGCCAGCTCAACCACGTGCTCGGTCGCGCTTCCAGAGTTAGGTTCGGTCTTAAAGCCTGCCTTTTCAAAAAGTGTCCAGATACGTCTATTTAGCGCCGCACCCTTGTCCATAGATTTATATGACCCTCACAAAGACGCATTTCTTGCGACGTTTACCCGAACATTGCTAGCGATGATCGGGACTTCCTTGGTCCTTTTGGGCGGGCCACCACGCAGGGATTCGAGGAGCCTCCTCGTCGTCATACGCCCTGATACACGATAAGTTTTACCGTCGCGGTACAAATTTAGTGCCTCGCGAGATTTCAATCCGGATCGGGTAGGGACTCGCGCATCCAAAAATTCGACTTCAACCGTCGCTCGTAACCCGTACTTAGACAGTGGAGCACGACTCAACAGCTCCCTCATCCGAGCGAGGAATTTATTGGGTGGCCGCTTTCCATTAGGGAAAATGAAAACGATGTTTAGCGAGTGCATTTTCCGAGAGAGCGCGATTACGCCAGCCACACTCGTTCGACCATAACGCTTTTCGTAAAGCCTCAAAAGCTCGCGTGGGTGTTTTGTCTTCCGAAGCTTCCAGATAAGGGAAGAGAAGGCTCGGCGTTTTCTTTCTTCACCGTGCTGCCAACGTCCGCCTTGTTGCTGCAGCGCGACAATCGACGGCAAGACCTTCCCGTCAAACATTCTGCGGTAGGCCTTGCGAAGATCAAAACCGAGATAACGTCGTTTGAGGGCCTTTGCCTGAGCTAGGACAACGCCAGATCCCGCGAACGGATCCAATACGACATCACCCTTCTTCGTTGTCAAGCGTACGATTCTGCTAACCAGTTGTGGCGGAAAAGGACAAAAGTGCCGCACCCAGTTCTCTCCCCAGCTCCCCTGACGCGGTATTGGGATCGACCACGTTCGCGTTGGCGCCTTTCCCCTTGGGCTGTAGCGCTCGGGATAGCGCATCCACCATTCCTTAAGACCTTCTGTCTCCCGAACCTCGGATAGGTAATATTTGAAGTGTTTTTCCCTCGAGAAAAATAATATGTATTCAAAGATATTCCGCAGCTTGCCTCTATGAGACCAAGGAAGGGTCTTGTCTTTGTGCCATATAATGATGTCGTGGAGTATCCAACCCACTCGTTTCAATCTACGGGCTAAGTCGAAGGGAAGAAGCTTTAGCTCGCCATTGTGTTTGATAGTGTCAATGACAATCCAAAGGGAACCGGTTTTCTTGGTTATCTTGTAGACCCCCGAAAAGACCTCCTCGAGATCATCTAGATAGGTTTCATATTGTTGGCCGAAACCCAACTGCTTCTTGCTGCCATAATCCTTTAGGTTCCAATAAGGTGGGGAAGTTACGGTAGTGTCTATTACTCTCGAGGGCGGCAAAACTGAAAGGATATCTCTCGCGTCCTCAATGTGGTAGGTATCGAGCGCGCCTAGGGTCATCAAGTGTGCTGATGGCTGCCACTAGGGTAACACCTTATCTATGTATATCAAACTTAAAGCGAGCCTCGAAAGGTGCGGTCGTCTTCACTTCCCAAACAAAATCGTAATCGTCCCCGCCTCATGGTTCGCCACCACTACATCCGCCTTACCGTCGCCATTCAGGTCCGCAACGTCTAACCCAGACCAACCGATATCTTTCATCGCGCGCGACGTAATCCGGTAGCCGCCATCCTTCGTTCCCATAAAAAATATCAGGTTATTGCTCTGCGCGCAGGAGACCACAATATCGCGGATTCCGTCACCATTGATGTCGCCGGTCGCCACGCGATCCGGACCCGTACACCCCGCTAACGAGAACGGCGAGCCGCGCATCTTGCGGAAGCCGCCGCGCCCATCGCCCAGCAGCACCGTCACGCCGATTTGCTGTGGGTCCGGCACATCTCGATCGTAGGGCACCACCACCAAATCCAGGTTGCCGTCGCCATTCATGTCTGCCACGGCCACCGCCCACGGCGCGGCGCCCGCGGGAAATGGCGACCCGGCAGCATTCACAAATCCGCCGCGCCCATCGCCCAACAGAATCGAAACAGTATTCTCATCGAGATTCGTGGTCACCACGTCGGGCCGCCCATCGCGATTGAAATCCGCCGAACGCAAACGCTGGTATGGACGCTTGCCCGTAGGAAACGGTACGCCCGGTGACGCCAAATTTCCCAAGCCATCTCCCAGCAGCAACAGAAACTGGTTGTTTCCCCAATCGTCCGTGACCACGTCCAACTTGCCGTCGCCATTGAAATCACCCACCGCAACCCCGTGGACGTGCGGTTTGGAACGCGTGGCAAACGGCGAATGCGGCGCTGGCACAAATCCACCTTTGCCATCGCCCAGCAAAATCGTCAGGTTCGGCGTGCCCGTATTCGCGATCGCCAGATCCAAATTGCCGTCACCATTGAAATCGCCGATCGCGATGTCGTTCGGTCCGGGACCCGTCGCGCACGCCGTCCCCGGCGCGGGATGAAAATGTCCGTGCCCATCGCCCAGCAGCACGCTCAGCGTCTGGCTCTCGGTATTCGCCACCAGAATGTCTGGGTGTCCGTCATGATTCACGTCCGCGATCGCAAGCGACGCCGGACCATCGCCAACCGGAAGCACCACTTCGTCAAACGCATCCGGATCCGCGGGTGCCACAATCGCCGCGTGCGAATCCGCATGGAACCTCGCGGCACCAAGTCCGAATGCAGCAAAGAGTCCAAGCAGCGCAAGTGCATTTTTCGCATTCATCGGTTATTTCGCCCCGTTCTAAGACGGCGGCACGCCCGCTGGCGTTAACAGAGGCCTAGAAGCAACGCCTTCTCTGGCGTTAGCCTTGCGTGGAAGTTATCCTCACATCGCCGCGCATATACCTCGCATTTCGGTACATCGTGCAGCGCTAACCCCTTTGCTTCCCGCATAAGAGTGCGCAATGTGCGAAACGCAGATTTTGTAAGCTGCCCATTTACAGTAACTTACGCACATTCGCTCCTGTAAGTCCAATCCGTGCCGTATTTACGTGAAAAGGGTGGGGGGAGGGAGTATCGCCCTGGTCAACAGGTGGGGCAGCCCCAAAGGCTGCCACGAAGACTGCTAGAGACTGGCGTTTCAGGGCGCAGCGCTTAGGTTAGGTGAAGTCCAGCTCGACTTCGTCTACGTAGCACCAGCCCCACTCTTCGCCCGGCTCGATGGAGCGCATGATGGGGTGTTTGCTCGCGTGAAAATGTTTTGTGGCGTGCTTATTTTTTGACGAGTCGCAGCAGCCCACGTTGCCGCAAATCATGCAGAGCCGCAGATGCACCCAGGTGTCGCCCATCTTCACGCATTCCGCGCAGACGTGCGTGTGCGTTTTGCGAATCTTGATTTGATCCATGTGCGTGCATTCCGGCATGTGTTTCCTCCTGAACTTCCAACGAAAATATCTTGCCGCAATCCTTGCGGCACAGTCGGTCTAAGATTCCGCGAGCGCGCGATGCACCAGGTGAATGGCGATCGAGCCTTCGCCCACCGCCGAAGCCACGCGCTTCACGTTTCCTGAGCGCACGTCGCCCACGGCAAACACCGCCGGAAGGCTCGTCTCCAGCATATACGGCACACGAGTCTGCGCGTGCGGCCATGCAGGACCTTGGCGCGCGCCATCCAGATCGCGCCCGGTAAGGATGAATCCCTTGTCGTCCATGGCGACGCAGTTGCGCAGCCACTCGGTGCGCGGCGAAGCGCCGGCCATGATGAACACGTGGCGAATGTCGTGCGTGGCGGTTGCGCCGGTCTTCTTGTCCCGGCAAGTGACGCGATCGAGGTGCGTGTCGCCTTCCAGGCCGACGATTTCCGTCTGATAGTGCAATTCGATCGCGGGATTCTCCTCGATCCGCTGGATCAGGTAGCGTGACATCGTGTCCGACAATTGTCCCGAGCGCACCATCATGTACACTTTGCGCGCCGTCTGCGAGAGGAACACGGCCGCTTGCCCGGCGGAATTGCCGCCGCCGACGATGAGGATATCTTCCTCTTCGCAGAGCTGCGATTCCATGAACGTCGCGCCGTAATAAATTCCCTGGCCCTCGAACCGTTCGAGGTTGGCGATGCCCGGCTTGTTGTATTGCGCGCCGGTGGCGATCACCACCGCTCGTGCGGGCACGGAATTGCCGTTATCGAGCACAAGCTGGTAGGGCCGCCGTGCGCAATCGAGCCGCGCCACGCTATGCGCGATCATCATCTGCGCGCCGAATTTTTCGGCTTGCGCGATGGCGCGGGTCGCCAACTCCTGTCCCGAAACGCCGGTGGGAAATCCCAGATAGTTCTCGATTTTTGAGCTCGATCCGGCTTGCCCGCCCGGCGCCGCGGTCTCGATCACCAGCGCGTCAAGTCCTTCGGAGGCGGCGTAGACGGCGGCCGCGAGGCCCGCAGGTCCGGCGCCGACGATCACCAGATCGCGTACCTGCGAGGCATCAATGCTAACGTTGAATCCCAGGCAATCGGCCAGCTCTTGATTCGACGGATTGCGCAGCAAGCTGCGGCCGTTGCAAATGAGCACCGGAATGTCTTCGGGCTTCACGGCGAAGCGGTCGAGCAATTCTTGCGAAGTCTTGTCCGTATCGAGATCGACGTAGGCGTAAGGATGGCCGTTGCGGCTGAGGAACTCGCGAAGGCGCAGCGTGCTGGCGGAATGGCGCGAACCCAGCAGAACCACGTTACCCTGTCCGCGGCTGATCAGTTGAAGCCGGCGCAGGATAAAGGCGCGCATAAAGATTTCGCTCAACTCGGCGTCGCGCGCCACGAGCGAACGCAAGCCATCGCCGCCGAGCTCCAGATACTCGCCCGGTTCGGTGACGCGTCCGCGCACCAGGCAGCGCTGCCCGGAGATCATCGTCATCTCGCCAGTGAATTCCCCGGCCACGTGCGCGGCGATGGGGCGCTCGCCGGTCGGACCGGGCTGCACGATTTCCATCGCTCCGGAAAGCAGTACGAAGAAGGGAACATGCGTGTCGCCGGGCTCAAAGAGCGTTTCGCCCTTCACGACCTTCCGGATCTTACCTAGCGGCCGGATGCGATCGATCTGCGCGGGGGTGAGGACCGGGAAGGCTTGCGTGGAAGCTTCGAGCGCGCTGGGGATCAGGGAAGCGGCCATAGTTTGCATATCTCCTGTGGCGAAAGGCGAGGGCAGGCGGCGTCAACCCGCCCGCGCAACAAGAAGCTTACAGCGATTCGTTGCGGATGCAAGAGACGGCCCTCGCCGCCCGGCATGAGACGAAATGTAGAGAGCCCTACAGCGAAGCGAGATGTCCGAACGTACTGCCAACTATAGGAACGTTGTACTCTTGCCGGTTTCCATCTACGAATGAGACAGTGCGTGTAGAGAGCCCTTGGCGACCAAAGTGTTTACTCCCGCTAACTCATGGAATTTCGTCTCGCAGACCTCGGAAGAGCGGCGCGAACATCCGCGTTATCCCTTCAACGCCGAAATCCTGATCAAGACGGAGAGTTCACGCGCCGCGATCCAGGCGCGCACCGCCGATTTGAGCCAAATGGGCTGCCGGGTGAACACCGACTTTGCGCTGCCGCCGGAAAGCATTGTAAAAATTCGCATCTCGACGATGTCGAACAGTTTTGAAGCTGAAGCGAAAGTCGTGTATTGCGGAGAAGGCCGGGGCCTGGCGCTGAACTTTACATCCGTCCGCCCGGAACAAGAAGCGACGTTGCGCGAGTGGTTGAACATGTTGATCGAACAAGCGCCGCTGCGAGGCTTTACAGCCCGCGTCTAGCACAAGCCAATCAGGAGATCTGAAATGGGGCACCAGGTTACTTCATCGCTTTCCGCAAGTTTGCCCGGGACTTTTGTGCTCGCCGAGCGGCGTATGCACCGGCGCTACGAATTCAGCGCGCTGGTAAAGATCGGGAAACCTCTCGAGGCGGGCGATGCATTTCCGGTGCCGGAGTGCATGGAGGCCCATGTGAGCGATCTGGGGAAGCGCGGGTGCTTTGTGACCACGACGGAAACATTGCCGGTGGGCGCGAACGTCTCCGCGCGAATCATCCAGGAGAAGAAAACCTGCGATGTGCGCGCGAGGGTGGTTTATTCGCTGCCGGGCCACGGGATGGGCTTGCTCTTTACGGATGCCGAGCCCGAACCGCTTCGTATACTGGAAGGATGGCTCGCGGCATCGCGGGAAGCTTCATGGTTTGCGTCTACGCGGCGCAGGAGTCAGCGCGTGGTGATGCGCGTGCCCGTAAAGATCGTGGCGGCCCCTGAAGCGCGCGACACCTTCGAGGAAGATACGCATACGATGGTGATCAACGCGCACGGATGCTCGTTAGCGCTTTCCCGGCAAGTTCATAAAGGCGACCAGCTCCTGCTGCGAAACCTGCAAACCGCCGCGATGCAGGAATGCACCGTAGTGCACGTCGGAGACGCGGAAGAAGGCCAGAGCGAGGTGGCCGTCGAGTTTCTGGTGCCGAATCCGAGCTTCTGGCAAGTGATGTTTCCGCCCCAGGATTGGACGCCCGGCGTAACCCACGTGAAGAAACGCGTGCCGCAGCCGATACGCCGCACGGCTAACGCTCCGGCCTAATTTTCTCTTTGAGCGACACTGCGTCCTACAAACGCGAAGAGCAGCAGCGCTATCGCAGCGAACCACCCGCCCAAGCTGAACGTTGACGGCAGATACAGCCCAATCACGGCTCCCGCGCCGATCAACGACGCGGCGAGAACACCGAACTCCCACATCCCGTACATGAATATGAACGGCAAATAGTGCGAGCCCAGTGCAATCATGACGGCCGGGTAAAACCAGTTCAGACGATACAGAGTGGCGCCGGCGACCAGCGGTAAATTCAGCGGCAGTATGAAAGCCACCTGTCTTCCGAGAGAGTTCATGGGATGGCCCTTAGGAAGCCCGGCGGGCCGGCCCATCATCCACAAGAGCAACAGCGTCAGAGGGAAGATGAAGATCCCTCCGACAACGAGCACCCAGATCGCAATGCGCGGCGAGCGCCACGTGGCCAGCGCCGCCGACAACAGCCACAGGGTGCCAGCCACTAGCTGCCCCGCAAACCCGCCCAAAAAAATAGTCCGTACATCCCTCTGCGCGTCACTGATTTCCAATGGCTCTCCTTTGGAATTGCAACTCACTATTATCATGAAAGCAGAAAGCCGAGGAGCCCCAGCATCGCCGGACGCGGCGAGTGATATTCCTCCGGGGTAATTCATCCCAGGCGTAACGCAGGCCTAAGCGCGACACCAAATATCTGGGGAAGGTCGCTGGAAGCACCATTCTTGCGGAACGGTGGTTGTAACTGGGCTACTCCGGGGATTTGGGTTCCGGAAATTGCGATGTGGGGCCTGCCTGGCAAATTCGGAGATGCGATTCATCGGAGCGGAGAGGAGGGACTAACTATCGTTTTCGTCTGGCGCGAAGATGGCCCTAATGGCATTGTTCCCAAGTTTGATCCGTATAAAAGAGAACAGCATACCAACGGCTCTCCATGCGGCGTATGAGCCGCACATCACACGGTATACCGTTGAATTTGCCCGGTTGATGCCGCTTCGCAGCCGCCGAAAGCGTATCGGCCGGGTCGAAGACTAGAAAAACTGTATTGTTCGCCACTCCAGCAAACCCCGATCCGTCCCACTCGATATGATTCAAGTCGCCGTTGGCGGAATTCGGTTGCGCCAGAACCTTGCGCTCGTATTCACGCGACCATGCCAGCCATCTGGCCGTCTCTCGGAGCGCAAACGGATGCTCGCGGTTAAAGAGGAACAAAGATGAGGGGATAGCCCAAAGGATCGCCACCGTTGCGGTTATCGCGATAAGGTGACGCCGACCGTTGCTACCAAGCCCATAAACTACCAAGGCTACGCTGATAGCTAAAAGAGCTGGAACAACGATGAAAGCGTTTACGAAAACGAACGTATCTGCCTGGCAGGTTGCTATCGGGACGAAGACGATAAGGCCAACTATAGCTGCGAATAACGGCAGTCGCCAACCGAACCGAACTGGCCCTGCTGTTTTCGGACACATTAGAGTGAATTGTAACGCTTCGATCACGGTCTTGTAGACCCAACAGTCCCAGTGCCTACCCGTTGAATCCCTGTCACGACGACAGCCCTAACCTAACGTTCGGCTTGAGCTAGCGTCTAAGGATGCGACGAGGTGTCGCTGTGCGCGGGCGCGGGACGACCTTGGCCACGGAGGGCGACGATGACGCTGCTACCGGATGTGCGCTATGCGCTGCGGAACTTGCGGAAAACGCCGGCGTTTACGATTACGGTGCTGCTGACGCTGGCGCTGGGCATCGGCGCGAATGCCGCCATTTTTACGGTGGTGAATTCGGTGCTGCTGCAAAGCCTGCCGGTGGCGAATCCCAAGACGCTCTTGCGTCTGGGCGATACGAACGATTGTTGCGTGAACTCCGGGAGCTCGACAAGCGGCGACTACAGCCTTTTTTCGACCGACACCTACGAACAGATCAAGAAGAACGCGCCGGAGTTTGAAGAACTGGCGGCGATGCAGGCGGGCTTCGGTTACCGGCCGATCATCGCACGGCGCGACGGAACGCAGGAGGACGCGCGCTCCGTGATGGGCGAGTTCGTCTCGGGCAATTATTTCCGAACGTTTGGATTGCAGGCGCGAGCGGGGCGGCTATTGCAGGATGCGGACGATATGCAGGGCGCTCCCGCAACCGCGGTGATGAGCTACGAAATGTGGCACCAGAATTACGGCGGCGATACGTCCGTGATCGGCAGCACGTTTTGGGTGAACACGAAACCGGTGACGCTGGTGGGCGTGGCCCCGCCCGGCTTCTACGGCGACCGCATGTCCACCACGCCGCCCGATCTCTATCTGCCGATCGAAGCGATGCCGGTGCTGGCGAACGTTCCGTACGTGCACGAGCTGGAAACCCAATGGCTTTACATGATCGGCCGCGTGAAGCCCGGCACAGCGATTGCGCCGTTGCAGCAAAAGGTGAGCCAGATCTTCCGCGAAGCAAGAACATCGGACAAGGATTTCTCCACGGAAGATGGCAAGAAATTGCTGGCGAAGTCGCACATCGCGCTGACGCCGGGGGGCGCGGGGATTCAGGACATGCAGGAGGAGTACGGGTCGCACCTACATTTGCTGATGTGGGTGGCGGGATTGGTGCTGCTGATTGCGTGCGCGAATATCGCCAACCTGCTGCTGGTGCGCGGAATGGGACGCCGCGCGGAAATGTCTGTGCGCACGGCGTTGGGAGCCACGCGCGGAAGAATCGTGCTGCAACTACTGACCGAGAGCGTGGTGTTAGCGGGGATGGGCGGGATTGCCGGGCTCGCGGTGGCGTATGCGGGCACGCGCATGCTGCTGACGCTGGCGTTCCCCGGGGCGCAGAATATGCCGGTCCACGCGAGCCCTTCGGTAATGGCAGTGGCATTTGCGTGCGGGCTGTCGTTCTTGACGGGCGTTTTATTTGGCGTGGCGCCGGCCTGGATCGCGGCGCAGGCCAAGCCAGCCGAGGCGCTGCGCAGCGGAATGCGCACGACGGCGGGAAGCGCGTCGCTGCTGCAGCGCGGGCTGGTGGTGCTGCAGGCGGCGTTGTCATTCGTGTTGCTGGTGGGCGCGGGACTCTTTTCGCAAAGCCTGAGCAAACTGCAAAGCACGGACCTGAAGTTGGACGCGCGAAATCGCTACATCGTGCACATCAATCCGCAGGCGGCGGGCTATTCGCAGACGCAACTCGAGGCGCTCTACCGGATCATGGAAGACCGCTTTCACACGTTGCCGGGCGTGGTGAAAGTGGGCATCGCGACGTACACGCCGATGGAGGACAACAACTGGGCCAACGGCATCCAGATCCAGGGGCAGCCGTACCTGAAGCATGGCGCCTCGTTTGTAAAGGCAAATGCGGAGTACTTCGATTCGGTGGGAACGCATGTGGTAATGGGCCGCGGAATTGGAATGCAGGATTCTGCCGCAGCTCCGCCGGTGGCGGTGGTGAATCAGGCATTTGTGAAGCTGTTTTTCGGCGATCGCAATCCGATTGGAGCGCGCATGGGCCCTCCCGGATCCATTTCGTCCGCGGCGTTTGAGATCGTCGGCGTGGTGGAAGATACGGCCTACTCGAGCGCACGTTGGAAAAATCACAGCATGTATTTCGTCCCGATGATGCAGCGCGGGCTAAACAATAAAAATCCAATGGATAAGGACGAATCGCTTTACGCCGGCGCCATGGTGCTTGAGACCGCGCGGCCCATGAGCGACATGCAAAGACTGGCGCAGAAAACGCTGGCGGACATCAATCCGAACCTGACGGTGACGAAGTTTCAGACGTTCTCGCAACAGATTGCGGACCGGTTTACCGAGGAGCGCCTGATCGCGCGGCTCACAGAGCTCTTTGGTGCATTGGCGCTGCTGCTGGCCACCATCGGACTGTATGGCGTAACGGCTTACAACGTGGGGCGGCGGACTCCGGAGATTGGCATTCGCATGGCGTTGGGGGCGGAGCGTGGCAGCGTGATCGCGATGGTGATGCGCGGCGCGATGCTCCAAGCGGCGATCGGGCTGGCGATTGGAATCCCGGTGGCGCTGCTGTGCGTGAGATTTGTGCAGTCGCAGCTTTACGGTATCACCAGCGCGGATTCGACGGTGATGGCGGGCGCGATTGCCACGCTTGCGGTGGCGGCGGGATTCGCCGGGATGATTCCGGCGCGGCGTGCGGCGTCGATTGATCCGGTGCGGGCGCTGCGGGCGGAATAAAGCCAGATTGAGCGAACGGTGCCGACAGGCATGACTGTGCGGATGCTCCTCTAAAGTTAGACTTCCTAATGACGTGGCGGAAAGGCCGCAGGTCCAAGGACCTGCGCTACACAAAACACACTCGTACCCCGACGTTGAGCTGAGGATGTGACGTTCACACACAGGTATTTATACAGGTATCGTTCGATTCCCGAATTACGCGGCGGAAAAACCGCAGGTCCAAGGACCTGCGCTACACAAAACACGCGTGCACCCCGCACGATGTGCCGAGAATGTGACGGCATCAACACGCTGCGATTTATACAGGGAAGGGGGTATAGAAAAGAAATTTTGGTGCGGGTACGCTAGCGTAGGTCATGGGGTGCCGTCCAGCGCACTGGTCTCCACCCCGCCGGAACCCAGGTCGAAATGGGCAAAACCATTCTTGTGGTTGACGACAATCCCACCGTCAGGCGATTAATTCGAGAGCAACTTGAAGCATCCGGCCTCAGTGTGTGTGGAGAGGCTGTGGACGGTGTGGACGCGATCGAGAAGGTGCAAGTGCTGAGGCCGGACGTGATTGTTCTGGATGTGGCGATGCCGCGGATGAATGGCCTCGATGCGGCGCGCGAGATCAGCAAGATTCGTCCTGACGTGTCGATCATCCTCAATACTTTGCACGCAGAGGCCATTCGTTCGGACCCGAAACTGCCGGCAGGGGTTCGCGCGATCGTATCCAAGACCGAAAATCTGGCGGATCAGGTGATGATGTTGCTGGGGCGGGGAAACGGTTCGCAGAACAAGAGGTCCGCGGCGGGTTACTAATCGGCAGCGTTACGCAGCACGTGTTTGTGCCAACTATCGACCTGGCGGACGAGCTGCGCGTAGCATTCGCAGGCGACTTCCTCTAACTTCCCGCGTTTTTCGATGTTCACTTGCCCGCGCTTGTAAGTGATCAATCCTGCCTTCTGAAGAATCCCAGCAGCAACGGTGACGCTGGCGCGGCGTGTGCCGAGCATGTGCGCGAGGAACTGCTGGGTGAGCGGGAACGATGGGCTGCCCATGCGATCGGCGCTCATCAGCAGCCAGCGTGCGAGGCGTTCCTCGACAGGATGGAGACGGTTGCACGCGGCGATCTGCGTCGCTTGCAAGGTCATTTCGTAAGAAAACTGATTGAGGCATTTTCGCAAAGCCGGAAAGCGTGGAAGGAGATCGGCCAAGCCGGAAGCGCTGATGCGATAACCGGAGCCCTGAATCTGCATCACGGCTTGCGTCGGGCTGGTCTCGAAACCAACGAGTAGCGGCAAACCGACGAAGCCCTCTTTGCCGGTGAGGCCGACTTCGACGCTCTTTCCGTCGGACATTACGTTCAGAATCGAAGCCACGCCGCCATTGATGAAATAAGCGTCCTTGACGGGAGCGCCGATTTCGTTCAAGACAAAGTGGATGGGAAGGTCGACGAATTCCAATTTTGCGAGAATGGCATCCGATTCCTGCCGGGGCAAGGCGAGCAGGATGGCATTTTGAAGCTGATTTTCCGTGGGACCCGAGGGCGCTGCGTTTGGAGAGCTGGTGTTGTGTTTAGGTCGTTTGGCCATTCAGCCGTAGAAGAATTGGAGACGTCCGATTCGGTAAGTATCCGCAGCGGGTGGGCCGCAACGGGAGCATGCTAATAAGACAGGTTCAGTATACTCCCGTTTAACAACTTTAGCTAGTCTCAGGTGGTAAGAACGCTCTTTTCAAATCACGGTACGCTGGCGTACACTTAAGATGTCGAGGGAAAGCCTGTCCCCCAGGCTTTTGACGAAAAACCGCCAACAGAATGCGCACGGCCGGAAACAAAACGAAACCGCAGGAAAAGCCCGATTGGGCCAACACCATCTCCGAGCTTCGCCGCAAATTGAATTTAAGCCAAACCACGTTTGGAAGGCGGCTGCATTCCTCCGCGATGGCCATATCGCGCTGGGAGCGCGGCGCGCAGGAACCGCCCGCGGGAAGCTACATTCAGCTCGGAAATCTCGCGGGTGATCCGCTGTGCTGGTATTTCTGGGGGCGCGCGGGACTGCGCAGTGAAGAGTTGATGCGCGTGATGCCACGGCTGCGCGAGCGGCTGGTGCGAGGCAATTCCGTGCGCGTGGAAATGGCGCATGCCGGAGGCGGGGAGAGGAAGGCGAAAGCTACGCAACTGGTGGCGATTCCCTTACTGCAGATGACGGCTGCGTCACACGGCGGAAAGGGTGACAGCTCCTCGGTGCTGCACGATGCTCCGGTAGAGAGCATGATTGCAGCGCCGACGGACTGGTGCCCGAATCCTTCGGCCACGACATGCCTGCGAGTGCACGGCAACTCAACGGCCCCGCTGATTCTGGACGGGTACATCATCGCGGTGGATTCGGAGCAGACCGAACACGCCGCGCTGGAAGGAAAGATCGTAATTGCCTGGCAGAAAGAAATGGGGTTGACGGTCACGCGGCTGCAGAGATTCGGACAAGAGGAAGTGTTGCAACCGGAGAACCGGGATTACGAGACGGTCCTGCTCGACGGCAAACAGCAGTGGAAAATCTTAGCGAAGGTTTTGTGGTGGATCGGCAAAGCTCCGTGAACGCCTCCTGACTAGGGCCTCAAGCCGGATAACCTCATAGTTCTTCTCATTTGGTACCGAGACGCACAGAAAGACCGCAGGGCCATAGGCCCTACGCTACACAAAATCAAAAACCCTCAAGGGTGGAAGCGAAAGCTGGCGGGGCGAAATTCGATAGCCCTCATAGGCCACGCGATGGGCAGGGCAGAGCGACAGTACTGCACCATTTGGTAGAGGCGTACTGTTGCTCATTGCGGGCGAGCGCCGCAGACTCTGGATACGGAGGCATTCCGTGACCAAGAGTTCTGGTACAGGCCGTAAATGGAAATTTGTTTCGCGCACGTCCGAAGAACGGCGCGAACACGAACGCTATCCCTTCAACGCGGAGATTCTGATCCGGACGCCGGTCTCGGATGCGGCGATCCAGGCCCGCACCGGCGATATTTGCCAGACGGGTTGCTCGGTGGAGAATGACCTTCCGTTGCCGGTGGATAGCGTTGTAAAGATTCGCATTTTCACGCTGTCGCGCACGTTTGAAGCGGAAGCCCGCGTCGTGCATGTGGGCGAGGGAAAAGGGGTAGCGCTGGAATTTACGGCAGTCAATCCGCAGGAAATTGCAACTTTGCGCGACTGGTTGACGATGGTGATTGCGGACGGGCGTTTTGACCGTTTTGCCGTTCGGGGCTAGGTGGCGCCGGAATCAATGCTCCTCGGTAAAGACCTGCCAGGGCCAGTACCGTCCCCTGCTCGCACACCAAGATCATTCTCGGAGTCAAACTGAGTCTCGATACCTGCTAGCCGCATGCGGGTCATGCGTGGTGGGTGCGTTTGGGATCGGACCGGTGGAATGATCTCGATCAGGCTCGGCGAGGCGGGCTCTTGGTAGCTTGCTTGGCCGGGTTCGCCTTTTGTTTCTGTTTATCGTCCTTGGGCTGGCCGTAGTAGGCGGCGGGGCCGTGTTTGCGGTGAAAATGTTTGTCGCGCAACTCATCCGAGATGGGGGTGGCGGAAAGATTGATAAGCGAGGTGAGCAGAGCCAGGCGCGCGACCTCTTCGAGCATCCAGGCGACATGCGCGGCTTCCACGGCAGTTGCGCCCCAGCAGAATGGAGCGTGGCCGTGGACGAGGACGGCGCGCATGAAGAGCGGGTCGCGTTTCGCGAAATGGCGGATGATCACATGGCCGGTGTTGCGTTCGTACTCGTGGGCGATTTCGCCGGAAGCCAGCGGAGGGGTCACGGGGATCGCTCCGTGGAAATAATCGGCATGCGTCGTGCCGAGGCAGGGAATTTCGCGTCCGGCTTGCGCCCACGCCGTGGCGTTGCGGGAATGGGTATGCGCGATGCCGCCGATTTGGGGAAACGCGCGGTATAGCGCGAGGTGCGTGGGCAGATCGGAAGAAGGTTTGAACTTGCCTTCGACAATTTTGCCCGCGAGATCGGCGATCACCAGATCGGCGGCAGACATCTTGCCGTAGGGCACACCGCTGGGCTTGATGACAATGAGACCTTTTTCACGCGCAATGCCGCTGGCATTGCCGAACGTGTCCACAACGAGACCGTGGCGAACGAGATCGAGGTTCGCGTCGAGAACTTCCGCGCGGAGCGATGCGAGCATCATGGGGCGGACCTCACTTTTGCGGCGAGCCGCCGAAGCTCCGGAAGAACGCCGCCGATTTCCACGGGCGCGGAGCCTTTCTCACCAAATGCGAAATAGAGTTTGCGATAAAGCGGAAACAACTGCTCGTAGATCTCGACGCTTGCCGCGCTCGGCGTAAATGCTCTATGCGGGAGGCAGAGCGCGCGTTGCGCTTGCGCGATGGTATCGAATGCGCCCGCGGCCAGGAAAGCAAAAATTGCCGAGCCGAGGCTGGTGACGTCTCCTTGCGGGACGAGCACGGGCTTGTTCAACACGTCTGCGTAAATCTGATTGAGTCTGGGATTTTTATGTGGGATGCCGCCTCCATTGATCACGCGCTCGATGCGCACGCCGTGTTGCTGCATGCGTTCGAGAATCACACGCGTGTGAAAGGCGGTGCCTTCGATGGCGGCGAAGAGTTCGTCCTGCGCGGTATGCGCCAGATTCCAGCCAAGCGTGACGCTGCCGAGATCGGGGTTGACGAGCACCGTGCGATCGCCGTTATCCCAGGTGAGGCGCAGCAGGCCGGTTTCGCCGGCGCGGTAGACGTCCAAATCACGCGAGAGCACGGCCAGCTCGACTCCAGCGCGGCGGGCGATGGCTTGGAAAATGTCTCCGGTGGCGGAAAGGCCGGCTTCGATGCCGGTGTAGCGTGGATCCACCGATCCGGGTACGACGCCACAAACGCCGGGAACTAGGCCAGCACTTTCCGAAATGCCAATGATGCAAGTGGAGGTGCCAATCACGTTGACGAGGTCATGCAAATGCGCGCCTGCGCCGATGGCGTCCCAGTGCGCGTCAAACGCGCCCACGGGAATCGGGATTCCGGGGCGCAGGCCCAGCTTTTCGGCCCAGTGCGGGCAAAGCTCGCCGGCGAGTTGGTCGGACGTACCGAAGCGGCCGGCCAGTTTTTCCACGATACCGGAGAGCAATGGATCGACGGCACGAAAGAAATCGTCTGGTGGGAAACCGCCGAGCGAGAGATTCCAGAGCCATTTGTGGCCTGCGGCGCAAATGCTGCGCGGCGCGCGAGCCGGATCGGTGATACCACACAAAGTGACGGCGACCATGTCGCAATGTTCGAAAGCGGTGACGAACTTGGCGCGCTTTTCAGGGTTGCGACGCAGCCAGTGAAGCAGCTTTGCGAAGCCCCATTCGGAGGAATAGACGCCGCCGCACCAATCGATCGCCGCGACATTCATTTCGCGTGCGGCGGCGGTAATCTGCGCGGCTTCTTTCCACGCGCGATGGTCGCACCAGAGATAGTAGTCGTCGAGCGGAACCAAATCTTTGCCGACGGGGATTACGCTGGAACCGGTGGTGTCCAGCGCGATTGCGGCAACCAGCTCGCCTCGGATTTCGGCGGACGCGATGGCGGCGTGCATCGCTGAGGCGAGCGCGCTCATGTGATCCGCGTGGCTTTGCGTGGCGAAATTGGGGTCTTCGCGCTTTCGATGGAGGGGATAATCCGCAGTGGCAGAGCCGAGGCGACCGCGTTCGCTATCGAAGAGCGAGACGCGAACGTCGAGCGTGCCGAAGTCGACGCCGGCGACGATGACGCTCATGGAGTGTGGCTCGGGGTGGAGTGTAGCGACGGAGCGAACGTCATCGCGCTGAAAACTTCCAGATGGTGATCGAGTGAAAGTGTTGACCAGGCTTTAGTACCGTGGAAGGAAATGCGGGATGATTGGGCGAATCCGGAAAATGCTGCGTCTCGAGGCAAAGGCCCGCGTGCTGCTGATAGAGTTGGCCACCCTTGCCACGCGCAGTGCCGTCCAAAAAATTACCGGTGTAAAACTGGATGCCGGGCTCGGTGGTCCAGACCTCCAGAACTCGCCCGCTGATTGGATCGTGAAGCCGGGCGGCGAGAGCAGGCTCTTTGCGCGGCTCGGCGCTTAGCGCCCAATTATGATCGTAACCTCTGGCCAGCTTGAGTTGCTCATCATTTTGATTGATGCGCGAGCCGATTACCGTGGGCGTGCGGAAATCGAAAGGCGTGCCCGCGACGTCGCGCAGCTCGCCAGTGGGAATCAGACCGGCGTCCACGGGCGTAAAGCGATCGGTCTTGAGCATCAACTCATCGCCGAGAATGTCCGCGCCGCCGGGTCCGGCGAGATTGAAATAGGAATGGTTGGTGAGGTTAAGGACGGTGTCTTTATCCGTGGTGGCGGAATATTCGAGACGCACTTCATTTTGCGCTGTGAGCGTGTAAGTGACGCGGACAGAAAGATTGCCCGGATAGCCTTCTTCGCCATCCTTGCTGAGGTATTCGAGTTGGAGGGCGGGGCCAGCAGAGGCGGAAATATCTTTCGCGGTCCACACGGCCTTGTTGAAACCCTTGGCGCCGCCGTGGAGTGAATTCTCGCCATTATTTTTCGCCAGCGTGTAGGTGACGCCGTCGAGAGTGAACTTGCCGTGCGCGATGCGGTTGCCATAGCGTCCGATCAGCGCGCCGAAGTATGAGGTATCGTCGATATAGCCCTGCAGCGAATCGTAGCCGAGGACGACGTCAGCGAAAGTTCCCTTGCGGTCCGGAACCTTCAGCGAGACCACAGCACCGCCATAGTTGGTGATGGCGAGCTCCATGCCATTTCTGTTGGCGAGCGTGTAAAGGGAGATCGATGTTCCGTCGGGCGTGGTACCGAAAGGTTGCATGGCGAAGCTCCCGTTCACGTTGGGCGCATCATTTCCCCACGCCGACGCGAAAATTGCGCCGCCGAGAAGAAATGCCAGAAGAGGCGCGCCTTTCACCTAACCTCTCCCGTTGGGCGCAGGCGCTGGCGGAGTGACCTTCCAATAGACGTCATAGCGTTCGTGCACGATTTGATTGATGGGCACGAGCTGAGCTTGCGCCGATGGGCCGGTCGTGCGGAATGACAATGTTTCGTTTGGCACGGGCTCGATCCACGTGCTGGTGTCTTCGATCTTGCCATTCGCGGCCGGAAGCGGCGGGGGCGCGGCGCCGCGTTCGCGGCCGAAGGTGCCGGTGTCGCCATACCAATGATCTTGTGGCGAATTCTCATGGCGGGCGGCCAAAACCAAGGGGCCGAACATGGGCGCCTGGACGGTATCGTCATCAGGCATACGGGAGCTGTGCAGAGCCATCGGGAGATTCAGTTCGATGGTGTCACCATTTTTCCAAGGGCCGCGCAGGACCAGGTAACTGCTGGGGCTGGCGAAGACCGGCAACGTGCGGCCGTTGATTTTTGCGTTGCCGCCGTTCGCCCAGTAGGGGATTCGCAAGCGAATGGAAACGTCAGTGGGCGCTGGCGAGTTGACGATCAATTTTGCGCCTTGCTCGACGGGGAAACTTGTTTCCTGGCGAAGGCGAAGATTCTTTTCCGGCCAGTTTAATTCGGACGGGATATAGAGGTTGACGTAGACAGAGTCGTCGTCATGGAAATAAATGGTATCGGCAAGTTTCGCGAACTCTTCCACGCCGGTGCCATTGCAACACCAGAAGGATTCCGTGGGCGTGGCGTAGGTCTTGTTGAGGTTCGTGCCGAGCGGATAGTAATACATCGTGGTGCCCGTTTCCGGGTCCATCGTGCCGAGCCGGTGATTGAAAAGCACGCGCTCGTAGTAGTCCATGTAGCGGGCTTCGGGCGACCAGCCGAACAAATGGCGCGTGAGCTTCATCATGTTGTAGGCGCAGCAATCCTCGGTAGTGCTGGGGCCAAGCTGCGTGGATAGTTTGCCGGGATCGGTTTGCCAGCCCTCGCCATTACTGGTGCCGCCGTTGCAGTAAGAACGCTCGGCGACGACTTCTTCCCAGAAATATTCGGCGATGTCGCGATAGCGAGTGTTGCGCGTCAATTCATAGGCGCGCGCGGCGGCGATCACTTGCGGGATGTGCGTGTTCACATGGAGACCGCGCAATTCGTCGCGATGTTCGGCGAGCGGGTCGTAGAAGGCTTTCTTGTCGAAGCGGTGCGCGGCGGCGAGATATTGGCCATTGCCGGTGATGGCGTAAAGATTGCAAAGTACCTCGCCCATTCCGCCATATTCCGTTTGCAAAATGCTCTGCATGTGCTCGTAGCTCATGGGCCCCGACCAGGCATCCGCCCAGCCGGCCATCTTCTGGACCACGTCAAGCGCTTGTTCGTTGCCGGTGAGCAGATACATATCGAGCAAGCCGGCCATAATCTTGTGAATGGTGTAGAAAGGCGCCCAGACCTTGACGCGTTCGCTTAGGCGATCGAAGAACTCGCCGGGAAAAGCGCTGAGATAGCCATTTTTATTTTGCTCCTGGCATTGCGCCAGAATGCGAACGAGCGCGTCACCTTTTTGCTTGAGCTCATCGTCACCGGTGCTCGCGTAGTTCAGCGCGATCGCCGAAAGATAATGGCCGCCGCAGAAATGTCCGCGCAGCTCGGAGTCCGGCTTTTCCCAGCCACCGTAAGGCTGGGCCGTAGACGAAAGGTTCGACGTCAGCCGGAAAGAATGCGCGAGGCTGTCCGTGGAAAGGGAATGCAGGTATTGGCGATTCTTTTCCTGTGCTACCAGGCACGGACCGGGCAACAGACGCACCTGCTTCAGTGGGAATGGGAGGGCCGCCCATTGGACGCGTTCGCGCGTGGATTTCTGGCCTTTGACGTCGACGGCGTTTTGTACCGGATCTTGCGCGCCCAAGGCGGAGACGGGAATGAGCGAGCTTCCGGCAAGCGCCGCGGCACCAGCGATAAAAGTACGACGCGACAATCCGTTTGTATCGGCCATCGGTTGGCTCCCCCAAAAAAAGCTTACGGGTTTTGTTGTTTGGTATACACGATTCCGCACTTGGCGTCTATGTGGAGTCGAGCGTGGAGTACAGAGCGAGGGGTTCGATTTGACGCGGGAGTTTGCGACGATGGTGGAAGACGCGTTGCCATTCAAGATGAATCCAAGCTACCTACTGAGGTAGCGGCTACTATGCATCAGGTTGCGACTGACCGGACAAACCGCAGCTTCGTAGCAGTCACGAGAGTATTTTTCGATCTGTTTTTCAAGCGGCCCGCCTCTGCCCTCGAATCGCAGAACACGCCAACCGTCAACGTAAAAATAAATCGAGTAGAGGTTTGGCCGCAGATGTCGAGCCACGTAATTCACAGCGCAACACAAAATGGCTCGAAGCCGACCACGAAGGCGAGATACTGCCGAGGCCGAGCGACCCCGAAAAAGCAGTAGGCAAACTGGCACAGGAAAAACCGAAGGCTTACTGCGTCACGTGAATGGTGATCCGTACGGCGTTCGCTTCTGAATCAGGAATCGCGGACGCCGGAGCCGACACAACTCGGAAAGTTCCGAGCGCTGCAAAGTCTTCGAAGAGCAACGTGAATCGAGACCTTCTTCGCGTTCGCTGTCCAACCATAGCCAGAATAGAATCGGTTTGCAGCTTTGAGAATTTATTGAAAGGTACGAACCGTAGGCTATAATCCGGCGTTTGGTGAACTCTTCAATCGTCCACTGAACGGTAGGTCCCGCGCGCTTCGATAGTGTTGGAAGAATAGGAGGTAAAGCACTCTTGGAAGTGATTCCTGAAAAACAAAACATTAACAGACTGTTTTCAACAACGAACTACTATATCGACTTTTACCAAAGGGAATATAAGTGGCACGTTGATGACGTCACGAGACTCATCGATGACATCTTCTACCAATTCGAGCAGTCTTATACGCGCCACAATGATTTAGACGCCTCGGAAAAGGCGGTAAGTACCTATTATCCATGGTATTACTTAAATACATACATAACGAACAAGATCGAAGCTCGTATGTTTGTGGTCGATGGTCAACAGCGCCTCACTACGTTAACCCTAATATTAATCGCGCTGTATCACATGTGCGGTTCCGAAGGGTTAAACTCGCCGGAGATGCACGCGTGGTTGAAGTCAAAAATCGCCGGAGTGGGAATCGGCGGCAAGACTCAATTCTGGATGGCTCACGAAAAGCGTCAAGCCTTAATGCTTGCACTGTTCGACGGCACCGAACCCACCGAGAACATGATTGCAGATGGCATTACAGCACGACATATTATCGCTAATTACGCACTGATCCGGCGAGAGTTACGCGATAGGCTGGCGTCGAAACATAAACTCGACACTTTCGTTTATTATTTGTTGTGCATGGTGGTCATTGTTAATTTGGAGGTGCCTCAAAGTGATGTTTCGATGATCTTCGAGGTTATCAACGATAGAGGTATTCGCCTTAAATCGTACGAAATCCTGAAAGGCAAATTGCTGGGCGAGATCGATAAGGCGGAGGTCGATCAGTATGCCGACATTTGGGATTCGGCGCTTCGCGAACTTGAGGCCAGAGGCGACGAAGAGGTAGACGATTTCTTTCGAACGTACCTACGCGCACGGTTCTCCGAGACACGCAAAGAGGGCCAACTGTTTGATGGACCTTATCACCGAACAATACTGGAGGATGCGTGCAACAAAGTTCTGCGACTGAAGCGCAACGCCCAAGGGGTCAAAGATTTCCTGAAAGGACCTTTTCGTTACTACGCAAAGCTATTTCTAAGACTTCGGCAACTCGGTGAAGAATCGCAGTCCCCAGTACCGGAATGTTATTACATCTCACAGCTAAATCGGATGGACGGTCACATCATGCTAGCTTTGGCCGCGTGCGGTGTCGATGAACGCTGTGAGATCGAGAGGATTCGAGCGGTTGTAGGGGCTTTCGATCGCGCATACGTGATGCTTCAACTGAATCGGGCTTATGATAGTAACCAGTTCCAAGAACTTCTTTACACACTGCACGCTGTGCTGCGCGGCTGTCCGACTGAGAACATTCGCCAGGAAATCGACTCTCAAGTACTCGCGGACATCAACCGGCGCCGTAATGCGAGTTCAACAACCTTGCTATCTTACGCCCAGTTCAAACAAGTGGGATATGGTGATTACAACACAACTTTCCTTCGATATTTTCTAGCCCGAATTGAAAGTTTCATCGTGGATGGTTTGAAATGCGGTCTACAGGATTCGCTTTCAAACTACGTACGCGGCCAAGGTAAGAGCAACTCGTACCATGTCGAACACATCCTCGCGCGCAACGAGGAAAACCGCAGGCTGTTTGAGGGCGCGGATGGCCGCGTTGACGAGGCGCTGTTTGAGAATGAGCGAAACCGCTTTGGTGCCTTGCTCCTGCTCAGAGGCCAAGATAACCAGTCGTCGGGCAATGAGCCTTATGCGAAGAAACTCGAAACCTACACAGGGAGCGCTCCATATCTAGCACAGACGCTCGTCTCAGATTTTTATAAATCTAACACAGCCATGAAGGAGTTCATGGCAAGTTCCGGGTTGCAATTCAACGCTGCATCGCAATTCTCTAGAGATGCGCTCGAACAGCGATCAGAGCTTCTGTACGCTATAACGAAGAAAATTTGGGATGTGTGAGCTACGCCAAGCTTCTTGGCCCCAAACCGACAAGAGTGTGAGCGTGCTTTGTCTTGCAAGGAGGATAATCGCTGATGATACCTATCAAGAAGCACTCTGATTGGGATTCACTGATACAAAGAGTAACTTCGGAACATGTGCTCAAAGCAATCGTCGAGATAAAAGAAGGCAAGCATGATGTCTCCCCGCATAGAGAGGCAAGAAAATGGCACGTTAAATTTGACGGGCGGCTCTATCCTTCAAAAGCCGTATTGGCACACGCGGTAAAACTGGCCACAGGTGAAGATTTTCCGACGAATGCGAAAACTGGAGGGCGCCCGACACTAGATGCACTGCGGAAGATCTTGCAGGATGATCGCCGATTCGAACTGGTCGAGCACGGCGGATAACTGTTAAAAACAACTACAGAAAAAGATAAGCGGCCAGTTCATTCCTGATGGGGTAGCCTTTTGCAGCCGTGGCCCTTTGGCATCTATCCGCGCTCCTCGATTAGGCAGGAAGAATCGGGAGGCAGCAGGTCGTAGGGCTTGACGCGCCGCAATATACCGTTCAGTTTGCGGATCGCGTTAGTGCAGCTTTCCGGTCCGCACAGGCTGGCTGATGCGACGACTATCTTTGTTTAGGCCAGAGGTAGTCTGGCCGAGACAGTGGACTTCCATAGGCCTGCAGGTTGCATGCTCAGTCTCGGAGAGCATGCGTAGGCCGAGAAAATCTTGAAAAGCTGAAACGCACTTCACTTCGCCGGCGCCGCGGTGAAAATGGCCTTCGGGATCATCATGTGCACGCCTTTATTTCCATCTACCAGCTCGGTGATGTGGAGATCGGCGGCCACGCTGGCCAGCATATAGGCATCGTCGCGGGAGAGATGCTTTTCCGTGGCGAGGAAATCGATCATCTGACGCACCGCGAGCGTCGTGGCCGAGTTCAGGTTGTCGTCAAAACCCATGGTGATGTAGTGCGTGGGCGTTTCGGCGCGCGGCCAATCGAGGTGCAGATCTTTGCGCACGGTGAATTCAAATGTGCCGATCAGCGAAGTCTCGAGGGCGGTGATGTCCACCTCGCCATCGCCTTGGCCCGCGTGTCCATCGCCCACTTCGAAAAGCGCACCGGACGCGTGCACCGGCAGGTAGAGAGTCGAGCCGGCGACCAGATCTTTGTTGTCCATGTTCCCGCCCATGATCCAGGGCGGCGCGCTATTCCAGCGTCCCGCGCCTGGGGGAGGAGCGTCGCCCATGCTGCCGAAAAAGGGATGCAATGGAATTTCGATGCCGGGCCCGAAATTCGCCACCATGCGCTTTTCGTCGAGCGGGATGATTTTCATTTTTGCGTAGGGGTAGTCATCAGGAAGGTAGCCACGGCCGGGGCCAAACGCGTTGTAGGCGTAGGGAATCGCCAGCTTGATTGCGAGGATTTTCACCTGCAACACGTCCCCTGGCTCCGCGCCGTCGACGAAAATCGGCCCGGTGAGGATGTGGCCGCCCGGCCCTTTTTCTTTCACTTGATCGTAAATGTCGCGCAACGATTGCTCGACTTGATCGGCCGGGAGTCCGGCGCGCTCGAGCCCGGTGGGGCTGTTCGTCAGCAGGGTTTGAATTTCTACGACGTCTCCCGATTTGATCCGCAGCACCGGCGCCGCCTTCGCGTCGTAATATCCCCAAGCCACGGTTTTCGGAGTGGGCTTCAACGTGTAGGTATCCGCAGCGTCCGTGATTTGGTTCGGAGCGAGCAAGAGCAAGATGGCGAGCGCTGCGGACGCAAGCAGCGCGTGTTTTGACGGCTTCCTTAGCATAGAGTTCTTCCTTCCGCACGGTGGCGTGTGCGCCCCGAGATGATATGGGAAGACGGCGTGAGATCGTAAGGGGAAAGTTTGCCTGCCGCTTGGCCGGTGTTTCCCGTAGAGCGGCAGGCTAGACGAGCCCGCCGCCGAACTCCAAGCTCCGGCGTGGTGGCGGATTATATCGCCCACGGCCGATCAAAATCTGTAAAGGCCCGCGCGATTTAACCGCGAACCTCGCTGAAAGACTTATCGAGCAGCTTGATGGCTTCCTCTACGTCCGCTTTGCCGATGTTGAGCATGGGCGAGAGACGAATCACATTGGCGTAGAGGCCGCCTTTGCCGATCAGCAGCCCATTGGCGCGGGCGCGCTCGAGCAATTGTGCGGTGGCTTCGGGCGCAGGCTCCTTCGTTTGGCGGTCCTTCACGAGTTCGAGACCTTGCATTAAGCCCATTCCGCGGACGTCACCGATGAGCTGATACTTATCCTTTAGCTCGTCCAATTTCCCGCGAAAATACCTGCCCATGGCATGGCTGTTTTCAAGAAGATCCTCTTCTTCGATCACCTGTATCGTGGCACGCGCCGCAACGGAAGTGACCGGATTGCCGCCAAAGGTGGAAATCGTCAAGCCTTGAAATGTATTGGCGAGTTCCGCGGTGGTGATCGTCGCCCCGATGGGGACGCCATTGCCGAGCCCTTTGGCGCAGGTGATTACGTCCGGCGTAACCTCCCATTGCTCGATGCCGAACCATTTCTTGCCGGTCCGGCCGAAGCCGGTTTGAACTTCGTCGGCGATGAACAGGCCGCCATATTTTTTTACGGTCTTGAAGACGATCTTGAAATATTCCGGCGGCGGCGTGATGAAACCGCCGACGCCCTGAATCGGTTCGGCCAAGAAGGCGGCGATATGGCCGCTGGTGCCCGTCTGGATGAGATTTTCCACGTCATTCGCGCAAACCACGTTGCAATCGGGATACTTCAAACCGTAGGGGCAGCGATAACAATAAGGATTTGCAGCGTGCGAAATTCCCACGCTGACGACACCGGCTTTTCTCCACGGAGCCTGTCCGGTGACGGCCTTCGTGAGCGCCGAGCCGCCGGAATAGCCGTGGCGCAGCGCGACCACGTCAAAGCTGTTGGTGGCCATGCGTGCGAGCAGGATGGCCGCTTCGTTTGCTTCGGTGCCTGAACTCGTGAAGAAACTCTTCTGCAGATGCCCCGGAGTGATCTGCGCCAGCTTTTCGGCCAGCGCGACGATAGCTTCATTCGGATAAAGCGTGGAAGTGTGTTGGAGCTTTTCCACTTGCGCGGTGATTGCCCCGGTGACCTTGGGATTGGCATGCCCCACCGAAATGGTCAGGATACCGCCAAAAAAATCGAGATACTTGCGCCCCTCCAGATCCCAGAGATATTGCATAGAACCGCGATCGGCCACGAGCGGCTGCTGATAGAAATTCGTAACCGCCGGCCAAAGGTATTCTTTATGTTTGCGGATGACGTCGGCGCTGCTCTTCGGCTCGGTCCGTGGGGCGGTGGTCATGCAGAATCCTTGTGGCATACCTTTCTGGTAGGCCTGAATTTTTCAAGAAGCTGGCGTCGCACTCGCGGCACAGCTTCGGACGGGTAGTGGCAGTCTAGTACTGGCACTCGAATCCGACAAGCAAAGCTGCAGGGCGCGTTGCTCATTTAGAATTACCCTGTTTCCCGTAAAGAATCTGTATAATCCGGCCCAAGCATGGACTTCTTCTCGCGATGCCTTTGGGGAGCGGCCCGCCGCGTTTGGCCGGATTGCGTGACGCAAGCGCAAGCCGCGGCCTTCAACATGTTTCTCGCGTTCCTTCCGATGTTGCTACTGGTGTTGGGGTTGGTGAGCAGTTGGGAATTCCTGCGGTTGGGCGTGGAAGAAATGGTGGTGCGCATGGGACCGCTGTTGCCGCCTGGCACGGTGGCGATATTGCGCGAATTCCTTCAAGGGCACGTGGGGCATCCTTCGGCGTGGATTTCGCTGGGGCTGGGTGGCACTTTGCTGGCGGGAACGCAGATGATGCGGCTGCTGATCGAAGGTTTCCACATCACCCACCACATTGAGAAGCCCGATCTTCGCGAACAAATCGGGCGCGCGCTGTTGCTTCTTTGCATTACGATCGCGCCGACCGTCCTGGCGGTGGTGATCGTGGTCTTCGGCAAGCAGATGCGTATAACCATGACGCAGCGATTCGGCTTGCCCGTGCTGATTCGCATCCTGTGGGCGGTGGTGTTAACCACAGCCGCGCTGTCGCTGGCTATGATCGTACTGACGGTGGTGTACAGCGCCGGAACGCGGGGCGCGCGCAAATGGCGCGACGAAATCCCTGGGGCGATTGTGGCCACGCCGCTTTGGTGGCTGGCGAGCTGGCTTTTCGGCGTTTATATGCGCCACGTGCCCTATAGCATCGTGTACGGTGGATTTGCCACGGCCATCGGCCTGATGATCTGGATGAATCTGACGGCGGTGATTATCTTACTTGGGTCGGCCTATAACGCCGAGAGAGCGGAACTGTTGCGAATGGAGGCTGCGACGGCACACGTCGGCGTGCTGCCGAGAATGCTCTATGCGCGAGATTCACGTTGAATGCTACGCAGGCTATCGCGCGGACGAACGGCCGCTGCGGTTCACGCTGGGTGAGCGCAGCTACGAGGTAATTGTGCAGCAAGGGCGATGGTATTCGCCGGGAGTTTCTTGGTTTCGCGTTCGTGCCGACGATGGAAACGTGTACGTGCTGCGGCACGATGAGGGGCAGGATGTGTGGACGCTCGACGCGTTTCGCACGGCGGGTGCAGCTGGTTCGTGATTACGCCCTTCGCGAATCGCAGCGAGGAATTGTCTCCAGCATTTTCGTGACGCCATACACCTGGAGGAAGAGGTGCCGTTTAATCGGCGCAAATTTCTGGTCGCCGCCGGGCAAGCAATGTGCGTGGCCGGCTTTTCGCCTGCCATTCTGAGCACGCTGGTCGGAGCTGGCTCGGCTGCCGCTGCGTCCGCGCAGGAGGCGGTGCAGGACGATCTGGACGCTCTCTACCGCGGCGCCATCGTGATTGATTCCTTATGCGCGCCGGTTCACGGTAGCCGGATACCATTGCCGGCGGAAGACCTGGAACAAGCGAAGAGTTCCGGAATCACGGCGGTGAATTTCACCGTTTCCGATCCGCAATTCGAAGAAACCGTGATTCGCGTGGCATTCGCTCACACACTCGAAGAGCGGCACCCGGATACTTTTCTAATTGTTCGCAGGCACATAGATATCGCTCGCGCCAAACAGGAAGACAAAGTCGGAGTGGTGCTCGGCTTCCAGCATGCCAGCCCGTTCGATAGCGATTTCGCGCGTATGGAAGCGTTTCGCAGGCTCGATGTGCGCATCATGCAGCTCACCTACAACAATCGCAGCCTACTGGGAGACGGATGCCTCGAGCCATCGAATGCGGGCTTGAGCCGCGTTGGACATGAAGCCGTGCAGCGTATGAATGCCATGGGCATCGCGGTGGACACCAGCCATTCAGGCAAGCAGACCACGCTGGACGCCATCGACGCTTCCGCGAAGCCCATTCTGATTTCGCATGGCGGTTGCGATGCAGTGCATGCGCATCCGCGAAATAAAGATGACGAGTCCTTGCGGAAGCTGGCCACGCGCGGCGGCTATTTTGGTGTTTTTCTGATGCCATATCTTTCGGCTTCGCCTGCGGTACCCACCGAAGAAGATGTGCTCCGGCACGTCGAGCATGCCTTGGACGTCTGCGGCGCGGATCATGTGGGCATCGGAAGCGACGGCGAGATCGCGACGTTCTCATTGACCGAAGAGCAGCGCAAGGCATTCGAGGAAGATATGGCACAGCGCAAACGCGCGGGGATTGCGGCGCCGGAGGAGGATAGGTTTCCCTACGTGCCTGACTTAAGCACAAATCTGCGCATGGAAAAGATCGCCGCGGGTTTGCGCAAGCGCGGACAGCCATGGCCGGTGGTGGAGAAAGTGCTGGGCGCAAACTTCCATCGCACCATCGGAGAAATCTGGGGCACTACGTAGTGCCAGCGCTGTACCAGAAGTAACCGCTAAGCCGCAATTTCCCACCTCGAGCAACTTTCGCCTCGCGCTAGGGTTAACATGAATAGTCGAAGCGCGCACGGCACCCAGGCCCATCTGCGCCCGGGCCAGCAATGGAGAATCCGGTTATGGCCAACCCGAGGAATCCCGTTCAAAAGCCCAATGTGCGAAGTAGAGCGTCCGTCCACGGCGTCGCAGCCCTTGCTCTAATGACGCTCTGGGGATTCACCGCGCCATACGTTTTCGGCGGCACGGACCAAGCCAGCAAGCACACCTCAAAGAGTGCCGCGCCCACGAGTAAGGTGCTCAAGGGTCTGCCCATTACCGAACTGGACGAAACGGAAGCCATCCTGCACGCGCTGAATCGGCTGGGCTACGGTCCACGTCCTGGAGATGTAGAGCATATCCGCGAGATCGGGTTGGCCAAGTGGATCGACGAGCAACTCAATCCAAGTTCGATTGACGATTCGCGGACGCAGGCGCGGCTTGCGAATTTCCCCACATTGAAAATGTCTTCGGCGCAACTGATCGAACAATTTCCGCGTCCGCAAGTGGCGGCGAAACGCGAAGGAATCAGCGTCGAGGAATATCGCAAGCAGATGCAGGAGCAGCGTCAGCAGGCCATGCGCCAAATGAATGCGGCGGAAAATGGCGGGACATCGCAAGGCGATGGCGCGAGCGGAACGTCCAAGGACACGGACGACCCCGTCAGCCAGCAACTCGAGGAAATGAGCGGGGACAAAAGCGCGAAGCTCGGCAAACAGGGCTACAACGGCGGCGATCCGAACAAGAGTCCGATGATGGCCTATCAGCAGTTGCACACGCCGCAGCGCATCGTAGCTGAACTGGCGATGGCCAAAATGGATCGCGCCGTCTACAGCGATCGTCAACTGGAAGAACAATTGGACGATTTCTGGTTCAACCATTTCAATGTGTTTGCGAATAAAGGCCAGGATGCATGGCTGCTGACGTCGTACGAGCGCGACGCCATCCGGCCTAGCGTGCTGGGCAAATTTCAGGACTTGGTGACCGCGACGGCGAAAAGTCCGGCGATGCTTTTCTATCTGGATAACTGGCAGAGCGCCGATCCGGCAGCAGCGCAGCGGCTCGCGGAAAAGCGCGCGGTGATGCAAGAGCGTGCGGCGGCGAGGCGGGCGATGTATGGAATTCCACCGATGGGTATGCCGGGAAACCCCAACGCCCAGCAGCAGAAACAAAAGCGTGAGATGGGTCTGAATGAGAATTATGGCCGCGAATTGATGGAATTGCACACGCTGGGAGTGGACGGCGGCTACAGCCAAGATGATGTGATCGCGGTAGCGAAATGCTTCACCGGCTGGACGATCAAGCAGCCGCAAAAAGAGGCCGAGTTCAACTTCAACGATGACCTCCACGTGCGCGGGCCAAAAACCGTGCTGGGCCACACAATAGACGCGGGCGGAATGGGTGATGGCGAAGAAGTGATTCGCTTGCTTTCGCGCGATCCGCACACGGCGCACCATATCGCGTCCGAGCTGGCGCAACATTTTGTCTCGGACAATCCACCGCAGGCATTGGTAGACCGCATGGCGCGCACGTTTCTTGAAAAGGACGGCGATTTGAAGGCCGTGATGCGCGCAATGATTTATTCGCCGGAGTTCTGGTCACGCGAGGCCTATCGCGCCAAGGTGAAGACTCCTTTTGAGCTGGTAGCCTCGGCGGCACGCGCGGTGAACGCCGACATCGATATTCCGCTGCCGATGGTGATGTGGACGGCGCGCATCGGCGAGCCTCTTTACCAGTGCCAGCCGCCCACCGGATATAAAGACACTGCTGACACCTGGGTGAACACCGGCGCGCTGCTCAACCGGCTGAATTATTCATTGACGCTGGCGGGCAATCGTTTGCGGGGCTCGCGTGTGGATATTGCGTCACTGCTGGGCGTGCAGCCGGGTTCCGATCCCGAGGCGGCGCTCGATGAAGCTATCGCCACGTTGTTGCACAGCAACGTGGCGCCGCAGACGCGAACTACACTGCAGAAGCAGCTTACGGACCCGCAGGTATTGCAAGCGAGCTTGGATGACCAGGTGAAGCAGGTCAACCTCGGTACGGTAGCGGGGCTCGTCCTAGGCGCGCCCGAATTTCAACGAAGGTGAGCTCCAACACGCGCGCAGAGTGAAACAGTCCAAGGCGCGTTGAAAAGATCAGTGGTCGAGGGAAGGAAAAACGTCATGCAGATTTCACGGCGGATCTTTATCAAGGGCGGCGGAATCGCGATGTTGGGAATGAGCACACTCCCGGCATTCTTGCAGCGCGCGATTGCTTCGACGACCGCGGGACCCAGCAAGAAAAAGCTCGTGGTGCTGTTTCAACGGGGCGCCGCGGATGGACTGAACATTGTGGTGCCGTTTGGCGAGCCGAACTATTACCGCATGCGTCCGACGATCGCGATCCCGGCTCCGCGCAATGGCGGCGACCTGGCCGCTGTGGACCTCGATGGTTTCTTTGGCCTGCACCCGTCGCTCGCGCCGTTGGCGCCGCTTTTTCATAACGGCCAATTGGCCATCGTGCACGCGGCCGGCTCGCCCGATACCACCCGGTCGCACTTTGACGCGCAGGATTATATGGAGTCCGGCACGCCGGGCGTGAAAGCGACGGACGACGGCTGGCTGAATCGCACCTTGCAAATCTCGCCCGAGCCGAACGCGACGCCGTTTCGCGCAGTGGCCGTCGGTCCCAACCTGCCGCGCATGCTGCACGGTTCCGCGCCGGCCGTGGCCGTGCCCGACGTGAAGCAATTTCAGGTGATGGCGGCGTCGCCGATGGTGGAGGGCGGCTTCGAAGCGATGTACGCGCAGACGGTTGACGCGGCGCTGCGCGGTACCGGCACGGAAACCTTTGAAGCGATTGACATGCTGCGCAAGGCGAATCCTACGCGCTTCCAGCCGGAAAATGGCGCCGACTACCCGAAGAGCCACTTTGGCCAGAGCATGCAGCAGATTTCACAATTGCTGAAAGCGAATATCGGGCTCGAGGTGGCGTTTCTCGATACCGGAGGCTGGGATAATCACGTGAACGAAGGCGGCGTGCAGGGGCAACTTTCGAACCTGCTAAAGGACCTGGGACAAGGACTCGCCGCGTTTCACCAAGACCTGGGCGATCAGATGGAAGATATCGTGGTGGTGACGATGTCGGAATTTGGCCGCACCGCACACGAGAACGGTAATCGTGGCACCGATCATGGACACGCGAACTGCATGTTCCTAATGGGCGGTTCGATCAATGGCGGCAAGGTCTACGGAAAGTGGCCGGGACTCGCGAATGAACAACTGAACGAGGGCCGCGACCTGGCCTTGACGACGGATTTCCGCAGCGTGCTTGGCGAAGTGATTCAAGGGCACGTCGGCGCGAAGGATCTGAACGCCGTGTTTCCTGGTTTCGATAACGATCCGAGGAAATTTCCGCGGCTGCTGAAGGCCTAGCGGGGCCGTACCGAGACCCTTGAGGCCCGCTGCCAGCGACAAAATTGAAGTTGCCTCACGCACCCTTTGCAAATGCGGCAAAGGGATGCGGCACCCGAACATCCTCAATTTATTCTGCTGGCCAGTCATGGCGTGAGACTCGCTTCATTTGGCGCCGGAAGCGCGCCTCGATCAGAGATAGGCTTTGCGTGCGGGTTGGATCGTGCCGTTCCGAATGGCGGTCTTGAATTTTTCGTAGTCGAGCGTTACCTGATCTGCGTATTTCACAGCGAATTTCTTGATAGCGCGATCCAGCACATTGCTCGAACCCAGATACCCCGCGAGCTCGCAGGGATCACCGGAGCGGCCGTGTCCTTTCGCCAGAATCTCGCCGCACAATTCCGCGTAACGCATCAGGCCCTGGCCGCGCAGCAGCTTGGCGTCGATTTCGGCTTTGTGGTCGGATAGCTGCCGGACCAGGAATTCGCGCCCGCCGAAGGAAGTCCACCCAAGTAGCGGATCCGATTGCACCTGCATGCGCCGCTGGCCTTCCACGACGCGGCGGCCCTGGTGCGCGATCTTGGCGGCGTTTTTTAAGTACGGCGCATAGGAACTTCGCAACGCCTGTTTGATCTGGAGGAACAGCGGATCGCCAGGACCGTTTCCGAAGCATAGGACCACGTAATCGTATGTGGCCACGCTGCCGATACCCACAATTTTGAAAGCCACATCCATAGGGTGATAGCCATCGAGAATGTGGCGGCGCTCCGGCGCCAAAGTTTCACGATAGGTTTTGAGCGACTTTAAGACCTCGCGCATCTTTGGGTTGGAAAGGTGCGTTAGAACCGGTTTTATCACTTTGAATGCGCGCTGCCCGTTTTTTCGTATCCGCGTGAGGTTTTCCAACGAATGTAATGGCGTGGCACGTTCAGCCTTTTGCAGGATCGCAGCGCCGGGGCCACGCTCGAATTCGCGGTGAACGCGGTAACGAGCCACGTCGAGTACCGTCATTTTGGCGAAGGCGCGCATCTTTTCGCGATAGGTTTTCATGAAAATGCCGACCGCGCTTCGGCAGATCGAGTCGAGGTTCTGGGCCTCACGGCCGGCGAGCACCAGGCTGGTGGCCAGCCGTTTGACATCCCACTCCCACGGACCTGGAACCGTTTCGTCGAAATCATTTAGATCAAAAATCATGCGGCCATCGAGGCCGGTGAATGCTCCGAGGTTTTTGGCGTGGGCGTCACCGCAAATCTGCACCTGGATGCGCGAAGAGGGCAGCAGCGCCAGATCGGCGGCCATCACCTGCACGCTGCCTCGGTAAAAGCAGAAGGGCGAAACGGCCATGCGCGCCATCTTCAGAGGAACGAGCGTGGAAATGCGATCCTGCGAAGTGTGCCGGATCAGGTCGAGGGCTTCCTGTTTGCGCAGGGATGCGTTCCATGCGGATTGCGAGGAGCGCTGCGCAATCCGGCGGCGGTTGCGCCCGAATGCACGGCGGTCTTCGGCATCGGCTTTCGAAATGGATGTCACGGACAAAAATACTTGCGCCTATGGCCGCGAACTTGTTTCACCCGAAAGAGCCCTGAAGTCGGCCTCAGCTCTTACACAATCTGCCCGGATGAGCGACACATTGTCGCTGAGCCTGCGCAATTCGGCGCGAAATTCTTCCTCGGATAGCGTGGCATCGGCGCACATCAGCAACAAATCCCGATAGGCTCCTTGCGCCATGTCCAGCGCGCGCTCGATCGCGACATTCTCGTCGAGTTGTTGGTAGACGAGCTTACCGTCGTTCTTGAGAGCGACCAGATGCGTTTCGCTTGCGGCCGCAGCGGAGATTCGCTTTGCCAGTTGCAGCGTATGCAGCGCGATGAGCACCGTTTGTCGCAACGATAAAGCCGGGTGGTGTAGCGCGCCCGCGAACGGTTCGAGGCTAGGCTCTCCCAGAATCAGCCGGCTGCTCACTTCGTGCAGCGTGGTGCCTTCGGCGTGCAGCAGCGCGCAAGGCCCCGACCGGGGCCGAATAGCGATTAGCAATTTCAGCAGCGTTGCAGAAGACGGTCCGGGGAAATACCGCAATTGATTCTTGTGTAACTTTAGCAGGGTTGCGACGATGATCTTCTTCGCGCGATTCAGGTTGTGCGGCGACTTATCTTTCAGACGCTCCAGGATGCGCTCCGTGGCCATCTCGAGCAGCGCGGTGTTGCCCGTGCCGGTTATGGCCAGTGCGCAATCCGGGTCTTCGAGGGTACGGATTTTTTCGAGCGGCAGCCTTACGTAGCCGGCGCCGTAGGTTTCACGTGTGCTAGCGCACAAAAGCACGCCGTCACCGCAAACGAAGCCGGCGGCAATCGTCACGGACACTCCTTCCGGGTGAGCCAGGGGACATTGTGCTTATACACCGAACAACGAGCCGTCGTAAACAAAACGGGGCGAACCGTGAGGTCCGCCCCATCCTGTACTTGCGGGGAAGAAAATCGTGCCGATTCTACAAGAATAAAGGCGCCATAACAAACGTTACCGTACAGAGCAGCTTGATCAGGACGTGTAGCGATGGTCCGGCCGTATCCTTGAAGGGATCGCCGACCGTGTCGCCCACCACCGCCGCCTTGTGCGCTTCGGACCGCTTGCCGCCAAACTGGCCGGTCTCGATGTATTTCTTGGCATTGTCCCAAGCGCCGCCGCCGTTATTCATCAGCGTGGCCATCAAAATACCGCTGATCGTGCCAACCATCAGCACGGCCGCGACCGCCTCCGCGCCGATGGTCGGATCGGTGGGTGTCGAGAAGAATTTAAAGAAATAGCCGACGGCGACCGGTACGCCGATCGCCAGCAGCCCGGGAACGACCATTTCCTTCAGCGCGTTGATGGTCACGATATCTACGCAGCGGCCGTAGTCGGGCTTGGACGTACCCGCCATGATGCCGGGATTGGCTTTAAACTGCCGCCGCACCTCTTCAATGATCGAGTACGCCGCTTTGCCGACGGCCTTGATCGCGAACGCGCTGAATAGAAAAACCAGAGCCGCGCCGATCAGTGCCGCGATGAATACAGGAACCTTGCTGATGTCTACGTGGCTGAAGCGGTAGGTCAGGTCACCGGTCTTTTGCTGCATGAGCTCGGTGATCTGGTCAAGATAGGCGGAGAAGAGCAGGAACGCCGCGAGCGCCGCCGAGCCGATGGCGTAACCCTTGGTCAAAGCTTTGGTAGTGTTGCCGACCGAATCCAGCCGGTCGGTGCGTTTGCGGACCTCTTCGGGCGCGCCGGACATTTCGATAATGCCGCCGGCGTTGTCAGTGATTGGTCCAAAGGTGTCCATGGCCAGGATATAAGCAGCGGTGGAAAGCATGCCCATGGTAGCCATGGCGGTGCCGAACAGGCCCGCGCCCGCGACATCGGGCATAGCGGCCCGGCCGCAGTAATAAGAGCCCAGAATCGCGGCCGAGATCGCTAGCACCGGCAGGGCGGTGCACTCCATACCCACCGCCAACCCCGTGATGATGTTGGTGGCCGAGCCGGTGACCGAAGCCTTCGCGATCGAAAGCACCGGGCGGTAGCGATATTCGGTGTAGTACTGCGTTATCCAGACGAATACGAAGCTATTGATGATGCCGATCACGCCCGCCGCGAAAAACCAAAGGTTGTTGTTCAGCAGGAAGCGCACCGCTACGTAGAACCCCGCCATCGCCAGCACGGTGGTGATCAGATAGCCGCGATTGAGCGCGACCATGGGGTCTTCCTCTTCGTTTTTCAGGCGCACCGTCCAGATGCCCACGATGGAGGCCAGCAGCCCAAACGCGCGGGCTATCAGCGGGAAAAAGATGCCCAGGATGCCGAATTTGCCGAAGAGCGCCACACCCAGAATCATCGCTCCGATGTTTTCGGCGGCGGTGGATTCGAAAAGGTCGGCGCCGCGGCCTGCGCAGTCGCCCACGTTGTCGCCCACCAGGTCCGCGATCACCGCCGGATTGCGCGGATCGTCTTCCGGAATGCCGGCTTCCACTTTGCCGACCAAGTCCGCGCCTACGTCCGCGGCCTTGGTATAAATACCGCCGCCCAACTGAGCGAAGAGCGCCACGAAGCTGGCGCCGAATCCGAAGCCCACGATTTCGTAGGGCACACCCTTGGGGTTCTGCATGCCGCCAAAAGCAAGAAAAATCAGGCCGACACCCAAGAGTGAGAGCGCCACCACGGAAAGGCCGGTGACCGCGCCGCCGCGCAGCGCCAGTTGCATGGCGCGATTCAGGCTCGATCGGGCGGCGCTGGCCGCGCGCAGGTTGGCACGAATCGAAACGAACATCCCCGAAAGGCCTGCCAGCCCGGAGCAAACCGCTCCAGCAAAGAATGAAATTACCGTCTTCCAGGCCAGATCGCTTCCCTTGGTCGCCGCGTAGAAAACAAACAGGAGGATGGCCAGCACGACGCTAAACGAATAAATCGTGATGTATTGCCGCTTCATGAAGGCTTCCGCGCCTTCTTTGATGGCGGCGGCGATTTCCTGCATGCCCTTTGTGCCAGTATCCGCGGCGAGCACCTCCCGCGTGAAAATCCAGGCCATCAAGAGCGACACCACGCTGACGGCCATGAAAAACCAAACCCATCCCGTAACTGACATTCTTCCTCCGCTGATTCAATTCCCTCAGGAGACCTGCAGGAGTGACGGCTGCTGACCTGGCAAAGCGTTTGTTTATATCAGGCTTGCGAAAACGGGTCAAGGTTGCGCGGCAAGGGCGAAATGCCGGTCCTCGGAGTGGCGAATCGGCAAAGGCATCCCATTTTTCTCTGATTCGCCAGCCCGCGCTTGGGCTACTATGGGTTTATGAAATTTGCCAAAGTGCTAGAGCCGTTTCATGTGGAATTGCGCCGCATCACGGACTATGTTGTGAAAGCTTACCGCGCGATCGAAGAGATGGATGAGATGGCGATGCATGGGCTGGGTTTGTTGTTCCGCGGACCCTGGGACAATTAGAGTTCTCGAACGGGTTTGGGTTCTATCCCGTCGTCGCCTCCTTATTTTCTCCGCCCGCGAACAGCCTGCCACGAACGCCGCCCTCGATTCTGATAGAATCGCCCTTCCGCCATGGTGCATCGAGACCGCTAGCACTTGGCCGACGAGGTGCCCCTAGATATGGCCTCCCAAGTATCGGAGGGATTGCTGGCCGAACTTCGGCACGACTGGACCGCCGAGCAGATCGCTGAAATTCATTCGCTGCCGCTGCCGGAATTGCTGTTCCGCGCGCAACAGATCCATCGCGCGCATCATGCGGCCGACCGCGTGCAAACCTGCCGGCTGCTCTCGATCAAGACAGGTGGCTGCCCGGAAGATTGCAAGTATTGTTCGCAGAGCGCGCACCACGATTCGGAACTCGAGCGGCAGGCGCTGATGAATCCGGTCGAGGTGATTGCCGCGGCGCGGCGCGCCAAAGGCGAGGGCGTTACGCGCTTTTGCATGGGCGCGGCATGGCGCGAAGCCCCGGAGGGCAGGGAATTCGATCGCGTGCTCGAAATGGTTCGAGGAGTCGCGGCGGAAGGTCTGGAAGTTTGTTGCACGCTGGGCATGCTCACCGAAGAACAGGCCGTGCGATTGAAGGACGCCGGGCTCACGGCCTATAACCACAACCTGGATACGTCACCGGAATTCTACGGACAGATCATCACCACGCGTGTTTATGAAGATCGGCTGAGGACGCTCGCGGCCGTTCGCAAGGCGGGAATTACGGTTTGCTGCGGCGGCATTTTGGGCATGGGTGAAACCGAGAGGGACCGGATCGGCCTGCTACGACAGCTCGCGAACCTGACCCCCCATCCGGAGAGCGTGCCGATCAATATGTTGGTTCGCATCGGGGGCACGCCCCTCGGCGACGTGGAAGCGCTCGATTCGTTGGTGATGGTGCGGACGATCGCCACCGCGCGAATCCTGATGCCCAAATCCATGGTGCGTCTGGCCGCGGGACGCCAGCAAATGTCGCGGGAGGCGGTGGTGCTCTGCTTCCTCGCGGGGGCGAACTCGATTTTCGTGGGAGAAAAGTTGCTGACCACGCCGAATCCCGGGCCGGGCGAAGATGCCGAGCTGCTGGCAATGTTGGGGATGCGCCCGCTCGAAGCTCACGCGGGTTGAAGAACACGACAGCTTTCAATGTTAGCCAATTGGCCCAATATCGAATGCGCGCTCGAGGGTGAGCTTCGCGAGTTGGCCTCGCGCGAGCAATTGCGGTCGCTCGAAGTTTCGAGCGGGGTCAACCTTTCCTCGAACGATTACCTGGGGCTTTCGACGCATCCGGCGTTGCGCGAAGCCGTGCTCGATGCGGTCGCGCGTGCTGAACGGATGGGCGCGACAGGCTCGCGTCTGCTCAGTGGACACGCGGCCGAGTGGGAAGCGCTCGAGTCCGAATTCGCGGAATTTGCCGAAATGGAAGCAGCACTCTGCTTTAGCTCGGGCTATGCGGCGAACGTCGGCTTGCTGAGTTCGGTGGCGGGACGCGGCGACGTGATCTTCTCCGATGAGCTGAACCATGCAAGCTTGATTGATGGGATGCGCCTTAGCGGAGCGCAGCGCGAGATTTACGCTCATGGCGATCTCGCGGCGTTGGAGATCGCGTTGCAGTCGCACGCAAAAAGCGATTGCCGCAAGTTGATCGTTACCGAAAGCGTTTTCAGCATGGATGGCGATTTTGCGCCGCTCGCGGAGATCACCGACCTCGCGCAGCGCTATGGGGCAGCGCTGGTGGTGGACGAGGCGCATGCGCTCGGGGTCTTTGGCCCGGAAGGGCGCGGCCGCATGGCTGAACTCGGCCTCGCGCGCGATGCTTTTGCGATTGTGTATCCGTGCGGGAAGGCGCTCGCGAGCGCCGGGGCCATGGTTTGCGGCTCGGGTGCCCTCAAAAGATTCCTGATCAATCGCGCGCGGACATTTATCTTCAACACGGCGTTACCGCCGTATTTTGCCGCGCAGATCGGCGCGGCGTTGCGCGTTGCGCGCGCAGCCGATGAACAGCGCACGCGACTTCACGGGCTTGCGGCGCAGTTGCGCACTTTGCTGCATGCGGCCGGTTTTGACACTGGCGAAAGTGCTTCGCAGATCATCCCCATTCTTTTAGGTGAAAATGCCGCCGCGCTGCATTACGCGGCCGGGCTTGCAAGCGCGGGCTTCGCGACACGCGCGATTCGCCCGCCGACCGTGCCGCCGGGCACCGCGCGGCTACGTCTCTCGCTGACGTGTGCGTTGACGGACACGAACATCGCGCAAATTGGACAAGCGCTTTCCGCGATTCGTGCGAATGCCGTCGAAGCGCTGCACGCCAATTCCACTGGACGCTCCTGAGTTGCGCGATGCGCCAGCTCCAATTCTTCATCACCGGCACCGACACCGGCATCGGCAAGACGGTGCTTTCCGCGCTGCTTTGCGCGGCGCTCGAGGCGCATTATTGGAAGCCGATTCAAACCGGCGCGGACGAGGATTCGGATAGCCGCACGGTTGCCGCGCTGGCGGGCTTGCCGGCAACGCGAATTCTCGCCGAAGTATATAAATTTGCACCGCCGGTTTCGCCACACCTCGCGGCCAGATGGGTCGGCGAGCGCATCGACCTGGGGAGAGTCTCGATTCCAGGGGAGCTTTCCGGGCGTCCGTTGATCGTCGAAGGCGCGGGCGGCGTGCTCGTGCCCATCAACGAGCAGGAGTTCATGTTGGACCTGATGCGGCTCCTGCGATTGCCGGTGATACTGGCCGCGCGCAGCACGCTCGGTACCATCAACCACACGTTACTTTCGCTGGCGGCACTGCGAAGCGGCGAAGTGCAAATAGCGGGAGTGGTTCTGATCGGCGAGCCAAATGCCGACAATCGAGAGGCCATCGAGCGATATGGCCGCGTTCGCGTTCTCGGAGAGATTCCGAGACTTGCACAATTGAATCGCACCGCGTTGCTCGAAGTTTTCGCAGTACGCTTCGATCGAGAGTTTTTCATCGACGCAGGGCAGGCGCAACGCGCGTGAGCGATTCCGCGAACTCTCGGGGCACGACCGGTCTGGTGCAAGACGCGCTCAAAATCTGGCATCCCTTCACGCGCGTCGGCGTAGATGCCCCGCCGCTCGAGGTCGTCCGCGGCGAAGGGCCGTGGCTTTACACCGCCGATGGCCGAAGAATCCTCGATGCGATTTCTTCCTGGTGGGTGAATCTGCACGGGCACGCGCACCCGCGGATCGCGGAGGCTATCGCTCAACAGGCGCGGCAACTCGAACACGTTTTGCTGGCTGGCTTCACGCATGAGCCGGTGGAACGCCTCGCGCACGAATTGCGCGAATTTCTTCCGCCCGCGCTTGAGCACATCTTTTTCTCGGACGATGGCTCGACCGCGGTAGAAGTCGCGCTGAAACTCGCTCTGCAGTATTGGAGCAATTGCGGCCAGCCCGAGAAACGTGAAATCGTTGCGCTTGAGCACGGCTATCACGGGGACACGGCTGGCGCGATGTCGGTGAGCGATGATTCGACCTTCACGTCCGCGTTTGCGCCGATGCGTTTTCCGGTGCAGCGCGCGCACGCCGCGTATTGCTATCGCTGTCCCGTGGGCCTGGAACGCGAAACGTGCCACATCGAGTGCGCCGATTCGCTCGAGAAAATCCTAGCGGATCGAGGCGGGCAGGTCGCCGCCGTAATCGTCGAGCCTTTGTTACAAGGCGCGGGCGGGATGATCGTGCATCCCTTGGAGTATTTGCAGCGCGTCCGCGAAATCACCGCCCGCCACGGCGTGCTGCTGATTGCCGACGAAGTGCTCACAGGATTCGGCCGCACCGGGAAGATGTTCGCGACGGAACTTGCCGGAGTAGTTCCCGATCTGATGTGCCTTTCGAAAGGGTTGACGGGTGGTTTTCTGCCCATGGGCGCGACCCTGCTTACCAACAGAATCTTCGAAGCATTTGGCGGCGACGATCCGGCGCGTGCCTTCTGGCACGGCCACTCCTACACCGGGAATCCGCTGGCGTGCGCGGCGGCGCTGGTCAGCCTCGAAGTTTTCCGCACCGAGCCTGTTTTCGAACGCATCGCCGCGATTGCCGAGGTGCATGCGGAACGCCTGCCACGGCTGCGAGCTTTCGAAAGGGTTGGGGACACGCGCCGCATCGGAACGGTAGCCGCGATCGAGCTGCTAGCCGACGATAGCGGCTATCTCTCCTCGCTGCGCCCGAAGCTCTACAATTTCTTTCTCAGCCGCAACATCCTGCTGCGACCGCTGGGAAATGTGATCTACGTGCTCCCGCCGTATTGCACGCCGATGGACGAGCTGCACCGCGTTTATGATGTGGCCGAAGAGGCCATTCGCGTGTTGGCCTGATCCCCGCTTTCGAATGTTTCCGCTCAACCGCGAAATCGCGCCACTTGCTGCAATATAGCGCCGATCGATCTTCCGCGATTGCCAACGCACGGCGCTCGCGGTATCCTCTTAGTGGAATGAAAGTGTCTCGCCAAATCGCCAAGATGGCTTGCATGCGCTGCGCGTGTTGTTGTGTGTGTTGTAGCGCGCTATCTGGCGAAAAGGTGCAGGCCGGCTAAACACTCAGCACAAACGATTTAGCAGCCTACGAGCCCACCGCCAGGAACCTGGTTGGTGGGTTTTTTGTTTTTTTGTGGCTATTTCAACGCAAGCGGCACGGAGAAGAGGGCCATGGCGGAAATCGAGGTACCGGCGGAGAATGTGGCGCGTGAAACAAAAGCGCAGCGCGTTGAGCGGTTGAAGCGCGAGAAGAATCCCTGGGAGCACTTGGACGAACTGCGCGATTATGCGCGCCGGGGCTTCCACGCCATTCCCGCCGAATGGATCGGGACGTATCTGCGCTGGTGGGGAGTGTATACGCAGGGCGATGGCGCCGGAGTGCTGGGTGGGCAAAACGGAGAAGGCCGCGCGGCGCCGTACTTTATGGCGCGTGTGCGGGTGACCAACGGACTGCTCACGGCGCGGCAGCTTCGCGCCATTGCCGATGCCGCGGAGCGCTACGCCCGCGGCGTGGCCGATATCACCGTGCGCCAAAACATACAGTTTCACTGGATCGAAGCCGAAGCTCTGCCGGAGTTGCTCGATGTGCTCTGGAGCGCAGGCCTCACCACGCAAGGTTCTTGCGGCGACGATACGCGCAACGTGACAGGTTGCCCGCTCGCGGGGCTTGATGCCTCCGAGCTGTGCGATGCCTCGCCGTTGGCGCGCGAACTTACGCATGCGCTCGTTGGGCCAGCGGATTTCTACAATCTGCCGCGGAAATTCAAGATCAGCGTTACCGGGTGCTCGTCGTGGTGCACCTATCCCGAGATCAACGATGTGGGCCTGACCGCAGTCAGGCGCCGTCGCTGCGGCAAGGACGAAGTGGGGTTTTCACTGCGCGTTGGTGGAGGACTTTCCGCGGAGCCGCATCTGGCACAGCGGCTCGATGCGTTTGTGCGCTGGGAACAGGTCGTGCCCGTGGCGCGCGCCGTGGCCGAGATTTTTCGCGACTCCGAAATGCTGCGCCAGAATCGCAAGCGCGCCCGCCTGAAATATCTCTTTCTCGAACACGGCTGGACCGCGCAGAGCTTTCTGCATGAGTTGAACGAGCATCTCGGCTTCCAACTCGATCCTGCCGAGCCGGACAATCCGCCGCAAGACGTCTTTCGCGATCACGTCGGCGTGCACCCGCAAAAGCAGCCCGGGCTCAGTTATGTGGGCGCTTCCGTGCTGCGCGGGCGCATCACGCCCGATCAGATGCGATTGGCAGCCGATCTTTCCGAGCGCTTCGCCGACGGCCACTTGCGCACTACCGCGATGCAGAATCTGCTGATCGCCAATGTTCCCGCTGCGGAAGCGATTGGCGTGGCGCGGGAACTGCAGGACGCGGGCTTGCATACGGACGCCTCGTCGTTTCGCCGCGGAGCGGTGGCGTGTACCGGTACGGAATTCTGCAAACTGGCCATCACCGAAACGAAGGATTTCACACGCTGGCTCGTGGGTGAACTCGAAGATCGTCTGCCGCAATTTGCGCACGACCTGAAGCTCAACGTCACGGGCTGCCCCAACAGTTGCGGCCAGCACTGGATCGCGGATATCGGCATCGAGGGAAAGAAGATCCGTCACGAAGGCCGCATGCAGGATGCATATTACTTCTGCGTGGGCGGAGGCGTCGGCCGCTTTGCGGCGATCGCGCGGCCGGTGGGCTACCGCTGCCCGGCGCTCGAAGTTCCGGATGCCATCGAACGCCTGCTTTTGAAATACGAGACGTGGCGCTTTCCAGGAGAAAATCTGCGGCGCTTTTTTGCGCGTCACAGCGACGCGCAACTGCGCGAATTCCTGGCGGGCACAGCCGATGTGGTCTTTGCCGCGCGCGACGTTGCCGTCGGGCCGGTGCCTCACGGTGTCGAAGGCTGATCTTTCATGCTCGAATTAGCACAATCCGAGACGCCCCTTTTCCCGATGTTCCTGCGGCTCGCCGGGCGCCGTTGCCTGGTGGTCGGCGCCGGCGTGGTTGCGGAGGGCAAGATCACCGCGCTGCTGTCGGCCGGTGCGCGCGTCACCGTGATTGCGCCGCGCTCTCGACGTCGAATCGCCTGCATGGCGAGCGCAGGCCGGATCGTTTGGCACAAGCGCAAATTTCGTGTGCGCGATCTTGCGGACGTATTTCTCGTAGTTGCAGCCACTTCTTTGCCGCAATTGCACGAGCGGATCTGGCGCGCGGCGCGCCGGCGCGGCGTGCTGTGCAATGTGGTGGACGATCCCCCACGGTGTGACTTTTACTATCCAGCGATCGTGCGCCGAGGCGCGCTGCAAATCGCCATTTCGACGAGCGGGCAGAGTCCAGCGCTGGCGCAACGGTTGCGGCGGCAACTCGATGCGCAATTCGGACCGGGCTACGCATCCTGGGTGGCGCAGCTTGGGGAAGCACGGCGCCTACAGATGTGCGTGAAACCGAGCATCGCGCGGCGGAAGAAACTCGCACACGAAATGGTGCGGCGCGAGTTTCCACAGATGCTGCAGACCGGTTCCGCGCGGAGCCTCGATCGGTCATGAAAGGCAACTCGCCAATTCGAGGGAAGGTTTACCTGGTGGGTGCGGGACCAGGCGATCCCGAGCTTCTGACCCTACGTGCGCTACGTTTGCTTCGCAGCGCGGATGCCGTGTTGCATGACGATCTCGTGCCCGTGGAAATTCTGGCACGCATCGGGCGCGAAACGATCCTTGAAAACGTGGGTAAGCGCTGCGGCGTGAAAAGAGTCAGCCAGCAAGAAATCAATGCGCACATGATTGCACTGGCGCGCGGTGGGCTGGCCGTGGTGCGCTTGAAGAGCGGCGATCCTTCGCTCTTTGGCCGTGCGGGCGAGGAAATCGCAGCCCTCGAAGCCGCCGGGGTGGAATATGAGATTGTGCCGGGAGTAACGGCAGTTTCCGCCGCCGCCGCGGCTGCTGGAATTTCTTTGACGGACCGGCGCTCGGCCTCGCAGCTTGTTCTGCTCAGCGGCCACCGCGCGGCCGATGCACCGCCGGAAATCCCGGCACCGGGCGCAACAGGCCAAACCGTCGCCGTTTACATGCCCACCGGCTCATACGAGAGCCTGGCGGCGCGTTTTGAAGACGCCGGATGGCCACGCACCACTCCCTGCGCGATCGTTTCCGCTGCTTCGCAGCCGAATCAACACGTCTGGCGCGCCAGGCTCGCGGAGTTGGCGCAGGTGCCGCGGTTGGCCGCGCCGGCGCTACTGATCGTGGGCAAAGTAACCGCAGGGACGGCCGCCCTCGCCTTCCCCACATCTATCCTGGAGCCAGAAGGCTACGTTGTAACTCTGTAGCTTGCAGCGACCACACGGGGCTTTCGCTTGGCGCCCGGGCCCCTCAGTGATGCCAGGTATATCGTCCTTCGGGAATCGAGCGCTTAGCACCCCTCACGCGGAGTTACGAGGCACCTCTGCTACAATCGCTAACCACTGCGTTCTCTCGCGCGATCGGGCAACGAATGAACCAGATCCAATTTCCTCACTGGCTGCAATGGCTACAGCCCTTGGTCGCGTCGCTCGGCGGTTTCGGGCTTTTTATCATAGGCTTCTTAGATTCCTCGTTCATTCCGTTTCCCATCGTCAACGACCTGATGGTGATCGATCTCTCGATGCAGCATCCGGCGCGAATGCCTTATTACTCGGCCATGGCGACTCTCGGTTCCGTATCGGGTTGCGTGACGCTTTATCTGTTGGCCAAAAAGGGTGGGGCGGCGCTCTTTCACAAACAAGCCGGGTCGCGCGCCGCGCAAGTTCGGCGCTGGATCGATCGCAACGGGTTTGTCAGCGTGCTGCTAGCAGCGCTATTGCCGCCGCCGACGCCATTCAAGATTTTCGTGTTAGCCGCGCCGGTGTGTGGAGTCCCACTCAGAAACTTTACCCTGGCCCTGCTGGTGGCCCGATCCTTGCGCTATTTCGCGCTGGGCATCTTGGCGGTTCGTTACGGCGGGAAAATCATTCCTTACATGCTGCAACACAAGTTTCTGGTCAGCGGGGTCACGTTGGCGGTGGTGGGTATCGCCTACGCGCTGGGACGGTTTCTGTTCCGGGCCGTGAAGCCCTCCGTGCCGGCCCAATGAGGTGATCCCATCATTCGTCCAAAGCACTCGCGACAGGTCCAAAGTGAAGTCCCTGCGCCACCACTTGGCCCTGGGCATTGAGTTCGATTACCGCGCTGACCTGGTGGCTGCTGGGCGCGGCTTGATCGAAGCGCAGATCTGTGATCACCACGCGCGAGCCAGTGGAGCTTTTTTCCACCTCGGCCCAAGGAAAGCGGGCGAAGCTCAGAAAAGTTGCAGCCGTTTGCGTCGCGCGGGCGGCGGCTAGCTCCGGCGAAGGCTCGGGCTTATACAGCACCCTGGCGTTGAGCGGATCGAATTCGTTCTGAAATAAGAGACCGACCTGCACCGTGTCAAGTGTGTTCTGCGTATCCACCACGCCAGACCAGGTGAAAAGCGAAGTCGCGCCCGGAAACGCGCCGGCTCCAAGCACAACTTCGCCGTGAAAGAGCGGCGTGCGCAACAACGTTAGCGCCCGGCGATGCTGCTCCCAGCGCCAGCCGGCATAAAGCACGGCAATTATTAGCACGGGAGTTGCAGCGTAAGAGAATCCGGGCCGCTTCGCTCGTGCGCCGATTTCCTCGGTGGCGAGACGAAAAACCCACGGCACCGCAAGACCGATCACCAGCACCCCAAGCAGCCAGATATCCACCGGCGGCAGCAGATCTCCGGCATACCAGGTTTGCCGGAAGGGCCACAGCAGGTACACGCCATAGCTATTCGTCCAATCGAGAAGCACATGAACGTAGGCCGCGATGCCGGAGACAAGAAGGGCGCGCGGAAAGGACACCGGCGGATCGGGTCGCCCCCGCGCGAAAAGAGTGAAGATGCCGGCAACGATGATGGCAATCGCGGCTGCACCAACCAGCGAATCCGTCGCGGTGCGGTGCCAGCGCAGAAAGGCGGCAGGCCCGCTGTATACGCTCAGCCAATCCGCATCCCCCGCCACTCCAGCGACGACCAGCATCGGCATCGCCAGCCGCGTGGCTCTGGCGAGCCCAGCCTTTCCAAGTGTGAGGGAAGCGAGCGCGTGCGTGACGGGGTCCATCAGGGATGACGCAACTCTCCTTAGAATTCTTGGGCGCTCGTCACCGGTTTGAGACCGCGATCTCGCCCGGGTCGCGCTCACAAGCAAGACGGGCGCCAATGATCTGCGGCACCACCAGCGTGATCGCGTCAGGCAGCACCTCAAAATGAGCAGGGAGCTGGCCGGCCGGCTCGCCATCCAGTTGCGAATAGACCGGCCCCGATCCTAGCGGTTCGCAACGTAATGCGCGTGTCTTCAGGATATGCACATCGGGAAGCTTCGGCAGATTGCCCAGCCAAGTGGCCGGCAGATAGGAAATATAGCGAAGCGCGCTTTGCGACGTGAACAGTGCGACTTCAAACTCGTCGCCAAAGAAATCGGCCCCGGCCGTAATACAAAACGGCCCGCCATAGTTCCGCGTGCGCCCGATGACGGCGAGTGTAGCCTCGATCGTACGATCGCCCACGACGACCCGAAAGCGCGGGAATTCGTACTTGAAAAGCTGACGTACTCCTTCAAGCCAATAGGCCGCAACGCCCACACGCAACTTGAGCGAAACATCGAGCGCATGGACCAGCGCGGCATCGGGACCGGCACCGCCGACGCACAAAAAGTAGCGGCTGAAGGCGGGCGATATCTCCGGAAGGGTCATGCGGCCCAGC
>Ga0209420_1000113_pt1 | contig 49568 bp, 39 predicted proteins | sample BlaSpr_A8_OM1_O1_FD_187972 | JGI IMG/M metagenome (GOLD analysis project Ga0209420, IMG submission 187972) | Forest soil microbial communities from Thunder Bay, Ontario, Canada - Black Spruce, Ontario site 2_A8_OM1_O1 (SPAdes) (version 2) | ecosystem: Environmental > Terrestrial > Soil > Boreal... | reverse complement strand
CGAAAGCCGCATCAGTGCGATTTCGTGAGCGCTCTTGATCATGCGACAGCCGGCGGTTACCGGTGTCGCGCTGGCAATCGTAACCTGGGGCGCGGTTTGCGACGTGGCTTTAGCAATCCCATCGGCGAAAACGAAGTGCACCGTCTCCTCGAGTCCTAGTTTGCCGCCGGCTATTCCGCGATCTTTCAAGCCCTGCGCGATGCGCTGGTACGGGCTCTCATCCTCCTGCCAAACGCGCACATCGGGCTCGCCCCCATCGGGTGCGTTGGCGATCTGTTCGCGTGCCCGCCCTTCTTCAAATGCCGGGCACACGTAGAACGCCGCGCCTTTCGCGGGAAGGATCAGAGCGAATGTGCGCTCCCCACCCCACCAGCGAATGCCGGTGAAATATCGCAACGATGTGCCTTCCATCAATAAGATTGCGTCGAGAGAATTCTCACGCATCAATTGGCGGGCGCGCTCCTGGCGGGATTGACGCTCCTCGCGCGTGATCGGCGTGGGCTCGTTCTTGCGCGACTTTAATTTCGCCAGTGACGGCGGCAGGGAAGCGTCTGTATTCTCCGCAGCGGCAGCGGTCGCCACAGAGCCGGACGCTGCCATCCCAGCCGTTACCGTACTCATTTCAAGAAATCTGCGCCGCGAAATCATGAATCCTCCTTCAGTTGCGGATTCCAGTCCGGCATTATATGAGGTCTTGGGTCTTTGTTGGGTTTCAGGATCTGAGGTTTGGGATAGATCCATGGTTCCCTTCATTCCAGTTCGGCGGTGATGAAGAATTGCTGCGACGAGGTATCGTACTCGACGCGCAGGACGTTGGGCTTGCAGCAAACCTGGCAGTCTTCGACGTAGTGCTGGTGGCGTCCGGCGGATTCGTCAACGGAAGTGGTGTTCCATTCCCCGCAGGCAGCGCATTGGAAACCGGACTCCATCGACTGACCGAGCATACCTCAGAGCCGGGTCGGCTGAGGTCCGAGGTCTGAGGGGGCGAAAGGCTCGCTCTCCCCTGCCGCTCGGGGCTATAGTTACTGGCGTCACAGAAAGGCTGACCACAATGGCAACCGGCTACAGCGCTGGGAGAATGGTGGCTCACAATATGGTGACCACCCAGTTTGAACTCGACGGATTCCGGGTGACGCGCACGCTGGGCGTAGTGCGCGGCATCGTGGTGCGTTCGCGTTCGATTTTCGGAACGATTGGCGCTGGCCTGCAGACGCTGGTGGGCGGCAACATTACTCTGCTGACCAACTTGTGCGAGAAGACGCGGGCGGAGGCCTTCGACCTGATGCTGCAACACGCCGCGGAGATCGGCGGCAACGCCGTGGTGGGCGCGCGCTACGACGCGACCGAGGTTATGCAGGGCGTCACCGAAGTGCTGGCGTACGGCACGGCGGTGTTCGTGGAACCGGCGAAATAGGAATGGCAGCTAGAACGAGCCGCGGTAAGAGTCGCCGCCGCAGCAGGGACGGGTCGAAGTCTTGTTCCCCCACAGACAGTCTCCGCCGACAGAGCGTTGCCGCGCCGAATATCCCCAAACAGAGCGAGAATCAGAGAGCTATTCTTTGTATAGAACGCCAGCCGCGAACGCGGCCATGATGGCACCCAGCCACATTTCAACCATCCAGCCAAACGGAAGAGCGCGACCGACGGCGGACCAGGTGGCCTGCGCGAAGTTGCAGGGAAAACCGGCGAAGAAGCCGGCCAGAAAGCCGATCTTCAGCGCCGTGCCCGGTCCGGGCCCCAAGCCGGGACGCGCCCAGGCGTAGAGATGCGCGATCGCGATCGCCAAAATAAACAGCGTGCCGATCCACAGGCCCACAAAAAAAGGAAAACGCGGCGTTTTCAGGAAGTGCCCGGCATTCTGGGCCGCCATGTAGCGGGCGTCGGTGATCACGTAGCGGCCCACGACAAAGCTCCATAGCGTCCAGACCACGCCTCCGGCCAGACCGCCTAACCAAATTCTGCCCCGATTGAGTTTCATGCAGCGCCTCCTCGGTTGTGGATGACAACCGGGCCCTGGGACAATACGCGCCGCAGTGTACACCAAATCGCTGGCCAGCATGTTGACGTTCTCGCGCTGATATGCGCAAGCATATTTCTGAGCAGCGTCTTCAAACTTCGTTCTATCGATTCAGGTTTCAGCCGCAGCCAGCTCGCCCTCCTGTTCGTCAACCCTGCCATGCAAGGCTATTCTCCTCAACGAAGCCGGGAATTCATTTTGCAAGCCAACGAAAGGTTGAAAGCGGTGCCGAGGTGTGCAGGCCGTAGCTGTTGCCAATCGTGGGAAATCTTGTCAAAACAGTTTTTAACGTCGGCTTCCGGAATCCACTGCGTGTTCGGTGCGTGAGACAGCGGGTTGAAGCACTGTCCAATCGCATCGGCGCAGGACCTTTGCTGACCAAACCAGTAGGAGTTTTTATCCGCAGTGGTTTCCACAACGGGATCGAGTGGGGGCCGATGCAGGGATTGCTGCGCTCGATCGAACAGGGTGGGGATTCCTAAGGGACGCTGCGTTTTCCTGTCCGATTTTTTCGGAATGTAAACACGTCGTAAGGGCAGAGGTTGATAGCCTCTGCTCGGGCAAGGCTTGGAAAGAAATCGGCTGGCATCCTGCTCGTCCCTCCGTGCGTCTGCTCGACCCACCCTGGCGATCTAACCGAGAGGAGTTCCGGTAATTTCGCGGTCTTGAACGTCCTGGACTCTTCCTTTCCAGTCGCCCCCACTGCCGTTCCAGTACTTAACCGCCGAATGCATTGTCGCACCCAGATAAAACAGAGCCGCCAGCGGCAGGGTCAATGCCCAGGCCGGGTTCAGTCGATAGTAGCGCACCATCGTGGAGTACGTCATCGTCATGGCCGCCCAGGCCGCAGCGCCCATAAAGATCGCCCACCTGCTGCGTGCGAGCAACAACAGTGGAGGTGCCAGATAGGTGACCACCATGCCGGCAATGGTGCACAGGAGCAGCAGCGAGGAGTGCTTCAATTGGTGGAAGGCCGTACGCGAGACCATGTGCTCGACGTCCGAGAAGGTCTCGTATCGTCGCAAACTTTGGCTCTGATCTGCTAATCCTATCCACAATCTCCCGCCGTGCTGCTTGAGGAGCCGGGCCAGCGAGCAATCATCGATGAGTGCGCTGCGAATGGCTTCCAGTCCTCCGGCGCGTTCCAGAGTTTCTGCTCTCACAAGCATGCAGCCCCCGGCCGCACCCGCGGTCGAGCGCCGGGTATCGCGAATCCATGCTGGCGGGTAGAGCATGAAAAAGAAATACACGAAGGCGAGAATGAGCAGTTTTTCCGGAAGGCTCTCGCAATGCAGCTTCACCATAAACGAGACCAGATCATAATGACCATTGCAAGCAATGAGACCCAGATTCGCTACTGTCTCTGCACCATGCAGTACATCAGCGTCCGCGAGCAGGAGCCATGCGGGATTTAACGCGCGTGCGCGCTCAATGCCCTGATGCATCGACCACAATTTTCCCGTCCACTCGGCCGGCAAGGGCTTGCTCTGAATCACAATCAGCGCATCGGCCTTGCCTGCTTTTTCGGAAGCGCGCCGTGCCACATCCGCTGTACCGTCTGAACTCGCATCATCCACGAGGAGGACGGGCATCGCCACGCGCTGATTTAGCAGGGATGTGACCACCGGTCCGATTAGCGCTGCCTCATTGCGGGCCGGAATTACGGCAACGACCCCGCCCGAGAGTCCCGCCTTGTCACTGGCCTCGGGCTGAGCGTTTTTAATGCGCCAGAAGGTCCCCCTGGCCAAGGCAAGGTAGGACCAGGTCACGGCTGTAAGCGTAGCGACGCTCGCGGCAAACACCGACATCGGCGTGAGCCCGAGACTACAACGTAGCGAGATGTCAGATCAAGGCACATGTGGATGATCCATCGGGCCCTCTTGAATCTTTGGACTGGACGGCTGAGAAAGTGCAAATCGCTGATTTGACGCTATCGATACCGGTGATGGAGAGAGAGCGTCATTTCCGTTGGGAAATTCTACCCCGGTCAAAGTAGAGTAGGGCGCGAGCGGCTAGGTTTGATCAGTGTAGACAGTCGGACAGTTTGGCGACGCTGCGGGGAATTGTCTCGGTGAAGGTCATGCGGATTCCGTGCTCCGGTCGCAAGATGACCATCGGGCGTGCTTCGATGGTCTGGCCCGGAACCAGACAGAAATCGTATTTTCTGAGCAGAACACTCAGAATCATGAGCATCTGCAGCACGGCGTAGTTGCCGCCGATACAGCCCCGAGGGCCAGCCCCGAAGGGCAAATGGGCGAAGGGCGTCTGAAGCTTCTCCTTCACTTTGGAGAAGCGATCCTGGTCGAAGCTCTCCGGGTTCTCCCAGTACTGCGGTGAATGGTGCGTGCCGTAAATGAACACAACCACTGTCGACCCCCGGGGTATAACCAGATCCCCCGCGCGGTCGTCGGCGAGAGCCATTCGGTCGACCATCCAAAATGGCGGATAAAGGCGCAGCGCCTCCAGTATGACCTGAGTCGTAAATTCGAACTTCGGAACGTCTGAGTAACTTAGAGGTCTGTCGCTCAGCACAGAATCGAACTCCTGCCGTACTCTGTCGACACAATCCGGACGCGAGCTGAGCAGGTAGAGAAGCCACGATAAAGCATTCGACGACGTTTCATGGCCGGCGACCAGCAGTTGCATGCTCTCGCTGAGGACCAACTCATCGCTCATGCCTTGGCCGTCGCTGTAGCGAGCATCCATCAAGATCTGCAGCAGATCGTGGCCGGGGGCCTCCTTGCGCCGCCGCCTGATGTAGTCGAGCAAAATGCCGAAGGCGCGGGCTCGCATTTCCTCGTGCCTGCGCAGTTCTCCCGAGACGGCAAACCAAGGATTCAGGTAGGGCTGAATGGTTTGGCGAACCATAAATTCCTGCACGGTCGAGATGGCAACGCTGATGAGGTCGATGTCTTGCTCTTTCAATCGGGCGCCAAACAGAGACCTGCCTACCATCGCGAAGGTAATTTTCATCATGAGGGGATAGATATCGACAGGGCCGAGCCGGGCTTGTCTGTCGAAGTCCCGCAGCGAGTCGGCCAGGGAGTCCTGCATGATCGAGGACAGAACTTCCAGTTGCTTTCGCTCAAAACCGGTCTGGATGAGGCGCCGTTGTGTGCGCCAAGCCTCCCCTTCAGTGGTAAGAAGACCCTTGCCCAGGAAGTGGCCCATGCGCTTCACTTGAATCTCGGACTTGTGGTAGTTCTCCGAATTCGTCTTCAGCACGTGCTGAATGACGACGGGATTGGTGGTTACGATGGCCTCCTTGACACCGCCAAAATAGAATCGGAAGGTGTCGCCCTGGAGCGCTGTGTACTTCGAGAGAACCTGTACAGGATTGCGGGCCATCGCGCGCGAATCCAGGAAGGAGCGAAATCGGGAGACGGCGGGCACGCTTTGCGGCAAGATCACGCCTCGCTATCCCGTCGCTTAGAAACACGCTGTGCGGTCGCCTGCCATACGGTCCGGCGTGCCCAGCAGGGAACCTCGTATCCCGCGACGGTCTCCTTTGCTATTTTTGACAGGCCGGCACCGCGAAGTTGCCATCCGGCCGCGGGTGCAGAACTGTGCCAAATCCCGCGTGGTCTGCCTGAAATGGATAGCCTCGACATCGGTATCAATTTAAATCCTGGAAAATCGATCTTCGTTCCCTAATTGCTTCAAAAGTAGCAAATGATGTTTGATCGCCCGGCTCATGGTGGGATGTTGTCGATACGGAATGCCATACTCTTCGGCGGTCTCCTTCACAATCCGGGTCAGCGGAGCATAGTGAGTGTGGCACACAAAAGGGCACAGATGATGGACGATATGGTGGTTGAGTCCGCCAGCCAGCCAACCGACGAGCGGGTTCGTCGTCGCGTAGTCGGCCGTTGTCGCGAAGATGTGATAAATCCCGTTGTCAAACTCGCTGCGGTCCGAGGGAAAGTAAGTGCTGTCCACCGAGTGTGTGGTCTGGAATACGAGGGCTACGGTCAAACCGATGATCAAATGGGCAAGCACGAAAGCCAAAGCGACCAGCAGAGGCGATTTCCCCAGCAACACGACCGGCAAAATAAGCATGTAGGTGAGGTAGAATCCTTTCCCTGCAAACAGAATGGCATATTCCCGTAGCGGATGCTTCGTGTGTTTCAGATATTCGTGGGAGGGGAAGAAAAAAGCCTCAAAGTCCCTCAGGAACACATAATCGAGAGAAAACAGAGCGTAAAGAAATAGTGCATAGATGTGCTGGAAGCGCTGTAGACGCTCCCGGGGTTCGTGGGGCGTAAACCGAAGGATGCGGCGTCCCGTAAGCGCGTCGTCTTCACCGTGGAGATTGATGCAGGAGTGGTGGCCTCGGTGATGGAGGATCCGCCACATGTAGGAATTGATTCCGCAAACATCGAAAACATAGTTCAGGGCTTTGTTTACCGACCGCACCGACGAGATGGCGTTGTGGTTGCTGTCGTGCGCGATGTTCAGCAAAAGGAATGTCTGTGCGATGGCATTTAAAAGGTAGAGGCCGACGAACCTCCATGAATCCGGCTTGAACGCGTAAAGAGCAATCCAGCTGCCCGCCAGCACTGCCAGCCCCGCCGCGATTTTGACCCACATGGTGCGGTCGGCTTTGGGGGAAATGTTCCCGTCGGAAAAGAAATCGTCGAGGCGGCGGCGCAAGACTTTCGGGAATGAAGACGCACACGCCAAGTCGACAACGGAGTGCCGCTGCGCAGCCTCCGATGGTACAAGATCATCAATCTCTGGGTTCAGACTACTCACCGCCTCGTTTCGGTCGTCACCAACGCCAACGCAATGATGTCAGGTCGGCCCCATACATCCCGGCCTTCTTTGCCGAGGGCCGACTCGGCCGGCGGCGGATTTTGTTGCCCTAGACACCGCCGCTGGCGCCAGCGTCAGAAATTGATGTTAGCCCTGAAGCTTAAACAAGATCAAGGGAATTTCCGATCACCCGGAGCCGGCGTAACCTCGCATGTTCTCGGAAGTGACAAAGGTTGACAGAGGTTTACAAAGGTAGAAATTCTTCCCAGCTTTCCGAATCTCTGTTACCATCGACCGCTCAGTGATATTGAACCAAGAACCTTTGAGTCGGGCGTTCCGACGCCCGCCGGCGCTGTCTCCACCGGACCGACAGTCGCCTGCTGTTGAGAATGGCTGTGCCTCTGTTCTCGAAGTCACTCTGCCCCTTGGGTTACGGGGAGCAGCGAGACTTTTGCTTTTCTTACAGAGTATTCTGATTCAAGGCAGGAGATTAACGAATGGCGGTGCCACCGCCATTGAGTACCGATCCAATCTATGATGGCTTCGATTTTGGACAAGCTGGATAGTCTAGGGGATCAGCACCCGCACCGACTTCTCTATTCGTTCATTGACCTGAACGGCAAGCAGATTGGAGCCTACTCCTACGAGTCGTTTCTCCACCGGACGAAGGTGATCGCTGGACATTTGCGCAAGGAGCACGGTTTCGCGCCGCAGGACCGTCTTCTGCTCGCCTACCCGCCCGGGCTCGAAATGATTTGCGCGTTTTTTGGCTGCGTGCGCGCGGGATTGATCCCGGTGCCAGTCTATCCCCCCAGTTCTCATGGCTTCCAGAGTGCCCTGTACAAAATGGTCCACATCGCAAAGGATTGCCAGGCGGCGGGCATTTTAACGAGCCGAGACTACCTCGGATCCCTGAAGACAAATCTGGCCCGAAGCGGAGTCTCGGCATCCGGGCTCGACGTCGACTACATTTCCGCTCTTCGTTGGGTTGTGACGGAAGACTTCGTCGATACGATTTCGGACGAAACTTTCAACGGCGCTTCGAACATTCTGTTTCTCCAGTACACCTCGGGATCGACTCGAGATCCTAAAGGCGTAATGGTCACGCACGAAAACATACTGCATAACTGCCCGCTCGTGATCGACCATCCCGCACCGGTAGTCGTGACCTGGCTTCCCCAGTATCACGATATGGGACTGATTGGCTGCTACCTTTATCCCGCGCTTACAGGCGGCACGACCTACGGCTTCGCTCCCACCGATTTCATTCAGCGCCCGGCCTTGTGGTTCGACGCGATCAAGACTTACCGGGCCAGCGCCTCAGCGGCGCCAAACTTCGCCTACGACTATTGCTTGCGCGCTGGGCGGATTTCACAGGAGAGTTTGGAGAATTGCGATCTCAGCTCGCTCCGGTTGCTGATGGTTGCGGCGGAACCCGTGAAACCGGACACTTATAAACGGTTTCTGCAGGCCTTTCAGCCCCATGGACTTAAGTCGGAAAGCTTTTTTGTCGCCTACGGTCTGGCGGAGAATACGCTGGCGGTTTCGCTGGGTGGCCGCAATATTGTTTCCGTCAACAAGAACGGCATTGCGTTGGGCAAGGCCCGCATGACCACGGAGGTGTCCGAAATCGGCGCGGCCACTCAGATTGTCAGTTGTGGAACTCCCCTGCCGGGCATCACGGTAAAGATCGTGGATCCGGAGAAGCACGTCGCCCTGGAGCCCGGTCGAATCGGCGAAATTTGGATCGCGGGAGGGAGCAAGTGCCTGGGTTGCTGGAATAATCCGGAACTGACACTTAAGCTGTTTCACGCCCGACTGGTCGACGACAGCCCCTATGACGATGGCTACCTTCGGACCGGCGACATGGGTTTCTTCCACGACGGCGAACTTTTCGTCTGCGGCCGGATCAAGGACATGATTATTCTCCGCGGGCAAAACTATTATCCGCAGGATATCGAGGCCGTGGTGGAGAAAGCGTCCGGCCTGATCCGGACGAACTGCGTTGCCGCGTTCCAGATTCACGAAGACAGCGAGCCAGCGCTGGCGATTGTCGCCGAGGTGAAAAATCCAAAAGCGCTTCCCGATGCGCTGCAGATTGCAGCCGCCGTCCGGAATTACCTCAACTTGGAAGTGGCGCTGATTTCTTTCATAGCGCCTCGTGCGATACCGAGAACCAGTTCGGGCAAGATCATGCGCCATATAACCAAGAACATGTGGCTGGCAGGTCAATTTACCGTTCTCTCGGAGTTTTCGCGGGAAAAAGATGCTGGACCCTCAACCTCCGATTCTGTCGGCCAGTCGCCTTTCGACGTATTGAAAGCCCGTTACGGCCTGACCGGCACGGAATCGTACAACCTCGTCGAAGCCGGGCTGGATTCCCTGGATCTGGTTGTGTTCATGCACGAGATCAAGGAACTTTTAAAGGATAAAGGCGCCGATGTGCTGGCGAGACAGGTGGACGTCGGTCTCATTCAGCGGGTGAGCGTAGCCGAGTTGTTTCAACTGGCGGAACAGTTGGAGCGTGCTCCCGAAGAAGCGCTGGTTCCGCTGCGGCATTCCTTGGCGGCTTTCCGTGAAGAGCAGCGCGCGGCGGAAGAGCGGATGATGAGCAACGACAAGAAGCTCATCTTCGAGCCTGCGGCGCCTGCGTTATTGCCGGAAACACCAATCCTGAATCATGTTCTACTCACGGGCGGTACTGGCTTCATCGGACCGTTCCTGGTGAAAAGTCTGCTGGAGCAAACCAGTGCCAAGATCCACGTTCTGGTGAGGGCTTCCGACGAGCCTCAGGGGAGGCAAAGACTGAGGGCGGCGATGGAATCGATGGGGCCTTGTCCGGCGGACCTGATGCAGAGGTTCGAGACTCGCGTGATTCCCGTTTGCGGAGATCTTGGCCAGAGGGAGTTAGGATTGACGCCGCGGATGTGGGATTTCCTCGCGAGCGAAATCGATACGGTGTTCCATAACGGCGCAACCGTAAACTACTTGCTCAACTACGACCGGATGCGTGACGCCAACGTGCGGGGGACGAATGAGGTCTTGAGACTGGCGTTCGAAGGACGGCCCAAAAGCTTTAATTACGTCTCGACTACTTTCGTGTTCGGCTGGGCGGTTAAGAGCGTTCTCTATGAAACCGACTTGAACGAGAATATGGAGCTTCTCGATTTCGGATACAGCCAGTCCAAGTGGGTATCGGAGCAGGTGGTTATGGACGCCTGCCGCCGAGGGCTTACTACGCGCATCTTCCGGCCCGCTCTGGTGAGTCCCTCCATCACCGGCGGAGGCAATAACTTCGACATCGCCGTTCGTTTAGTGGCGTTCATGGTGAATCACGGCATTGGGGTCGATGCTCTGAACCAGGTGAGTTTCGTTCCCGCAGACATCACGGCGAACAATATCGTTGCGATTTCCACGACTCCCGGCACGGCGAATAAGACATATCACGTCACCCGGGACGACTACGCGAACATGCTGGATATTACCGGCCTAATCACCAAGGCGACCGGCCGGCAGTTTGAGATATTCTGTCTTCCCGACTTCGTTCCCGAACTCATCCGGAGATGCAGGAAAGACGACCTACTGTTTCCGCTGCTGGATTTTCTGGTGGGATCGGTGGACAACATCTCGGCGATGGAGTTCAAACGCTACGACAGTTCCTGCTATCAGGCGGCTCGGGACGCTTCCGCATGGGGTAAACCAGATCCGTCTCTCGAAGAGACAGTCCATGGCATTTTGCGATTCATGCAGCGAAAGGGAATCATCTCGGTTGTGCCTCGCGAGTTCAACGCCGTGAGTAACTGCCGTGAGGCGTTCACCCGCGCGGACGCATCGGGCGTGGCACCGCGCAGTTAGTGTTTCCGAAATACCAGTGTCTCTTTGATTTGTTGACCGGTTTCCAACGTGCCGGTGGTGGTGAGCGTCATTTCTGCTCCGTCGGCGGAAACCACCCACCGGTCTGTTTGAGTGATTTGATCGTCCCGCCGGTAAATCGAATCGACCGTGCGAGCGTCGACAAGCTGGAGGGTCACGGTGTCGTTTCGGGAATTTTTCAGATCGTATTCTTTGCCGTCAAAGCGCGCGCTGTAGCTGAAATCACCCGAGAAGCGGACCCCATCCCGTCCGTCCGCCTCGACCTTGAGCGCCATCCCCTGCCGCAATCGAGTCTTGCTCAGATCCTGGGTCCACTCCCCGGCGAATAAGTCATTGGCAGTCTTCTTTCCCCCACTTCGCGTCCACACGGTGATTCGGTCGGCACGGCCGTTCTGTGAAGTCGTGCTCGTTAACTCGTTAGCATCACTCGTCAGTTTGTCACGAATCGTCGCTATGAGGGCTCCATCCTTCTTCTGTTTGATTTCGACTTGACGCTTTTCGATCCTCCGCACCTGGATTTGATTAAATGCCGGATTGCCGGCTACGGACGCGTCATGGCCGTTCAACTTCGCCGTAAAATCGAGGTGAGCGTCGCCTGAAATCACCACGTGCACTTCATCGTGGAGACGCGTGATGGAGAGTTTGTTGGGGGGATCGAGGGAAGACTGCGCCGAGATGAGCGTCCAAGAACCAATGCGGGGATCTGCGGCACCAAGTTGCAGGGCGGCAAACAACCCGAACAATGCGAGTTTATGCAATGATCCTCCGGGAAACCGTGTATCCTTACACCACACAATAAAGTAATACGAACCCGTCCGGAATGCGAACCCGTCCGCACCGGGTTCGTGGCGAACAGAGCCTGCAGATTTCAAGTGAAGGCTGATCCGGAATGCCGAAGGCACCTCCGCGCGGGATGCGAATCTCTGAACGGTAACGATTTTGAGTAGTGGGCTAATTCTCGGTTGCTGATTTTCCACCGATCTTCAAGGATTTCGGAACTACGAGAAGCCAACGAAGAAGAATTAGCCGACTATCCGATTTTGCGTGACACTATGAATCTCGTGCATGTGCGCCGTTTCTGGCTGGCCGGGGTAGTCCTTGCCGTCGTCCTTGCGCTCCTTCCGTTTTCCTTTCACGCCGAGCGCCATCTAGAGACCGCAACGCGCATCGAAGGCAGTGAAGCGGGAAAGGTCCCGCAGGAGTTGGCCACTCGCTTTCGTTCGCCATTCGTTGACCGCGTGGTCCTGGTGATTCAGGGAATCCCGCCTGCCGATTCGGAGGAGGGCGAGCAAGCGTTAGCAACGATTGAAGAGAAACTGAAAGCAGAACCCGGTGTGTCCGGAGTGGTTTCCCATCTTGATTTTCGCGATCCGATTTTCATGGGCAAGGGAGGAGGAACTTTTGTTCTGGTGGGCCTCACCTCGACCGAAGGTCCGGTGGAGTCGCTCGTCCCTAAGCTTCACGATCTGGAGAACTCACTTCGAAACCAATTGCGGGGCCGTTATCCGGCGGTGAAGCTCGAACTGACGGGAGAGACGCCACTTAATTTCGACATTCGGAAAGCCAGCGCGGACGACGTGCAACACGCCGAGAGTCTCGTGATTCCTGCCACCCTCATCCTTCTGCTGGTGGCTTTCGGAAGCCTGATGGCGGCGCTGATTCCAGTAGCCATTGGTCAGCTTGCCATCGCGAGCGCGCTGGCGATTGCAGGATTCCTGGCCCTGCGTTGGCACTTGTCCATTCTGGTTCAGAATTTGTCCACGATGCTCGGGCTAGGTTTGGGAATCGACTACGCGCTCCTGATGGTCAGCCGCTTCCGGGAAGCGATTGCCGCTGAGCAAAACGGTCGCAGGGCCTCAGCGATCGCGGCGCGTCAAGCAGGTCGTACCCTCCTGATTTCGGCCGCCACCGTGGCCGTCGGATTTCTAGCCCTCTTGACCGTTCCCATCAGCGAAGTCCGTTCCATCGGTTTGGCTGGAGTCCTGGTGGCGGGAATGAGTGTGCTGCTGGCGAATACCCTCCTTCCGGCTTTGTTGGCCGCTCTCGGTCCGCGAATTAATGCTGGCCGGGTGCCCTTGATTGCAAGTTGGGATGCACATCGGGCAGCCCGCACGGAAAACCGTTGGAGGCGATGGGGAAAGGTGATTGTGGCCCATCCTTGGCTCGCCATCTTTCTGGCAGGCGTCCCCTTGCTTCTGCTCGCCTCCCAGGCTGCGCGGCTCGATACCAGCGTCCCCAGAGGGGATTGGCTTCCGCCACAGGCGGAATCGGTTCGCGCGCTTCACACCCTTGAACAAATGGATCGGGTTGGCATTGTGTACTCGTTGCGCGTGATTCTCGAACTTCCAACCGACTCCATCGCGCAAACCGACGCGGGCTGGAATGCACTGGATCATTTCAGCAAGCGGCTCGCGAGTGACCCTCGTTCCGACCGCGTGATCTCCATGACGACGATGGCGGAGGGGGACCGCTCTGGCCTCGGCAACTTCCCGCGGGAGACACGTCGAACCTTCCTGAGTCGCGATGGGCGAGCGGCGCTGATTGAGGTGTTACCTGCGACTTCGGTTTCCCTGAACGATCAGGTCACCTGGGTGCGGGAACTACGGAAGACCGGAGCGGTAGCTCTGGCGGGAGTGCCCGGCGCCACGCTGCGCATCGGAGGCATCCCGGCGCTAACGGCCGATTATCAGACGATTGTGAGGGATCGGTTCGTTTCGGTAATAGCCCTGGTGGTGGCAGGGACGCTCATCGCGCTGCTCGGTGGGTTCCGATCGCTTTTCGCCGCGGTGAAAGCCATTGCCCTGAACTTGCTCTCGGTGGCTGCCTCCTTCGGAGCATTGGTTCTAGTGTTTCAGGACGGACGCGGAAGTAGGTTCTTCGGAATTCCTGAGGGAACGGGCAGCATATTTCCCATTGTGCCCATTGTCGCGTTTGCCATCGTGTTCGGACTAAGCATGGATTACGAAGTGTTTTTGGTCGCGCGAGTGCTCGAAGCGAGGAGGAGCGGGCTGAGTGAATTAGAGGCAATCCCCGAAGGGCTAGCCAGAACCGCAGGACTGATTACGAGCGCCGCCGCGATCATGATTGTGGTATTCGCGGCATTCACCTTCGGAAGCTTCCTGGTGATTAAGATGCTCGGATTTACGCTGGCTGCGGCCGTGTTAATTGACGCAACGCTGGTTCGCATTGTGATTGGACCTGCGCTTCTTCGCATTGCAGGCGATTGGAACTGGTGGCCAGGAGGGCTCACCGCTCGTGGTGCACCGGTGACCACCAGCGCCGAATGATGCGAATCGATCGGCGCAGTTCAACCCATTCCGAACCCGTCTGTTGGGCGGGCGCACGAGCGGAGTCCTCAGCCTACGGCACAGGTATATCTGCCTGCGGTTGATGGAGGGCGCCGACATCGATCAAATCGCGAAGCACGGTCGCACCAGCGTTGGGAGGATTGAAAAATATTACGCGGTGAACATCAAAACCTCGCTCGACGCCGCTGCCATCAATATGGTCCGCTGGAAAAAAGATTGGCTGGAGGAATGAAGAGTGAGCTTCGCGGCATGAGATTGCCGCAAGGCGACCGCAAAATTCTCAACCCCCATCTCAACTCACAGCAACCGATGGCGTTCTTCGGATTTCCTGTACCATTTCTGGATTGAAGCCTCATAGAGCCATACCGACGATAGGGGCGACTCATATTGCATGAAGAAGATTGGCTTTCTCTCCTTCGGTCACTGGACACCCTCACCGCAGTCCCAAGCGCGGTCGGCGGCCGACGCGCTTCTGCAGTCCATTGACCTCGCCGTGGAGGCTGAGCGCCTGGGAATGGACGGTGCCTACTTCCGTGTTCATCACTTCGCGCAACAACTGGCATCGCCGTTTCCGCTCCTCGCAGCGGTTGGTGCTAAAACACGAAAGATTGAAATTGGCACCGCAGTGATTGATATGCGGTATGAGAATCCTCATTACATGGCGGAGCACGCTGGGGCTGCGGATCTAATCTCTGGCGGCCGACTGCAGTTGGGAATCAGCCGCGGTTCCCCCGAGCAGGTCATCGAAGGTTGGCGCTATTTTGGCTACCGCCCGATGGAGGGCGAGGACGACGCAGATATGGGCCGGCGGCATGCCGAAGAATTTCTTGAGTTGCTGCGCGGCAAGGGCTTCGCTCAGCCTAACCCACGTCCAATGTTTCCCAATCCTCCGGGACTGCTGCGTCTTGAGCCATACTCTGCAGGATTGCGCGATCGAATCTGGTGGGGGTCTGCTTCGAACGCGACAGCAGCATGGGCGGCGAAGCTGGGAATGAACCTGCAGACCTCAACCCTGAAATTCGACGAGACCGGCGAGTCGCTGCCCATCCAACAAGCCACCCAGATTCGTGCCTTTCGCGCAGCCTGGAAGGCAGCTGGCCACACCCGTACTCCGCGCATTTCTGTCAGCCGCAGTATTTTTGTTTTGCTCGACGAGCGCGATCGTGGCTATTTCGGGCGAGGCTCTCAGCAAGAAGACAAAATCGGATTCCTTGACGAAAACACACGGGCGATCTTTGGCCGCAGCTACGCTGCTGAGCCAGATATTCTCATCGAGCAGCTTAGGAAAGACGAAGCGATCGCGGAGGCCGACACGCTATTGCTGACCATTCCAAATCAACTCGGTCTTGCCTACAATGCGCATGTCATGGAGGCAATTCTGACTACCCTCGCCCCAGCCCTGGGTTGGCGCTAGTGGATTGCTTTCCTGGATGGCGCAGCAGTCGCTGCCCAGCCAGGCCTCAAATGGTCAATTCGGATCTTTCGTTTTTCGTCGAAACCCCCTCAGGGGTCGCTGTCGCGGTTGGAAGACTCCAGGCCCCTTCCTTTTGCAGAGTAATGTCGTCCGCTTAAGCCCCAGCCTGGCGGCCGCTCCTTGGCGCCCCGCTCCCTGGCTGGTTCCATCGTAGATTCTGTCGTCGGGCCCCCTTGTTACGGGCCGAAGAGCAGGCCTTGGATGCTCCATGGGTAATTTTCCACAGGAAAATCCGCGCCAGTGGCGGAGATCAAGAAAAATCTTAGCGAAAGAATAGCGAAAGAACCAAAGCCATAAACCCAACCCCTTGTGGTCGCTCGAATGGTTAACCACAAGCCTTCGTACTTTCCCAAATCACTGTCCGTGTGGGTTAGGCAACCTCAAGTTTCTGCTTGACAATAAAAGACTTAGCGTTAAGATGTGGTATAAAGTGGAGTAAAGTGGTAATCATCGTATGGGCAGTGGGACGCTGGAGCTGAAAACGAGGAGCCGGTGGAAAACCGACCCGAAAGCACGACAAACAGCCCGAATCGCCCAGCTTTGCTTGATCTTTGCGTCACTTTGCCCTCCTTGGTTGCTGTGCTGATGGCTAGAAGGAACGCTCCGATGAAGGGAGCGGGCCTTGGTCGAGGCTCTAGACATGTTTCGCGGCAATCATCCAACCCGAGTCGACGAAAAAGGACGGCTCAAGGTCCCGGCCGAGTTCAAGCGGGTGATCGACGAGAAATACGGAACGCAATTCTACATCACAAGTCTGGATGGGAAGGTTGCTCAAGTGTATCCCTTCGAGGAGTGGGAGCGGATCGAGCAGAAACTGGCAGGGCTCTCCAATTTCAATCCCACGAAGAAAAAATTTCTGGACCGGACGAACTACTACGGGCAACAGGTCGAGATGGACGGGCAGGGACGGTTATTGCTGCCGCAGCTGTTGCGGGAGACCGGGCAGATCAAGGGCGAGGTAGCGGTTCTGGGGAACTTGACGTATCTCGTGGTCAGGAACCTGGAGCTGTTCAAACGGGAGATCGAGGAAGAAAAGTTCACGCCTGACGATGAGAAGACGCTCGACGAACTGGGCATCTAGTGGGCGAGGGATCAACAGACACCCCTCAGGGGGTTGGGCATGGGGGGGGAAGAGCGATCCATGTTCCCGTTCTTTTAAAAGAAGCGATCGACTTTTTAGCCGTGCGGCGCGGTGGGACCTATATCGACGCCACGGTGGGCTTGGGCGGACACAGTTACGAAATCGCAAAACGCCTTGGCGCACCGGGACATTTGATTGGCCTCGATAAAGATCCTGCAGCGCTGAAGATTGCCCGCGAAAGGCTGACCCAGGCCGAGGACGGGCCCACGATCACCTTGCTGCATCGGTCTTTTGCGGAGATTGCAAAAGGCCAGCGGCCAGCGACGATCGACGGAATTCTGGCCGACATCGGAGTCAGCAGCCTGCAGTTGGCCGATGCGACGCGCGGATTTAGTTTTCAGGCGGATGGACCGCTCGACATGCGGATGGACCCGCACTCGGAGCGTAGCGCCGAACAAGTGGTAAACCACCTCGACGAGCGACAGCTTGCCGATGTGATTTACGAATTCGGAGAGGAAAGGAGGTCGCGGAGAATCGCCAGAGCCATTTGCCGGTCGCGGCCGATACGATCTACCGCACATCTTGCGGACGTCATATCAGCCGCGGCCCGGCCAATGAATTCTGAACAGCGGCGAATTCATCCGGCGACCCGAACCTTTCAAGCTCTTCGAATCTTCGTAAACCGCGAACTGGACGATTTGCGGGCGCTGCTGGAAGCGGCGCCGCGGATTCTGAAGCCAGGTGGGAGGGTAGTGGTGATCAGTTTTCACTCGCTGGAGGATCGCATCGTTAAGGATGCCTTCCGCGAGGGCGCGATAAAGAACAAGTACTTTCGTGTTCTAACCAAGAAGCCGGTAACGGCAACTGAATTAGAGAACGATCGCAATCCGCGGGCCCGCAGCGCAAAATTGCGGGCGGCGGAAAGAATTTGAAACTGGCTTTGGGCTCTCGGCTTCTGGCTTTCGGAAAAAACGAAGCGGGAAAAGATGAGCTGAAGCCGGAACGCGGAAGCCAGAAGTGGCTTTCGGAGTTTGGCTCCGGAAAACCTGCCGGAGTTCCCGGCACCGCTGTAATGGCGTGCCGGGGCCTTCAAAATTCCGGCCAAGGCGGACAAAGATCCGCTGGATGAGGAAAGCAATGGTTTGCCGGAGTCCGAGAGCGGACGCCGGAAACAGGGTTCCGTGGTAGGAATCCAAATTTGAGGTAGCGGGCAATGTACAGCGCCACAATGCACACAGGAACATTGATCAGCGATTTGATGGCAACGGTAGAGCGGGTCGAGCGAGCGGGGCAACAGCAGGAAGCCGCCGACCAGCAGGAACTGCATGCAATTTTCGCCATGCAGATTCCGGTGACAAAAAGTGACCAGGTTTTCATGGGGGCGGCATAATGGCGGCAGCGGCGGCAACAATTCGTAGCGCGGTTCCGGTGGCTGGGCGTCGATCGTTTTGGACAGGTACACCCGAGATCTACTTTTCCAAGACGATCGACAATTCACGACTGGTCAAGGTCGAAGATCCGCGGCGCAACCGCGAGATGAAGCAATTTGGCACCGCACTGGCTTGCCTGTTCCTGCTGGTCTTTACGTACGCCTGGCAGCACTTCAAGGCAATCGAGTACGGTTACCAGATTGAATCGGCCAAGCGCGAACTCAGCGAGCGCACCGAGATGAATCATGCCCTGCGCCTGGAAGATGCCTCGCTGCGCGATCCGGAACGCATTGACGTGCTGGCGCGGCGCATCGGCCTGGTCCCGCCAGAGCCTGGACAGGTGATCCGCATGGATGTGACCTCGGGCGATGGGCAAGGCCCGGTGATGGCAAGCGCCACTCCGGTGATGGTGATTCCGGGGCGGTAAGGGCGCAGGCGGGAAACCGCGTCGAGCTTCGCTCGGCATGGCCGGTGCAGAGACCGGCCCCACACGAACGTATTTGGCGGTCCGCCTGACTGGTGGGCCGCCATGTTGTCTCCGGTGCAAAAGAGCAACCGTCATGGCGACCGCCAATTCTTATCCCGGCAAGAACTCTCGTCTCTACCTGCTGAGTGCCGTGCTCGTGCTGTGGTGTGTCGCGATCTGCGGGCGGCTGGTGTTTCTCCAGATTTTCAGCTATGGCAAGTTTGTAAAGCAGGCTGGACATCAGCAGCAGCGCGCCATTCCGCTGGCCGCCAAGCGCGGAGTGATCTACGACCGCGCCGGCCACGAGTTGGCCATGTCGGTCCTGGTCGATTCCGCATTCGCCGTGCCCACAGAAGTCAAGGATCTTCCCACGGCGCTTTCTCTCATTACGCGCATCACCGGCGATGACTACAACGTGGTTCTGGCGGACTGCCGGGCGCACAAGACGTTTTGCTGGGTGGCGCGAAAGGCCAACGACGAGACCATCCAACGCATCAACTCCCTGAAACTGCAGGGCATTCACTTTCAGAAAGAGCCGAAGCGCTTTTATCCCGCGCGCGATCTGGCCGCGCAGGTGCTGGGTTCGGTCGGCATGGAGGATGCCGGGCAAAGCGGCATTGAGCACGAATTCGAGGACGAACTGCGAGGGCGTGCAGGGAAGATGTTCATCTCGGTCGATGCCCGCCGGCAGTGGTTCGCCGATGTCGAGACCCAGCCCGACCCGGGCGACAATCTGGTGTTGACTCTCGACAAAAATATCCAATACATCGCCGAAAAAGAACTGGACCAGGCAATTCACGACACGCAGGCCATCGCGGGGACTGTGATTGTCGAGAACCCGCACACTGGAGAAATCCTGGCGCTGGCGAACCGGCCAACCTTCAATCCGAATTTGCGCAAGCAGATTACTCCCGGCGCGCTGACCAACCGGGCCGTGAGTTACGCCTATGAGCCGGGATCGACTTTCAAGCTGGTCACGATTTCGGCGGCGCTGGAAGAAAAAGTCACGAACCCGGACGAAGTGTTCGACTGCCAGATGGGATCGATCGTTTACAACGGGATGCGCATCCGGGATTCGAAGCCGCACGGCTTGCTGCCGGTGTGGGGCGTGCTGGCGGAATCGAGCGATGTGGGCTCGATCAAAATTGCCCTGCGCCTGGGCGAGGACCGTTTCTATAAATACATTCGCGCCTTCGGATTCGGCCAGCAGACCGGGATCGAGTTGCCCGGCGAGACGCGCGGAATGACCAAGCCGGTGAGCCGCTGGTCGAAAGTTTCGATCGCCGCTATTTCGATGGGACAGGAGATCGGCATTTCGCCGATCCAGTTGACCAGCCTCATCTCGACCTTTGCCAATGACGGGGTGTGGGTTGCGCCGCGCATCGTGGCCGGCACGGTCCAGCCGCGGGGCACGCCGCAGACTGTCGCCTTTCACCCCGGCGCATCGCATCGCGTGATTTCTTCCTATACCGCCGCGGAGATGCGCTCCATGATGCAGAAAGTCGTGCTTGAGGGCACCGGCCGCAAGGCCATTCTCGAAGGCTACACTTCGGCGGGAAAGACCGGCACCGGGCAGAAAGTTGATCCGGCGACGGGAGTCTATTCGAAAACGAAATATATCGGATCGTTTGCCGGATTCGCGCCTTTGAACAATCCACAGATCGTGGTTGCGGTGATTTTGGATTCGGCGGTGGGGCTCCACCAGGGCGGCCAGATAGCGGCGCCAGTGTTTCGCCGCATTTCGCAGCAAGTTCTCGAGTATTTGCACGTGCCGCATGATCTGCCGCTCGCCCCTCAGCATCAATTGCTGCTGGCAAAAATGAAGGATAAAGATTTGGAAGAAGGCACTCCGGATCATCCCGGCGAGACGTTGGAGACCGCGGAAGTGAACGGCGATTCTTCCGAGTCGACGAAGTCGACCAGTTTGGCGCAATCGCCCGTGCCCGCCAGTGTCGGCAGCGACGGAGACGTCGTGCAAGCGGCAATGCGTGAGCCGGTTTCGCAAAATTTACCCCCAGCGTCTGACAGTCCGGCGATTTCGTCGAAGACTCCAGAACCAGCAATCGCAGCCCAAGTAAGACTGCCTTCCAGCGGCACCGTGGTGCTGGACGTAGAGCAAGGTGGCATCGAAGTGCCGTCATTTGTGGGAAAAACAGTGCGTGGGGCCGTTGAGTCTGCTCAGGACAGTGGGCTGGAACTGGACGCCGTCGGCAGCGGCGTCGCCCGCCAGCAGACTCCCGCCGCCGGCACGCACGTGGCTGCGGGGGCGCGGGTGACAGTGCAATTCGGGCGTTAGAATGTCAGACTTGGCCGTTCGTTCTTGAAGGCCTCGTCCCCGGCGCTTTTCAGATGGGGGAGCGATCTCGCGTCGGAGCCCTGCCTCGCGCGATGCCGCTCTGGGTGCAAGATCTTTCCTCCGCCTGAAGAACGGCTTCGGTCAGGATACTCCCGCTGGAATTGTTTTCGAAACTCTCGCACGCTCTCCACCTGCGAATGCCTCTTCGGTTTGACCCGCAGAAAAAGCGCGTGATACGGTAAACAGTCACACCTATCCCGGCGGGCCAGCCACTGTCCGCTGATTGAGGTCTATTTTGTCTTCGGTTGAGGCGATGCCCGCCATCCGCAAAACTGCGCTGAACGCCGTCCATCGCCAGATGGGCGCGAAGATGGTGGAGTTCAACGGCTGGGACATGCCCGTGGAATATCCCGCGTCGCTCGGCGGTGGGATTATTGCCGAGCACATGGCCGTGCGCACCGCTGTTGGCGTCTTCGATGTCAGCCACATGGGCGACATTCGCCTGGCCGGACCGCAGGCTCTCGCCGCGGTGCAGCATATCTCCATGAATGATGCCTCGCGGCTGGCGGTCGGCCAGGCGCAATATTCCGCGCTGCTCTATCCGGAGGGAACGTTTGTCGATGACGTGATCGTCCATCGCCTGGGCGAGGACGAATATCTTCTGGTCATTAATGCCGGCACGCGGGAAAAAGATTTCAGCTGGGTGCGCGACCACACACGCGAGTTCGACTGCGTGGTGCAAAATCTTTCCGATGACTACACGCAGATTGCGATCCAGGGGCCGAAGGGCGTGAATCTTCTGCAGAAGCTCACCGACGCCGATCTGAGCGCGGTGAAGTTTTACTGGGTGACGCGCGGCAAGCTGTGCGGCCTGAACAATATTCTGATGGGCCGTACGGGATATACCGCCGAAGATGGATTTGAGATTTACGTCCCCGCCGACGAAGCCACCAGCGCGCGCGTGTGGAATGCGGTTCTAGTTGCGGGCAGGGAGTTCGGCGTCGTGCCTTGCGGACTTGGGGCGCGCAACACGCTACGCCTCGAAGGCAAGCTGCCACTCTACGGGCATGAAATTTCCGATACCATTAATGTCTGGGAAGCGGGGCTTGACCGGTTCTGCAAAATGGAAAAGCCGGAATTCATGGGGCGGGCGGCGCTGGAGAAAGCCAAAGCCGCTGGCGTAGGGCGAACTCTGGTTGGCCTGGAGATGACGGAACGCGGCATTGCCCGCGACGGATACAAAGTGCTCGACGGCGGTGGTTGCGAAATTGGTTACGTTACAAGCGGATCTCCCGCGCCGTTTTTGAAGAAAAATATCGCGCTGTCCTACGTGCCGCGGGAGTTGGCCGCGGTGGGTACGAAGGTTAAGGTTGAGATTCGAGGGCAAGCCGTCGGCGCGGTGGTAGTGCCGACTCCTTTTTATAAGCGACAAAAGAAAACTGCATAACCACCGACGGACACAAAGCAGCCCGGAGGAATTTGCTAGAAGCTAGGAGCTAGAAGCTGGTATGGCCTACCCGACAGATCGCAAATATACGAAAGAGCACGAGTGGATTGAGGTGAACGGAACTACTGGCACGGTCGGCATCACCGATTACGCGCAACAGTCGCTGGGAGATATCGTATTTGTCGAGACCCCTAAGGTGGGCGCCGAACTGGCTGCCGGCAAAGCGTTCGGCACGGTCGAGTCGGTGAAAGCTGTGTCGGACCTCTTTGCTCCCGCTTCTGGAACCGTGACCGAGGTGAACGCGGAATTGGCCACCTCCCCCGAGAAGGTCAATCAAAATGCTCATGGCTCGTGGATGCTCAAGCTTACGCTGAAGAATCCAAGCGAATTGGATCGCCTGCTCTCCGCCGCCGAGTATGAGAAGTTTGTAGCGGAAGAGGCCGGGCACTGAAAAATTTCACTTCAGCCCTTGGACCCGAGACCGCAGCCGGGTCTGGTCCACTTCTGAGGTCCGAGGTTCGAGCTCTAACGCCGCCGATACTGACTTTGCGCGCTGCCACCATCCGCGCGACCCCGAGGCACATCTAAAGAATTCTATGCGCTATTTGCCTAAGTCTCCTGCCGACCGCGAAGCGATGCTGAACGCGATTGGCTTGCGCTCGGTCGACGATCTGTTTGCACCGATTCCGGCGGAGTACCGGCTGACCCGCGATCTCAACGTCCCGCGCCAGATGGCCGAGTCCGAGATTGTCGACTTCTTTCGCCAGCGCTCGCGTGAGAACGGCGAGGGCTACACCAGCTTTCTGGGCGCGGGCGCCTATTTCCATTATCGACCGGTCATCATTGATTCCCTGATTTCGCGCGGTGAGTTCCTGACCGCCTACACTCCCTATCAGGCGGAGATTTCCCAGGGCACGCTGCAATCCATATTCGAATTTCAGACTATGATTTGCGAGTTAACGGCCATGGAAGTGGCGAACGCCTCCATGTATGACGGTTCCACCGCGGCGGCGGAAGCCGTGATGATGGCGGTTCGTCTGACCGGCCGGCGCTCGGTCGTGGTGGCGCGCAGCCTGCACCCTGAGTATCGAGAGGTCTTGGCGACTTACGCCACGCATCAGGGCATGCCGTTGTCGGTCGCAGATTTCACCGACGATGGCCGGCTGAACTTGCCAGAACTCGAGAAGTCGATTACGCCGGAGACGGCGTGTGTAATCGTGCAGTCGCCGAATTTCTTCGGCACGATTGAAGATGTCGGAGCGATTGCGGAGATTGCTCACAAGAACGGGGCGATGCTGGTGGTCTCGATCGCGGAAGCGGTCTCGCTGGGAATCGTGGAACCGCCGCGGCAAGCCGACGTGATTGCCATGGAGGCGCAGTCCTTCGGCGTGCCCGTCGGATTCGGGGGCCCGTATTGCGGGGTTATCGCCACGCGCGAAAAATATGTGAGGCAAATGCCGGGTCGTCTGGTGGGACAGACGGTCGACAAGCAGGGGAGACGCGGATTCGTCCTTACCCTGGCCACGCGCGAGCAGCACATCCGCCGCGAGAAAGCCACCTCGAATATCTGCACAAACCAGGCTCTGGTCGCGCTGATGGTCAATATCTTTATGACCATCTACGGCAAAGTCGGCTTGAAGGAATTAGCCAAGCAGAATCTGGCGAAGGCGGCTTACGCTGCTAGCCAGTTCGCGAAACAGGGCAAGGTTCTGTTCGGCGCTGCGCCCCGATTCAATGAGTTCGTGGTGCAGACTCGCGAAGATCCCTACGCAATCAACGAGCGGCTGTTGCAGCATAAGATGGTCGGTGGTTTGCCTCTGAACAAGTTCTACCCCGAACTGGGGAACGCCGCCGTGTGGTGCTGTACGGAATTGACGACGCGCGGCGCGATCGACACAGCCGTGGAATTGGCGGCCGAGAGCGAGCCGGCCGTGGGATCTTCCAAGGCCGAGGACGCGGAAGAGGTGGCGCGATGAAGCATCCTACGCGCAAAGCCACCCTGCAGGTGAATCAAAACGAAGGCTTGATCTTCGAGAAGTCGTCGGCAGGCAAGGCCGCCTGGAAGTTGCCGCCGCTGGACGTGCCAGAAGTGGATGCCGCCCAGCTTCTGGGAGCATATGAAAGAAAAGAACTCGGCTGCATGCCGGAAGTGAGTGAGATCGAGATCATCCGTCATTTCACACGACTTTCCACGTGGAACTATGCCATTGACCTGGGTATGTATCCCCTGGGTTCCTGCACCATGAAGTACAACCCGCGGGTGAACGAGGCGGTCGCGCGGGTGGAGGGAATCGCGAACGGGCATCCCTATCAGCCGGAGAAGATTTCGCAGGGCGCCCTCGCCATCATCAAAACGCTGAGCGAGCAGTTGATCGAAATCACCGGCATGGATGCGATCACGCTGCAGCCGGCCGCGGGCGCGCATGGCGAGATGACCGGCCTGCTGATGGTGCGCGCCTATCACGAGTCAAAGGGGAATGCGCGCAAGAAAATTCTGATTCCCGATTCCGCCCACGGCACCAATCCTGCCACCGCCGCAATGGTGAACTATGCTGTTGAGAATCTAAAGTCGGACTCGCGCGGTATGGTCGATTTTGCCGCGCTGGCGGCGCAGATGAATGAAGATGTCGCCGCCCTCATGCTCACGAATCCCAACACGCTGGGCGTGTTCGAGCAGGACATCCATAAGATTGCCGATATCCTGCATGCAAAAGGTGGCCTTCTCTATATGGACGGCGCCAACATGAACGCGTTGGTCGGTAAGGTGCGCCCCGGCGACTTCGGCGTCGACGTCATGCATCTCAACCTGCACAAGACTTTCTCGACTCCGCACGGCGGCGGAGGCCCGGGTTCGGGCCCGGTGGCTGTCAAGAAAGGCCTGGAACCTTTCTTGCCGACGCCGGTGGTGATCACCAAATCGGACGGCACTCTGGCCTTCGAGGGCAACCGTCCGCAGTCGGTGGGACGGGTGCGCGCTTTCTACGGCAACTTTGGAATGTTCGTCCGCGCGCTGGCTTATATTCAGGCGAATGGCCCCGATGGCCTGCGGCAAACCACGGAAGACGCGGTTCTCAACGCAAACTACATCCGAAAGGGCCTCGAAGGAATCTACGATCTCCCTTACTCCACGCCGACCATGCACGAAGTGGTTTTCAGCGACAGACGGCAGTTGAAAAAAGGCGTGCGCACGATGGACATCGCCAAGCGCCTGATCGATTACGGATTCCATCCGTACACGACAGCGTTTCCGCTGATCGTTCCGGGCGCGCTCATGATTGAGCCCACCGAGAGCGAATCCAAGGAAGAGATGGATCTGTTTATTGAGGCGATGAAGTCGATCGCGGAAGAAGCGGAAGAAGATCCGCAGACGGTGCTCGACGCCCCGCACACAACCCGCGTGTCGCGGTTGGATGAAACTGCCGCGGCCAGGAAACCGGTGTTGCGCTGGAAGCCGGCGAACTAACTTCCGGTTGCTGATTGCCGATTTCCTGATTGCTGATTGAAAGATTGCTGATTGAAACGCCGCACAAGCTGGAATCCGACTTGTTTTCAATCAGCAATCAACCATTTTCCACCCATTACTTAGCTGTAATGTCTACCGACGCGCGGGTAGTTTCCCAGTCGATGTGCAAAGTGCAGCCACTTCCGGACTTGTCGTAGGAGATGTTGAAATTTTCCACCGGAGCCGGCAGTTTCGAGACCTGCATATCCACGCGTGCCAGTTCGTCGCTCTCATACTTGTAAGGGATTCCCCATATTGGTTTTCCGGCCTCTGTGGTCTTCTTGTTGATGATGAGAGTCCACTTGTCGGCGTTGGGAACGGTAAACATCGTGTAACTGCCGGCGGGCACGGTTTTGCCGCCAACGACTACATCTGCGCTGGTGACGAAGGTGGTCGCTTCGTTCGCTCCGGTACGCCAGACTTCACCAAACGGAACGAGATCGCCATAGATTTTGCGTCCCTTCATGCGGGGACTTGAATAATCCGTCTTGATGGTCTTGCCGCCACTGAGATCGCACGATGCGGAAGCGGCGGGACTGGGTTTGCCCTGACAGGCGGCGAAAAGGGTGAGTGTGAAAATCGTGCCGATGATACAGGCAATTCGTTTCTGCATGGTTTCTCCTTGAAATACCGGTAGTACTAAGAGCTTTGACGTTTGAGCATGCTTTAGGTCAGCGGCCCATTATGCCGCACGCGGCGGCGCGGTTACAATCCTCGCATGCCGGTATTCGACGAAAAGCAGGAAGAACTGGAACACTACGAGATGATGATGGGCGTGCCCCGCGGCCGCCTGGCCGTCACCATGGACACGATCACAGACGCGATGGCCTTGGTCGGCCAGCACGGCGTCTATTGCCAGAGCCAGCGCTGGCCCGGCAAGCCCGTCATGGACATCCAAATCATTATGAAGAGCCTGACCGACGCCAAAGAACTGATTCAGAGCGTGATGGAAGAGCTGAAAGAAAAAAACAAGAGCTGATGAGACTTCTGTATCCTTAGCCCTCGGGTCGCACCTCGAGTCACATCTTCAGGAGGATGTTCATGCAAGCAAGAAAGACCACGGCAATTCTGATCCAGGCGATGTTTTGTGTGGCACTGGCCCCGGCGGTAGCCCAGTCCGCACCACCAACCGCGACCTCCACGATTACTCCCGAAGAGCGCGCATCGGCGCTGCAACAGTTTCAAACCACCCGCGACAATTTCCTCAAGTCGATTGCAGGGCTCTCGCAGAAGCAGTGGACATTCAAATCTGCCCCGGACCGCTGGTCCGTAGCGGAGGTCGCCGAACATATCACGGTCTCAGAATCGACGATTTTCGGCCTTGTGCACAAGATGATGCAGTCACCTGCGACTCCGGAGAAACGAGAGCAGGTCAAGGGGAAAGATCAATTGATTCTGGAGAAGATGCCCGACCGCAGCCACAAGGCGCAGGCGCCCGAGATGCTGCGTCCCACGGGTCGCTGGGCTACGCAGGCGGAACTGACCAAGACATTTGAAGACAGCCGCAAGGCGACAATGGACTACATTCGGACCACGAATGACGATCTGCGGGACCATTTCTTCGACCATCCGGCATTCGGAATCTTGGACGGCTATCAGTGGCTGCTGCTGATCTCGGCGCACAGCGCCCGCCACACCGCCCAGATCGAAGAGGTGAAAGCCGACCCTAACTTCCCGAAAGAATAGAGCAAATTGCCGGACTACAAGGCTAGGGAAATCCACTCTGAACGATACAGGAGTGACGCGTCCTTCCTTTCGTGGTCTGATTCACTTACGGTTTCACCGTGATCATCACAACCCCATGCGACGGCACCGTCGCCGAGAATTTCCCTGCGAACTTTCCCAGGTCTTTGTGCTGCCACAGGTCGCGCACCGAAGCGCTGATGTCGTTGGGATAGCCGAGATCCTCCCAGCTTACCGAGACTGGTTGTTCGGCTCCGCCGCCATTCAGCAGCACCAGCGCGCGGCTCCCGTCTTTCAGTTGCTTGGCCCAGACTTGCGCGTCGCCATGCTTCGCGACGCGCTCGCCTTCGCGCCCCAGGGCGTCCTGATCCACTGCAATCACTTCTTTATTCGTCAGAATTTCGTGAATTTCCGGCCGCATGTTGCGCAGATCATTGCCCGCAATCAGTGGCGCTGCCAGGATCGCCCACAGACTGAAATGAGAGCGGTATTCGAGGTCCGTCATTCCACCGTTACCGACCTCGAGCATGTCAGGGTCGTTCCAGTGGCCCGGCCCGGCATAAGATTGCAAACCAGCCTGAAGGTCGAGAATCGCCAGCATTCCGTTCGAGCAGCAACTGCCGTCCGGCCACTTGCTCGAACCGGCCCACTTGTCGGTGATATCACCCGTGGTACGCCACAGATTCCCGCCAACTTCCTTGCCCCACAGCCAGGGCTTCGCCGTGCCCCATTCGCAAATGCTTAACACGATGGGTCGTCCCGACGCGTCAAGAGCCGCGCGGATGTTGGCATAGGATGCCTTCGCGTCCTGCGTGGTGGTGTGGCACCAGTCGTACTTCAAATAATCTACGCCCCACGCGGCATACTGGACGGCATCCTGATACTCATGACCTAGGCCGCCGGGACGACCGGCGCAAGTCTTCGACCCTGCGTCGGAATAGACGCCGAACTTCAACCCCAGCGAATGAATGTAATCGCCCACCGGCTTCATGCCATGGGGAAAGCGCTTCGGGTCGACGACGATGTTGGCATTCGCGTCACGGCTCACCTGCCAGCAGTCGTCAATGTTGACGTACACGTAGCCCGCATCCTTCATTCCGGACTTTACGACAGCGTCGGCCATGCCCTTGATCAGATCCTCGCTGACATTGCAGGCGAACTTGTTCCACGAGTTCCAGCCCATGGGCGGCGTCAGCGCCAGATTCGCGGACGGGGAACCGCCCTCTTGCGCGACCCCTCCGGTGACGAGAAGCAGAGTGCAGAAGAATAGGAATGTGGTAGAAACGACGCGGCTCATTTTCATGCAGACGTTTTACCAGAAGTGAGTGCAGATTGGTATCGCTGGTTGAGTTTTGCGGGTGGCCGTTCCACTGGTCGCCGTTCCACTGGGTCATCCTGTGAGGAGCCGTTTTTCAGACGGACGGAACGATCTCGCCCGTAGAACGACGCGTCCAAAGGGACCCCGAAAATCAAACAACGGACAGCTCGCGCTGATCCATTTACAATGCCGGATGCAGCAAACCGGTCGTACCCGCGGAGGACTTACATGCGTAGTCTTCGTTCGCTCATTCTTCGTAATCTGACGATGGTTGCGCTCATAAGTTGTATTTCTGCCGTGATCGGCGGTTCCGCGGGGGCACAAGATAGCCCGGCGCCAGTCGGACTCTTCGAAGGACACAGCGATGTAGGCACCGTGTTGCACCCAGGCTCTGTTGACTACGACACCTCCCAGCGAACATACACGATCAGCGGCAGCGGCGAAAACATGTGGTTCGCGGCGGATGCTTTTCAGTTCGCATGGAAAAAAGTCTCCGGCGATGTGACTTTGGCGGCCGATATTTCCTTTCTGACTACTACGGGGAATGAACACAAGAAAGCGGCGCTCGTGCTGCGGCAGAGTCTGGATGCCGATTCCGTCTACGCCGACGTAGCGCTGCACGCCAGCGGGCTGACCTCGTTGCAATTCCGCGATGAAAAAGGCGCGATCACGCGCGAGATTCAAGCCAACATCTCAGCCCCAAAGCGCCTGCGCATTACCAGACGAGGCGATTACGTCTACATGTCCCTGGCAGCGGACGGCGAACCAAGAGTGTCTGGCGGTTGGCTGCGCATCCCGCTGCAAGGCACGTTCTACGTCGGGCTCGGCGTATGTTCCCACGACAAGGATGTGGTGGAAAAAGCAGTGTTCTCTAACGTCGAGTTGACGCAACCTGCTTCCGCCGCGGGAGCCAAGCCGACTCTCTATAGCACGCTCGAAACGGTCGCCATTGATTCTGCCGACCGCCGCGTCGCCTATCTTGCGCCAGGACGATTCGAAGCGCCCAACTGGACGCATGACGGCAGCGCGTTTCTGTTCAATCGCGATGGCCACATCGAGCGCCTCGCGGTTGGCGGCGACAAGCCCGTGGTCATCGATACGGGCTTCGCGAATCGCTGCAACAACGATCACGGTCTTTCCCCTGACGCCATCCAGATTGCGATCAGTGACAATTCGCAGGGCGACCACAATTCGCTCGTGTACATCGTCCCGATTACAGGAGGGACGCCGCGCCGCATTACGCAGAACTCTCCGTCCTACTGGCATGGCTGGTCGCCCGACGGCAAGACGCTCGCATTTGTCGGCCAGCGCAACGGCGACTTTGATATTTATGCGATCGCGGCGGCGGGCGGCGAAGAAAAACGATTGACCACCGCCAAAGGGCTCGATGATGGTCCGGAATACTCTCCGGATGGAAAGTACATTTATTTCAACTCCGAGCGCACCGGCCACATGCAGATTTGGCGCATGAAGCCCGACGGCAGCGAGCAGGAGCAGGTCTTCTCCGATGATCTCAATAACTGGTTCCCACACATTTCTCCCGACGGCCAGTGGATGGTGTTCCTCACCTACGCAGCGGAGGTGACGGGCCATCCGGAGAATAAAGACGTGATGCTGCGGCTGATGTCGCTCAGTGATTCGAAAAGCAGTGATTCGAAAAGCAGCGATAAGAAGATTACGGTGCTGGCGAAACTATTTGGCGGGCAGGGAACGATCAACGTGCCATCCTGGTCGCCAGACAACAAGCGAGTCGCGTTTGTGAGCTACCTGCTCGTGCCGCAGGAAAATGGAAGCAAATAGCGAACTTCATTCCGATCGATAGGATCCGTTGGGACGGTTTCTATCGCGCCAGCCGTTCGTCGAAGAACTCTGCCATCAGTTCCAGCGCCTCTTTGGTTTCCGGCAACTGAAAATGGTACCAGAAGGCATGCGGCAGCGCTTCGAACACCACGAGACGCGCATCCACGCCCGACCGCAGCAGCGCACGATGAAGCGTGGTCGTGTCACTCAGCAGAATATCGCGAGTGCTGGTGATGAGTAGGCTGGGCGGCATGCCGTGAAGATCAGCGAACAGGGGCGACAGCACGGGATCTTTGCGATCCGTCTTGCCGACATATTGATCGTCGGGCAAATGATGGGGATCGATCGGCTGCATCTCGCCGGGAAGGCCATTCAGGGTAAATAACTGCCGGGAATCGCCCATGCGGCTGAAGTCGCCGAGGCCGGAGAAAATTCCCATGGCCGCCGGCAGCGGCAGACCTAATTGTTTGAGACCCACTGCTACTTCGGCAGTCAAGATCGCGCCCGCCGAGGTTCCGAAAATTCCAATGCTGCCCGGCTTATACGTCTTGAGCAGTTCCTTGTAAACTGCGACCACATCATCCACCGCGGCGGGGAAGGGATTCTCCGGCGCGAGGCGATAATACACGGACACAACTTTCGTCTTAGCCAGATTCGCGATTGGAATGCCCTCGATCAAAGAGCCCGAGTCGGAATTAAATCCGCCGCCGTGCAGGTTGATCAGGACGCGGCTACGATTCGCTGCGGGCATGGTCAGCGGCGTGATGATATCGGTACGGACGCCAGCAGTCGTCGTCTCCTCCACGTTCGCGGGATAATACTTGCGCGCTTCCCCGGAGCCGAACCTCCGCCATTCATCCGTGCGCGCGCGTCGTTCTGCCAGGGTCTGCTGTCCGCCTTGGTTCTGGGTCAGTGATGCCAGCCATTGCTGTGCCTCGGGACTAATGGTCGAGGGCATGGGCACGATACGCGTGATGTGAGCCGTACCATCAGGGTCGAAAGTAGCTGAATCCTGCGGCGCGGCTGCATTCGATTGCCCCGCCAGAGCTCGGGAGAACATGAATACGGCAAAAAAGTACAACACTTTGGTTTTCATGGGGACATTTGTACCAGAGCGGAAGGAAGAAGCAAAAAACGAACCACAGCGGGCACTGGACCCACACAAGGGTCCCCCGGCGAATCTCTGTGCCGTCTGTTGTTTAAATTTCTGCGGGTGCGAATTTAAGCCAGCGTGTACTTTCCACGTTCAATCATCTTTTGCGCGATCTGCTGCCGCAGTTCGATGGTGTTGAACGGCTCATACTTCGCCAGGCGGCGCAGGATCGCCAACTGCGTGCGCATCATATCGCCGTCGGCAACGGCCGCAATCACCTTCCGCGCCGCGGACTCAACTCTTTCCATCGCTTGCGACAGATACACTCGCGTCATCGCAATCGGCAAAGCCGCTCCATCTTCACCCTTCGTCTGCACAATCTTCTGCGCCCGCAGCACGGCCGATTCCATGGCATAAGTCTCAATGGTCATGTCCGCGATCGCACCCATGATCTCCTGCTGATCCTGAATCGTCTGCATATATTTTTGCGTGGCCGCGCCCGCCACAAACAGTCCCAGCTTCTTGGCTTGCGCCACCAATTTACGTTCTTCCGGGAACGCGCCTTCCAGTTCTTCCGCCATCGATGGACCTGAGAGAACCTCGTCCATCAGTTGTTTGATCGCCGGCATCAGCGGCAACTGTCCGGTCATCGCGCGCTTCAGCAGGAAGCCGGTGATGATCAGCCGGTTAATCTCGTTGGTCCCTTCGAAGATGCGATTGATGCGGGCGTCGCGGTAGGCGCGTTCGGCGGGGTACTCTTCCACGAATCCGTAGCCCGCGTAAATCTGCACCGTCTCATCGACAATGTAATCAATCATCTCCGAGCCCCACACTTTAATGATGGAGCACTCGACCGCATACTCCTCGATCGCCTTTAACGTCTGCTTGCCCGCGTCGGCGGCCGACTTGTCGACATCGGCGAGAGCAACGTCCATCATCCCGACCGTACGATAGACTAGCGATTCGCCGACATAAATCAGAGTCGCCATGTTGGCGATCTTTTCCCGCACCAGCCCGAAGTCTGCAATTACTTTGTTGAAGGCCTTGCGCTGCTTGGCATAGCCAATGGCATTCTCCAGCGACACCCGGCCTCCGCCTACACACATCGCGCCCAATTTGAAGCGGCCGACGTTCAAAATATTGAAGGCAATCACGTGGCCTTTGCCGATTTCGCCAAGCAGGTTTTCCGCTGGTACTTTGCAGTCATTCAGAATGATGGGGCAGGTCGACGACCCGCGGATGCCCATCTTGTGCTCTTCGGCGCCGACGGAGAAACCGGGAAAATTCCTTTCGACCAGGAATGCGCTGAACCTTTCGCCGTTGACTTTGGCGAAGACCGTGAACAGATCGGCGAATCCGGCGTTGGTAATCCACATCTTTTCGCCGTTGAGAAGGTAGTGCTTGCCGTCGGACGAAATCTGGGCGCGAGCGCGGCAGTTGAGAGCGTCAGATCCCGACGAAGCTTCCGACAAGGCATAGGCGCCGACAATTTCGCCGGAGGCCAGGCGCGGCAGATATTTGTTCTTTTGTTCCTCGGTGCCGAAGTACACGATGGGCAACATTCCGATGCCACTGTGCGCACCCCAGGTAGTAGCGAAGCCCGCATACTTAGCGATGTGGTCGGCGATGACCGCGGCGGTCACCTTATCCATTTCCAGACCACCGTAGGCTTCAGGGATCTCAACGCCACTCAGTCCGAGTTCGCCGGCCTTTTTCAGAAGGCCGCGAGAAACCGAGAAATCCTTGTGTTCAATCTTTTCGACGTTGGGCAGGATTTCATTCACGGCAAACTCTTCCGCCGTCTGCCCGATCAACCGGTGCTGTTCGCTGAAATCCTCAGGCGTGAAAACTTCTTCGGGCTGTCTGGATTCCAGCAGAAAGCTGCCGCCGGAAATCTTGTTCTTCGGAACTGCCGTGGTCGTTGCCATGTCTTCTCCCCTGAGAAACCGCGAACCCGCGAAAGACGCGGCGGAATCCACACTGCAATTCTAATGCGGGCAGGGAGGGAATGATAGGGCGGGAACTCCGGGTTTCGTGCCGGAAGTTTGGGTTTTCCCGAATTTCGGCTGGTCGAGAGCCGCTGGCGCGACAGGCTCGACGATACTTTTCTAGCGATAATTCACATCCGTTCCCAATCGGTCAAACAGCAGGCGCGGCCGATCGCTCGAGCTTCCGAGGCCGCTGAACGGATATGCGGTTAGTGAGCGCCGCCGGCACGTCCGATATCGTTCTTGGAGTGTTCCATACAGACTGGTTTCGCTCTGCGCTGCACCGGCGCGGTCTGAGCATTCCTCGCGGGATCCTGCGGAACACGCGCTTTGCCGCGCCCTCTCCGTCGCTTGCATGCGTTGTGCCTGCTGTTCCAAGGCGAGTCGCATTCCACTGCAGTCATCCAGAAAAGACGTTTGCAGCAGGCAAGCGCCGCCGCTCCAAATCTCCTTAGTCGAGCAGAGATTGCGTCTGTGGTCGACGACAAGTCCCGCACATACGCCGCTGGCATGTCCTGCGGGACAGATCAAACACGGGCCCTTGAAACAGATCGGGCGCCGCAGGTCGGCGGCGATCTTGGCCTTCAGGTCGGTCTTGGGTTCAGGCTTTCGAAAGGGATGGCGCAAGAATGAGAAAAAACCTCTCCTGCCAGATGTTTCAAACTTGGTTCTTACTCCGGCACCTGGAGCACTCTTCGTGCGCGCAGGACTCGATCCATGCGAAGTCGCCGAGCCGTGCGCAGCTGAGCCACCGGAACTGTGGCTGGTCGTAGAACTACCTGCAGTGGAACCGCCCGAGGAGCTGTGAGAGCCGCCGCCCGAACCGCCGGAACTACCCCCCGAACTGCCGCCACCTCCGGAAGAATGTTGTGCGAATGCTGCCGCCGAACAGATTAGAACGGCCGTTATACAAAGGCTGGAGAGCCGCATAGAGCACCTCTTGCCAACCGAATCCAAGGCTGGGGGAAGCCCTGTTTCCTTTGGACCTTTGAGCCCAGTAAAAACGATACCTCTCAACCGTGTCAAAGAGCGTAGTAATCAGGTCAAGGTAAAGATAATCAGGTAAAGAAGTGTCACGCCAGAGCGCGTCAGCGCTCCAACCAAACCGATCGTTCCTCCGTGGTTTTGATCCCGTATCGGGACGCTGGCTGGCAGGTCGAATAGCCGGTCATGTGGGTGGAGTCAGAATCCTTGGAATCGCGCGCCACCACATAGCTGCGAATCGTGTAGCACGTCGGATCGCTATCGAGTGACCCGTCCCCACCCATGACCAGCGTGCGAGCCTTGGGTTGTGACTTGGCACGGCCGGTGAGGAGATCGAGGCTATCCGGATCGAGACGGTACTGATCAACACGAATGCGATTCGTTGCATCGGTGTCGAATTCCGAAGATGGATTGGGAACGATCTTCCATGCCGCGGAGGGTTCTTTCATAGCGCTCAGGAAATTTGTAACCGGGGGAATCATATCGCCCGAATAGGGTTTACCGGCGGCCGGAAGTTTTCCGGTTTGCAACTCCTGAGTGAAGGCAGGCATGCAGCAAAACAGCAGCGCAGCGATGAGAAGGCGGGCGAGAGTCATGGGGAACCCTCCTGAGGCGAATTTTGAACCTCTCCGCCCTGAAGGGGCGAAGATTCTCAGGCTACGCTTGTGCTTGAAAGCGCACTACGTCAACGCCTGAAGGCTCGCACCGAGCCTACTTAGTACGTCAAGAGGAAACCTTGACCCAAGGATATTGTAGCAAAACACGGCTTATATCTCCGCCCTGAAGGGCGAAGTTTTACGCCGCTCCCAGGATAACGCCGTTGTCAGCCAAGATTTTCGAAAATTCCGGCGGCCCCCATGCCACCGCCCACGCACATGGTCACCATGCCGTAGCGGCCCTTGCGCCGCTTGAGTTCGCGAATCAGGCTTGCCGTCAGCTTGGCTCCGGTGCATCCCAGTGGATGTCCCAACGCAATCGCGCCTCCGTTCGGATTCACTCTTGCCGGGTCCAATCCCGCTTCCTGAATCACGGCCAGCGACTGCGCTGCGAAGGCTTCGTTCAACTCGATCACGTCAATGTCGGAAAGCTTCAGTCCCGCCATCTTGAGTGCCTTGGGAATGGCGAATACGGGTCCTAAGCCCATTTCTTCTGGCTTGTAACCTGCGGTTGCGAACGAGACATAGCGAGCCAGAGGCTGGATGCCCAGAGCTTTCGCCCGCTCGGCAGACATCATCACGGCGGCCGCCGCGCCATCCGACATCTGCGACGAGTTTCCGGCAGTCACCGTGCCCGTCAAGTGGAATGCAGGCTTCAGAGCCAGCAAGGCCTCGAGAGAGGTGTCGCCCCGCGGCCCTTCGTCCACTTTAAATACGCTTTCCTGACGCTTCGGCTTGGAACCATTCGGCGTGCTGAAACTCACCGGCACGGGCACAACTTCATCGTCGAACTTTCCTGCCTGAATGGCCGCCAGCGCCTTCTGGTGGCTGCGCAGCGAGAACTCATCCGCAGCCTGCCGCGTGACGCCGAATCGCTTTCCCACGCGCTCGGCCGTTAGTCCCATGGACAGATAGGCGTCGGGGTAATGGTCGACGAGCCACGGATTGGGGGAAATCTTGTGCCCGCCCATCGGAATCATCGACATCGACTCGGTTCCGCCGGCGACGATCGCTTCCGCGCCGCCGCTCATAATGCGCTCCGCCGCCATGGCAATCGCCTGCAGTCCTGAGGAACAGAAGCGGTTGATGGTGAGCGCAGAGACCTCGACCGGAAGACCCGCGCGCAGCGAGGCAATGCGGGCCACGTTCATCCCCTGCTCGGCCTCAGGCATGGCGCAGCCCAGAATGACATCTTCGATTTCTTTAGGGTCGAGTTGCGGCACGCGTTCTAGCGCTCCTCGGATCGCGATGGCGGCGAGTTCATCGGGACGCGTGGAACGGAGCGTGCCCCTGTAGGCGCGTCCCACTGGAGTGCGGACGGAAGAAGCAATGATGACTTCACGCATATCGTGTATCCGTTCTTGGGCAGCTATCCCATTGGATGCATGTCATTCTGTGCCGGCTTCAGGCGCATGCGATCACTTTGCCGGGGCATAAAAATAATAATCGGCGGTGTAATCGCTCTTAGTTTCCGCACCTTTGTGCGACTCATCGCACGCGTCATTGCCGGGCTTACCGCCGTGCGTATGCACACGCTGAATCGTCGTCACATTCGTCAGCAGACCACTTTTTCCTGCATGACCTTCGACATTCAAGAGCAGCCACGGAATCGAGTCCTCATCGAGCGAGTCGACATGGGCGACCGCCTTGCCCGTGACTTCGCTGCCGTCTTTCAGCTTCCAGGTCGGCCCGGCGGTGTGCTGTCCGATGACTTTGTCCTTGCGATCTTTTAACTCCGCCTCGGGACCTTTGAGCGTCCAGCTGAACTTGCCGTCCGCTCCGGCCTGACAAGTATAGATTTGCGATCCCTTGGCGCGGACGAACAACACAGGCTCAAGGCCTGCAGGCACAGCGATGCCGTCGGGCACGTCGGGCGCGGATTCTTTCGCGGGAGCGTCTTGCTGCGGGTTGGATTCGGCATTTGCGAGTGAAATTGCGGGAAGGAGGACGGTCAGACCGATGACCGCGGCGGTTGCTAGCAGAGGTCTTCGCATGGGGCGATTGTAGCAGCCACGGCTCTTGGTAAGGCGACGAGAACACGCAGGCCTACGATCGTTCCGCCCAGTCTTGTCAAGCGAGTGCGATGCGCGAGAGCCCGGAGACCTTCGCCGCTACCAGCCTGAGGCAACGCGCCAATGCCTGACCGGCGATCCGAAGATCGGAGGCTCCAATGGCGTTAAGTTCGGAGCGCGAACTTCTAGAAACACCTTACCTTACATACTTCGAACGTGACCAAACGGGATCATTGATCTCGGCGCTGGACTGTCGCTCCTCAGTTCCTCAATGTTTTGCCTGTCTTCAGGGTGAACTGAATTCTCTCTTGCGTTTTCTTTTCGCCGCAGAGGGATTTGAAGCCTTCGCGCTCCAAGTCGAGGATGTACTGCTCGCTTACTGGGGTGCCGGGAGTGACGTTTCCGCCGCAGAGGACTTCGGCGATCTTGCCGCCCAGTTTCACTTCATAGTCGGTGATGAAGTCGCCTTGGCGCATGAGGTGGACCCCCATCTTAAGCGCGGCCAGAAGGCTTTCGCCGGGCGCGGGGATATCGGTGCGCGGCACCGGTGGTTCGTATCCTGCTCGTGCAAGTTCGAGGGCCCGCGCCTTGGCGTCCGAGAGGACGCGCTCGCGGTTCATGGTGATACGGTCGGAGTCGGCGAGGAAGCCGAGGCCGCGCGCTTCCTGCGCCGAGGTGGCAACCTTGGCGGTGGCGATGGCTTCGAAAGCTTTCTTGATCGCTTCCATCATTTCGACGGAACCGGCGAGAGCTTGACCGGAAACTGTTCCGCGAGACGCTGCTGCACTGTCGACAGCGCGCAACAGCATCTCCTTGCAGCCTCCGCCGCCGGGCAGCAAACCCACTCCGACCTCGACCAGGCCGGTGTAGAGTTCGGCGTGCGGCTGGCGCGCAGCGGCGTGCAATGAAATTTCGGTGCCTCCGCCCAGGCATAGGCCGAAGGGCGCGGATACGACTGGCTTGGGCGAGAACTTGATCGCCTGCGTCATCCCCTGGAATTGGCGGATCGCGAGGTCAACGTCGTCCCACTCTTCTTCCTGCACGCTCATGAGCAGCAGCATCAGGTTGGCGCCTACGGAAAAATTCGTGGCATCGTTGGTGATGACGAAGGCGTCGAAGTTATCGCCGGGACCGCCGGGCTTCAACGATTGAAGAATCAAACCAACAATGTCAGCGCCCAAGGAGTTCATCTTGCTGTGGAACTCGATGCAAGCAACGCCGTTGCCGAGATCCACCAACGAGGCTCCGGAATTCTTCTTCACGACGCCGTTGGATTTCTTCGCGACGGTGACCGACCACACCCCGGCCGGGACTTCGACCGGTTTCCAGTTGCTGCCGGCTAGGTCCCAGTACTTACGGCCTGACAGAGTCTTCGGGTCATCGGAATACCAGGATTTTTGTCCCGCCGCCAACAACTTTTCGACATTGGCCGCGACCGGCTTGCCTTCTTTCTTCAGGCGCGCAACTGTGGTTTCGACCCCGGCTGCGTCCCACAGTTCGAATGGGCCAAGTTCCCAGTTGAAGCCGAGGCGCATGGCGCGATCGATTTCAACGACGGAGTCGGAGATTTCAGGCACACGGTTGGCGGAGTAGGTCCACAGAGCGGAGAGTGCAGCCCAAAGGAATGCTCCCGGTCGGTCGTTCTTTTGCGGAGCGCTGCCCTCCATGCCGAGCAGGGTGCGCAGGCGAGTGCCCGTGTCGTCGATGTTTTTCGCCATGTCGAGCGCGGGAAATCTCGGCTTTTGGCGGGGATGGTATTCCAGGGTCTTCCAGTCCAGCGCGAATCGTTCGTCTGCTTTGCCGGGCTCGGCGGGCGAGCCAGATTCGGCGGACGCGAGAGTCGCCGCTACATTTTTCTTGTAGAAGCCGCCTTTGGTCTTGTCGCCCAGCCATTTGCGCTCCACCATCTGCTGATAGAAGTCGGGAAGTTTGAGATCACTGCGCTCGTCGAGAGCGGCCGGCGAGTCGCCCGCATCCACACCGGCATGGTTGGTCATATTGCGGACTACGTGACCGAGTATGTCGAGCCCGACCAGATCAATGGTGCGGAACGTGGCTGACTTGGGCCATCCCACAGCTTGTCCGGTGAGGGCGTCTACTTCCTCAATCGTCAATCCCATTTCCTGCATCAAGCGCATGACATTCAAAACCGAGAACGTGCCGATGCGATTGCCAATAAAGTTGGGCGTATCTTTGGCGATCACGACACCCTTGCCCAGCAGGACGTCGCAGAAGTCAGCAACGGCGTCGATCGCGGCCCGGTCCGCCTGCGGAGTGGGAATGATTTCCAGCAAGCGCATGTAGCGCGGCGGATTAAAGAAGTGCGTGCCAAACCAGGAGCGGCGGAAATCGTCGGAAAATCCTTCCGCAATTTTCCCAACCGGCAGTCCGCTCGTGTTGGTGGTGATCACCGTCCCCGGCTTGCGCACGGCTTCCACTCTCCTTAACAAGGATCGCTTAATCTCGAGATTTTCAACTACCGCTTCGATGATCCAATCGACGTCGGCGAGTTTCTTAAGGTCATCTTCGAAATTGCCTACCGTGACAAAGCGGGCAAGTGACGGTCCCATGAACGCCGCTGGCTTGGATTTCCTGGCGGCCTCGAGTCCGGCAGCGGCAATCTGGTTTCGCCGCGGGCCGTCGGCGTCCAGAGGGACAATATCTAACAGATAACTGGGTACGCCGGCATTGGCAAAGTGCGCGGCGATACGGGAGCCCATCGTACCGGCGCCAAGAATCGCGACTTTATTGATGCGCTTCATAATCGGGCCTCGAGATGAAAACATGCAGGACAAATTGGAGAATGGTGGAGTTGCAACCTTGGGAGCCTGGCAATGATGAACGATGGCATGGGGCTGGTCCCCGGCGGCGGGAACTTGTGAACTAGCAATGGTAATCGCTGGAAGGTCAATTTATCCACGGGAGCGTAAAACCCCGCACCTCGGGGAAAAAGCGGAGTAGCGGCGGCGTCCCGCTGGTCGTCGCGAGAACCCGTCCCGACCCGACATCCTGTATTCGCGTTCTTGCTCACATCCCGGCGTGGGCTTCGATATACTCCAACGCCCGGCGCGCCATTTGTTTTTCGCCCCCATAGGCTAATAGCTGAGCCGCGTCCGACAGGAGCAGCCACTTTGCTCGTCCAACTTCGACGCGCATCTCCTCAGCGATATCGTCGATCTCGCCCGACTCATAGCGCAACAGATAAAAACTGACAAGCTTGAAGACGCGCTGCCCATCGCCCCAGGTTCGCACGTATACATATTTGATGTCCCCGAGTTTGGCGATGGGAGCCGCGATGATTCCGGTTTCCTCTCGAACTTCGCGCAGGGCCGCGTCGAGCGCCTTTTCGCCGGGATCGATCAGACCTTTGGGGAGGCACAAAACTGCCTTGGTTTTGGAGCGAACGGAACTTTTCCCGGGGTCGGAGACCGCTTTCGCCGCCACGGGCAACTCAATCGCCGCCATCCACCAAACGCTGTCTTGCTTGCGGACGACCACGCCACCGGCCGAAATCTCGCGCATCATACTGTCCGCAACTTAGCAGGTCTACAGGACTTTCGTCACACGCCTGCTGTCCCCACGGTAACTGTTACCAGCCGCTAAGGGCTCCCCAAGGTAATCCCCCGTGGGCACCGTTGTGCTCTTACAACCTCTGGACAATTGTGGCATCTTACATGCTAGGTAGGGTTTTAGGATTCGGGTTGAGCGGGCCGGAAACGCGGAGTTTGTCGTGAATGGTCTGGGAAAGATTATTCGGTCAGTACAAGCCCTCGGGCGGGAACTCTCCCGCCAGGCTAGCCCGATTCTACCCTCCCGGGTTCCAGCCATTGGAGTCGCTTTGGGCGGAGGTTTTGCCCGCGGCATCGCACACGTTGGAGTTCTGAAGGTCCTCGAACAAGAAGGCATTCCGGTTCGCGTTGTCGCCGGCACGAGCGTAGGCGCGCTGATCGGCGCGGCTTATTGCAGCGGTGTTTCGCTCCAGGAATTGGAAGACATGGCGGCCAGCGTCCGCTTCAACAACTTTGCCCGCTGGACGCTCTCGCGGTGCGGATTCGCCTCCAACGATCGCATGATTTCATTTCTGACTCGCATCTTGAAGGTGAAGACTTTCGAGGAGCTGCGCATCCCTCTTGGAGTCACCGCCACTGATTTCAATACCGGTGAAGGTGTGGTGTTTCATTCCGGTTCAATTATCGACCCGGTTCGTGCCAGTTGCGCCTATCCTGGAATGTTTCTTCCGGTGCAGATTCGCGGCCGCTACCTGGTGGATGGCATGCTTTCGCACCCAGTGCCCACGCGCCCTCTGCGCGAGATGGGCGCCGAGCGCGTGCTGGCGGTGCATTTGAAAGGTACGTGGACCAACGGCGGGGCCCCGCGGAATTTGTTCGACGTCATCGGACAATCGTTCGCGATAGCGCAGGATGCGATGTCTTGCATCTGGCGCGAAGCTGCCGACCTGGTCATTGAACCCGACGTCGGCGGATTCGCCTACGATGATTTCAAGCGCGCCAAAGACCTGATCCGAGTCGGCGAGGCAGCAATGCGGCAGGCGCTGCCGGAAGTGCGTAGGTGGCTGGCAAGGCCGGAGGAAGCATCGGATCTTACAAACTCTCGTCCCGTGGCGGCGCGCCCGGCGCCCATGTCGGCTGATTGAGAAAAGCAGTTCGCGTCGCGCTCCAAACCGTATCAGCTGGGAATCTTCTAGGACGATCGGTCAACTCTCCCTGCTTCCTCCCGAATTCGTTTCCACGCATTCTCCACGTGCCGCGCTTGCGTATTGGTCTGTCCCACGCTCAATCGTAGCGTGAGCTTGCCCTTCAGTTTGGTGTGGGTTAGATACAAATCGCCGCTGTGGTTCAGCCGTTCCATAATGCCTTGATTCGCGAAATCGCCACCCTTATGCCGGAAACAAACCAGATTCAGCGGCACGGGCGCGGCCAACTCAAAGCGATCGTCGTTCCCCATCCATTCCGCGAACTGCTGCGCCAGTCTCACGTGCTCGCGAATGTGGTGCTGCAGTCCCTCGACGCCGTAGTGCCGAATGACAAACCACAACTTCAAGGATCGGAAGCGGCGCCCGAGTTGGATATGCCAGTCGCGGTAGTCGATGACCGCGCCCGACTCCGTGGCCTGATTGCGCAGGTACTCCGGCAGAATGCTCAACGTCTGAATCAGCGACTTCCGATCTGCGACCCAGAAGCAGTTGCAGTCGAAGTTGGTGAACATCCATTTATGCGGGTTGAAGTTATAGCTGTCGGCGAGTTCGACTCCGCTTTGCAGGTGGCGGAATTCAGGGCAGAGCATCGCCGTGCCCGACATGGCGGCGTCCACGTGTAGCCAAAGATTGTGCCGGCGGCAGATCTTGCCGATCGCGGCTATCGGATCCATCGCGTTCGAAGAGGTCGTGCCGATCGTAGCGCACACAAAAAACGGAGTGAGCCCGGCGTGTTGATCGGCGTCCACTTGGCGTGCCAGGGCATCGGGCTGCATGGCGAGATTCTGGTCAACTTCGATCCGCCGCAGATTCTCTATTCCAATGCCGGCAATCATCGCCGCCTTTTCCAGCGAGGAATGAGTCTCGGTCGAAGCGTAAGCCACCAGGCCTCGCTCGCACCCTTTCTTATTGCTTCGATAGTTGGTCGCATGCTCGCGCGCCGCCAGCAGGGCGCAGAGCGCGGCGCTCGAAGCTGTATCCTGAATGACGCCGCCGCCGGTTCGCGACGACAGGAATTTTTCCGGTAGACCGAGCATTCCGACCAGCCAGTCCATTACGTGCGTTTCCAGTTCGGTGCAGGCCGGGCTGGTCGACCACAGCATTCCCTGCACGCCTAATCCGGAAGACAGTAGATCGCCCAGAATCCCAGGGCCCGATGCATTGCATGGAAAATAGGCGAAGAAATTCGGCGACTGCCAATGGGTGATGCCGGGCAGAATCAATTGCTCCACATCCTTCAACCAGGCCGAAAACGGCTCACCCTGCGCCGGAGGATTCGCCGGAAGCGCGGCGCGAATCTCTCCCGGCTTTACCTGCGACAGCACGGGGAACGACTCGATGCGCTTGTGGTAGTCGGCGATCCAGTCCACCACGGCATGGCCGTGGCGGCGAAATTCGTCCGGCGTCATATGAAAGGATTTTTCGTCGAACAAGTTATTCTCCCGGTCCCGTCACTTCAATCTTCCAAAGTAGACTCGCGTTTTGTAGTCGAAAGTCGCGTGTCCCGCAATGGCATGCGCTTCGAAGATCCGCCGCAGTTCCCGCAGCATGGGCTCGTAGTTCGCATGCTCCGGCCCAGGCGAATACGACGAAGACATCAGCCGGCCCTCGACACCTGCGTAGTCGAACTCCTGCTGCATCTTGAACACCCGCTCTTGAAACGGTGCCGGATTGAAGAACTCATGTACCGCGCCGGTGGTCCGCTCCTGCCGCACGTCTTTGTAATCCGTGGCCCAGGTCAGTAGCAGTTGCTCATAATCGCGCAGAAACGCAGTGCTATCGGTGAGCCGCTCGTTCCACAGCAGCACGAGCCACCCCCCGGGCCTCAGAATGCGCACAAATTCGCGCCGAGCCCGCTCGCGATCAAACCAATGCGCGGCCTGTGCCGCAGTCACGAAATCCACCGTGTTATCCGGCAACCCGCTTTCTTCAGCCGTTCCCGCCACGCTGGTAAACTTCGGAAGCGCTCTCAGCAGCCGCTCGCCTGCCTGGCGCATTTCGGGGTTGGGCTCGACGCCGAAAACGGAATTCCCATTTTCCAGCAGCCTACGAGTCCAAATCCCGGTGCCCGAGGCGATGTCGGCGACCACATGATCAGGCGCAAGTCGGCACTCGCGCTGGAGAGCTCTCAACGCGTCCGGAGGATAACCGGGCCGGTAACGCACATAATTTTCTACCCGATCGGAAAAGCGACTGGTAGCGTTCGGAGCAGGCATAAAGGATGCCACCGGGCAGAGCGTTTTCGCCTTGCCAGAAAGCCATTCTAACGGCAGGATAGAGATGTTGTCCCTCCCTGCAGAGGTCGCCGGGTTGGCCAGTCGAAGTTTCGCGGCAGCGAAGAAGATTGCATTGGCCCCGCCCGCAGCCCATTTCAGCGATGCGAGTCGTGATCAAAGTCGGCACCAGCCTCATCGCTCCCGGCGGGCACATCGATATCAACCTCCTGCGCGGAATCGTAGACCAATTCGACCTGTCGAAAAATGAATACCTCGTCGTCACCTCCGGTGCCATTGCTGCCGGAATGTCAGGACTGGCTCTGCAGAAGCGGCCGAGCAATGTTCCGCGCATGCAGGCTTGTGCCGCGGTTGGCCAAAGCAAGCTGATGCACACCTACGAGCGTTTGTTCTTCGGCAAGAAGGTGGTGGCGCAATTGCTGCTGTCGAGCGACGACTTCACTTCGCCCCTGCGCTATCGTAATCTGCAGAACGCGCTTGCGGAGTTACTCGCGCTGGGTGTCGTACCCATCGTGAACGAGAACGACAGTGTCTCGGTGCGCGAGTTGGAAGGCGCCTTTGGCGACAACGATGAGTTGAGTTCGCTGTTGGCGACCGCCGTCAAGGCGGACTGGCTGCTGCTGCTGACCAATGTCGATGGATTCCTGGTTCCGAAAGGCGGCCCGAAAGGCGGCAAGAAGCCGCGTCTGCAGCGGGTGATTCGCAAGCTCACTCCCGCTCTCGAGGCCCAATGCAAGGGCAAGAGTTCGCTGGGCCGCGGGGGCATGCTTTCGAAACTCCGCGCCGCCAAACTGGCGAGCGAGGGCGGAGTTCACGTGGCGATCGTGAATGGGAGGCATCCCAAGGCGATTATGCTTGGCATCGAACGAAAAATCGGAACCTATTTTCCGTCGCACAAGGTTCAGTAGACAAGCCCATGGCTGCTGCTCCGATCCCCGACTCCTCGACGCAACAAAGATTGCTGCGGGCACGAGCCGCGTCCGCCAAGCTGGCGTTGCTGTCCACGGAGGCAAAAGACGCGCTGTTGCTGGCGATTGCGGATGCGATCGAAGCCAACGAGAAAAGCATCCTGGATGCGAACCGGGAGGACGTGGAGGATTCCGCTCTCGAAGGCGCCATGCGCGACCGCCTGGCGCTGACTTCGTCGCGGATCAAAGACATGGCGCGCGGGGTGCGCGAGGTGGCGATTTTGCCCGATCCAATCGGCGACACCATGGCGGAATGGACCAAGTCAAATGGGCTGCGCATCCGCAAAGTGCGTGTGCCGCTGGGGGTGATAGGGATCATTTACGAGTCGCGGCCGAACGTGACCGTCGATACCGCGGCGCTGGCGCTCAAGACCGGTAACGCCATCGTTCTCCGCGGCGGCCGAGAAGCCATGCGGAGCAGCCAGCGCCTGGTTGAGATTATGACTGCGATTCCTGGCTTGCCCGAGGGGGCCATCGAACTGCTCGATTCGAGCACGCGGCAGACGGTGCATGAGTTGATTACAGCCCGCGGCTTGGTTGACGTCATCATTCCGCGCGGCGGCGCCGGGCTCATCACATTCGTCACCGAAAATTCCGCGGTGCCGGTGATCGAGACCGGAGCAGGGAATTGCCACATCTTCGTGGACGAGACGGCCGATTTCGAGATGGCCGACCGCATCGTCATCAACGCCAAGACGCATCGTCCGTCCGTTTGCAATGCCGCCGAGAAGTTGCTGGTGCATGAACGCATCGCTTCTGAATATGTGCCCCGCATCGTCAAGAAGCTCATTGAAGTCGGTGTCGAAGTGCGTGGCGATGGAAAAGCTCGCAGCCTGGCTGGCGGATTGCAAGTTGCGTCCGCGGCCGAGCAAGACTGGTTCGAGGAGTATCTGCGGCTGTGCATGGCTGTGGCTGTGGTCGCCAATGTCGAGGACGCAATCGGACACATTAACCGCTATTCCACCAAGCACAGCGACGCCATCGTCACGCGTGACGAGGCGAACGCCCGCAAGTTCCTGCGCGGCGTGGATTCGGCTGCCGTGTACTGGAATGCATCCACTCGCTTCACCGACGGCGCTGAATTCGGTTTCGGTGCCGAGATGGGCATCAGCACGCAGAAATTGCACTGCCGCGGACCCTTTGCTCTGGCGGAGTTGACTTCGTCGAAATATGAAATTATCGGAACGGGACAGATAAGGTAGTTGCTCGGCGGGGTCGGTGTTTCTTGGGCGAGAAACCCGTAAGGTCATGGTCGCGCTTTTGGTTTACGGCGCTGCAGCCACTGCCGCGCCTCGCCCGCCTGATGTTTCGAGGGTTGACTGCGCGATTCATACGGGTTGGGCGTGTGAAGCCCAGCTACCTATGTTACCTTACTACCTTTCACCGCAGGAGCTTGATGAAACTTTTTTCATCCGCCATTCTGTTTTTCGCACTATTTCTTTCTGCATCGTCTCCGACAGCGGGCGGCAACCCTGCCGCTCCTGCCCTTTTCGGTTTTCGCGATGCGGCTGCGGAGCAGAGCACGGAATCGCGCTTCCTGGCGGTTCCGGATTCCAGGCTCGCGGAAGAGCACCTGCGCATCCTGACCAAGGATCCGCATATGGCGGGAACCATTGAGGACCGGGCGACCGCCGACTATGTCGCGCAGAAATTCCGCAGCGCCGGTCTAGACACTCAAATCGTCGAGTACAAAGTCTGGATGAATTATCCCGCGGAAATCAGAGTTGATATGACCGCGCCTGCCGGAATCGAAATGCATGGTCCGACGCGCGAGCGGGTCGACGGCGATCCCTATCAGGATGATCCTCGCGTGGTGATGCCGTTCAACGGCATGTCGCCCTCCGGCGATGCGGAGGCCGAAGTGGTTTACGCCAACTACGGCACTCCCGAGGACTTTGAAAAGCTCGAAAAGCTGAAGATCGACGTACGCGGCAAAATTGTGCTGGTGCGCTATGGGCAAAATTTTCGCGGCGTCAAGGTTTTCGTCGCGCAGGAACACGGCGCTGCGGGGGTGATCATCTACTCCGATCCCGCGGATGATGGGTGGCGGCGCGGGGATAAATATCCCGAGGGGCCGTGGCGGCCGGACACCGGTGTGCAGCGCGGGTCGGTGGGATACATGTTCGAGTTTCCCGGAGATCCGACCACTCCCGGGGTCGCGTCGGTGCCGTCGCTGCCCGAGTCGCAGCGCATTTCTCCGCAGCAGTCGTCGCAGATGCCCAAGATTCCGGTGACTCCGCTGTCCTATCACGACGCTTGGCCGGTGCTGCAACACCTGGGTGGGCCGGATTCGCCGCGCGAGTGGCAGGGCGCGCTGCCGTTCACCTACCATGTGGGTCCGGGACCGGCGAAGTTGAGAATGCATCTTCGGCAGGATTATCAGTTTCGCACCTTGTGGGACGTTATTGGCCGGGTTCGTGGCAGTGAACTGCCGGAAGAGTGGGTGGTCGCGGGCAACCATCGCGACGCGTGGGTGTACGGCGCGGTCGATCCCAACAGCGGTACAGCGGCCATGCTGGAGGCGGTGCACGGCGTAGGCGACTTGCTGAAATCAGGGTGGAAGCCGAAACGCACTCTGATTTTCGCCAGTTGGGATGGCGAAGAAGAAGGCCTGATGGGCTCGACCGAGTGGGTAGAGCAGCACGAGTCCGAGTTGGCGAATGCGGCGGCCTATTTCAATATGGACGTCGCGGTTTCGGGGCCGAAGTTCGGTGCGTCGGCTGTGCCCAGTCTGAAACAATTTCTGCGCGACGTAACCAAAGTTGTGCCCAGTCCGAAAGGTGGGACCGTTTATGAAGCCTGGCAGAAAGCGGCGTTGGCGGACGCGCCTTCAACGCAGTCTCCTGCCGAGGCGATTGGAGACGGCCGTCGCCTTCCCGTGGCGCAAGTGAAAAGCGACGTCCCGGTCGGGGACCTGGGCAGTGGTTCCGACTACACCGCTTTCTTACAACATCTGGGGATTCCGTCGAGTGACGTAAGTTCGAGCGGTGCCTACGGTGTCTATCACTCTGCCTTCGACGATTTCGCTTGGTTCAAGAAATTCGGCGATCCGGATTTTGTTTATGTCCAGGAAATGGCCCGCGTCTTTGGACTGGAAGCGGTTCGCATGGCGGATGCCGACGTTTTGCCCTATGACTACGAGGAATACGGAAAAGAGACTACCGCGTATGTCGACGTTGCCCACAAGCGGGCGGAGGATAAATTCGGCGAACACGTGCTTGACTTCGGCGCGGTGAACGCTGCTGCCCGCCATTTTGAGGCCGCTGGCGTGAAGATTCTGGCGAAGCAGAAAAATCCGCCGCAGGATGCCGCGAAGCTGAACCAGGCTTTACGCGGGGCGGAGCGAGCAATGCTGAGCGAGCAGGGACTGCCGCATCGTCCCTGGTTTCGCCATGTGATTTATGCGCCTGGGGAATATACCGGTTACGCGGCGGTTGTGATCCCGGGAGTGAATGAGGCGCTCGACAAGGGGGATAGCGAGCGGGCGCGGCAGCAATTGGCGGCACTTGCGGCCGCGCTGGATCGTGCGGCGAAGGCACTGGACGGATACCGCTAGGATTGAATATTACCAAGGACGTGGACACCGGCAATCCGTTTACGGCGGGCCAATTTCAATATGACTTCCGCTCACGCTCTCGGACAATTCCTGCGTACGCTGCCAGCCTCCGCGGCGGCGACGTTCCTGGCGCTATTTCCGATCGTCGATCCCTTCGGCGGCATTCCTATCTTCTTCACCATGACCTCGTCCTGGACGGCGCGGGAGCGGAACCGGACTGCGTTCAAGACTGGGGTATGGGTCTTCATCATCCTGGTAACCTTCCTTTTCTTTGGACGCTTTGTGCTCCACTTCTTCGGTATCTCGCTGCCTGTGCTCAAAATTGCCGGCGGATTGATCGTCGCCAACACGGCTTGGGGAATGGTGACCTCGACGGCGCGAATCACGGCAGCAGAGAGCCATGAGGCCGAAAGCAAACAGGACATCTCCCTAACTCCGCTGGCTATGCCGCTGATGTCGGGGCCGGGCGCGATCGGAGTGGTGATGGCGCTCGCGGCCCACGTGGACAACGCGGCGGCGTATCTGGGCATGGTCCTGGGGGTGGCGGCGATTGCGCTCAGCGTTGCCTTGTTCTTCTGCATGGGCGGACCGCTGGTGCGGCGTCTTGGTCCGAGCGCGGTGGGGGCGATCAACAAGATCTTCGGCTTCCTGATTCTGGCCATTGCCGTCCAGTTGGTGTGGGACGGCGTTGCAGACTTTGGGAACTGAGCCGGGCCTGAGAATTCCGGAACTTCGCTCCTTTCATCGCCGTATTACGAGCAGGCGCCTTTGCGCCCGGGGGGTGCTTCATGCCCGGAATGTCTGTTGTCCGATTGCATCCGTTTTACACTGCAGTTCTGATGTCTCTGGTCCTGGTCTCGGTGGCTCCGTTGTGCGCGGCCAGCGATTGGAACTATGAAGAGACGCATAGCGA